>Ga0209025_1002811_pt1 | contig 17516 bp, 16 predicted proteins | sample AraplaMF_Col_mLB_FD_184256 | JGI IMG/M metagenome (GOLD analysis project Ga0209025, IMG submission 184256) | Arabidopsis root microbial communities from the University of North Carolina, USA - plate scrape MF_Col_mLB (SPAdes) (version 2) | ecosystem: Host-associated > Plants > Roots > Endosphere... | reverse complement strand
AACGGAATTCCCACTGTTACATTAGAAGAAATTGCTGATATTAAAGAAGTAGGAAAAGCCGAATCTATTTCGCGTACAAATGGAAAAGAAGCAATCGGTATCCAAATCGTAAAAGCTGCTGATGCAAATACAGTTGATGTCGTAAATGCGGTCAAAGACAAAGTGAAGGACTTTGAGAAAAAATATAAAGACTTAGAAATCATCTCAACATTTGACCAAGGTGCACCGATTGAGAAATCAGTTGATACTATGCTTAGCAAAGCAATATTTGGTGCCATCTTTGCTATTGTTATTATTATGTTGTTCTTACGAAACATTCGAACAACATTGATTTCTGTTGTCTCTATACCACTTTCTTTATTAATTGCTGTTTTAGTATTAAAACAGATGGATATTACACTTAACATGATGACGCTTGGAGCGATGACCGTTGCCATTGGGCGCGTTGTCGATGATTCGATCGTTGTTATTGAAAATATTTACCGACGCATGTCCTTATCAGACGAAAAATTAAAAGGTAGAGACTTAATTCGTGAAGCGACAAAAGAGATGTTTGTTCCGATTATGTCTTCAACAATTGTAACAATTGCAGTCTTTTTACCTCTTGGACTTGTAAAAGGTATGATTGGTGAAATGTTCTTACCGTTCGCTTTAACAATTGTCTTTGCCTTGTTAGCTTCATTACTTGTAGCAGTTACAATTGTACCAATGTTAGCACACTCTTTATTTAAAAAGGAAAGTACAAGAGAAAAACAAGTACATCATGAAGAAAAACCAAGTAAATTAGCAAATGGCTATAAACGCCTGCTTGGATGGGCATTAAACCATAAAATCATTACATCTAGCCTTGCTGTTCTTTTATTAGTAGGTAGCCTTGCACTTGTACCAATTATCGGTGTAAGTTTCTTACCATCTGAAGAAGAGAAAATGATTATTGCAACGTATAACCCTGCACCAGGGCAAACTTTAGAAGATGTTGAAAAAATTACAACAAAAGCTGAAAAACACTTCCAAGATAAAAAAGATGTAAAAACAATTCAGTTCTCATTAGGTGGAGAAAACCCAATGAGTCCAGGTAAAACAAATCAAGCTATGTTCTTCGTTCAGTATGATAATGACACAAAGAACTTCGACAAAGAGAAAGAACAAGTTATTAAAGACTTACAAAAGATGGCAGGAAAAGGTGAATGGAAAAGCCAAGACTTCGGAGCAAGTGGCGGTAGCAATGAAATCAAGCTGTACGTATACGGAGATAGCTCAGAAGACATCAAACCTGTTGTTAAAGATATTCAGGACATCATGAAAAAGAATAAAGATTTAAAAGATGTTGACTCTAGTATTGCAAAAACATACGCAGAATACACATTAGTCGCTGATCAAGAAAAATTAAGTAAGGTGGGACTAACCGCTGCCCAAATTGGAATGGGACTTTCTAACCAACATGATCGCCCTGTCCTTACTACAATCAAAAAAGACGGTAAAGATGTTAACGTATATGTAGAAGCAGAAAAACATGATTATCAAACAATTGATGATTTAACAAATCGTAAAATTACAACACCACTTGGCAACGAGGTTGCTGTTAAAGATGTTATGACTGTAAAAGAAGGTGAAACTTCCAATACAGTAACACATCGTGATGGTCGCGTTTATGCAGAAGTAAGTGCAAAATTAACATCTGATGATGTTTCTAAAGCATCTGCTGCTGTCCAGAAAGAAGTAGATAAAATGGATCTTCCTTCTAGTGTAGATGTTTCTATGGGTGGTGTTACAAAAGATATTCAAGAATCATTTAAACAACTTGGCCTAGCAATGTTAGCTGCGATTGCCATTGTATACTTCGTTCTTGTCGTTACATTCGGCGGTGCACTTGCACCACTCGCAATCTTATTCTCGCTACCATTTACAATCATTGGTGCCCTTGTTGCCTTATTGATTTCTGGTGAAACGTTAAGCGTATCGGCAATGATTGGTGCCCTTATGTTAATCGGTATCGTTGTAACGAATGCAATTGTTCTCATCGACCGTGTTATTCATAAGGAGCGCGAGGGGCTATCAACACGCGAAGCATTGTTAGAAGCTGGCGCAACACGCTTACGCCCAATTCTAATGACTGCAATCGCAACAATTGGTGCCCTTATCCCGCTTGCACTAGGATTCGAAGGAAGTGGATTAATTTCTAAAGGTCTTGGAGTAACGGTAATTGGTGGGTTAACAAGTTCAACATTACTAACACTTCTTATCGTTCCAATTGTTTATGAGGTACTCAGTAAGTTTAAAAAGAAAACAGTAGAATAAAGAAATAACCTCGCAATATGCGAGGTTATTTTTTATTTCCGAACAAGATTAAAAAATCTCCATAGCCTTCTTTCTCCAATTCCTCTTTCGGAATAAACCGAAGCGCCGCTGAATTAATGCAGTAACGAAGACCATTCGGACCTGGCCCATCTGGGAACACATGCCCAAGGTGAGAATCGCCTTCTTTACTTCTTACTTCCGTACGCGTCATATTGTGACTAACGTCCATTTTCTCTTTTACACTAGCGGACATCACTGGTTTTGTAAAACTCGGCCAACCGCATCCACTATCGAATTTATCTAAAGAAGTAAATAGTGGTTCACCGGAAACAATGTCTACGTAAATTCCTTCCTCTTTATGATTCCAATATTCGTTTTGGAACGGAGGCTCTGTACCATTTTCTTGTGTTACATAAAATTGCATATCTGTTAATCGCTCTTTTAAATGCGCATTATCTTTCGGCCAATGCTTTTTAATAAACGCATCGCGTCCTGATCCTTGGCGATATAATTCATAGCGAAATGCATTTTTCTTATGATATCCTTGATGATACTCTTCAGCTGGATAAAATGTAGTAGCAGGGAGTATTTTTGTAGCAATTGGTTTCGAAAACCAACCGCTCTCAGCAAGTGCCAATTTTGAAGCTTCTGCTTGTTCAAGTTGTTCTTCACTATGATAAAAAATTACAGTTTCATAAGATTGTCCACGATCATGAAATTGACCTCCAATATCTGTTGGATCAATTTGCCTCCAATAAATGTCTAATAATTTTTCATATGGCATTTTATTTGCATCGAATGTAATTTGTACCGCTTCATAATGCCCTGTTGTTTCAGAACAAACTTCTTTATAAGTCGGGTTCTCTTTATACCCACCCGTATAACCTGAAATAACCTGTATAATACCTTCCATCTCTTCAAATGGTGAAACCATACACCAGAAACACCCTCCTGCAAACGTTGCAATTTCTACCTTTTCATTTATAGCCATTTATTTCACCCCAATTATTTAATTCTTCTTACAGTATGGCATAAGAAGTTAGAAGTTATAAAAGAAAAAGCACCGGCGTCCGATGCTTTTTTTACTCTATTTTTTAGCAGAATCTTTTTCTATCTCATCGCTCGTCACATCTAACACATCTAATAGGAACACAAAAATTGGTATACCAATAATAAGCCCCCACACACCTAAAAAGTGTTCAGAGAAAGTTAATACCATAAATGTATAAAAAATCGGTAAATTCGTTTTTTGTGACATGAATTTTGGATTTAACACATAACTTTCAAGTGCATGAATAACAGCAACAATTATTAAAATATAAACTACATACGTAATGCTACCAATATTATAAGCAATCATACAAAGCGGAACGAGCGAAATGATTACACCAGCTACTGGAATTAAGCCGAGTAAAAAGATCATTAACGCTAAACCAAGCAATTGTGGAAATCCTAAAATCCATAGCGCAATAACAGATAAAACGCAATTAACAATAGCAATTAAAAACTGCGCTTCAATTACTTTTCCGAAAGAACGTGCGAATTTCTTTCCGAAATATTCAATTTCATTATAAAAAACGGCAAGTCTGCTCTCTTTAAATTTCGCGGTAAAAGCGACAATACGTGCCTTCTCAAGTAAGAAGAATAAACTTAAAATAAGAGAAAGGAAAAATTGCAGCCCAAATTTCCCAACATTGGCGATGGATTTATAAAGAATGTCCACACCTTGCCCAATATATTTGGAAAGCTCCATATGGTTAATGGCATTAATTGCTGCCTTTATAATTTCATTATCTGGTGGATTTTTAAAGAATACATTAAACTGGTAGATTAATTGTGAGATTTGCACCGTTAGTACTGGCAGATACTTAACTAACGTAACAGTGATTCCACCAACTAACATCACATATAATAACGATATAATAATTTTTCGATTAATCGGCATAAAATGATCGAGTTTTCGAGAAATAAACTTTTGGAATCGATCCATTAAATACGTAAGAATGAACGTAATTAAAATTAAATTAAACATACTTTGTAGCCCATATAATATAAGAGCCAACAAGAGCAGTACAAGTAATCTTTGGAATCCTTTGCTTTGAAACAGGCTTTTCATTTGCATAATCGACGAGTGATCTCTCCTGTCCTATAAAGTGAGACTTTAATAAGTGGGATTTTCTTTATCTCCCCCACAAATCGAGTGCTTATGGACTCTCCTACCTATCTTCTTTGCTTTCGCTAGATTTAAGAACAAGATACATTAGCTACTTTCTATTTTACAATACAATAGTCCTTTTCAGAACGTATTATCCAAAGTATTAATGAAGATTTAAGGAAAATCTCATTTATTTTTATATAAAATAGGTCTTACCACTACTGTAACACAAAAAGCAAGCTATCAGTAGAAATCTGTCCTACGAATAGCTTGCTTTTATATTTTTCACAAAACATATTCTGTTAGCCGATAAATGGCATAAACATCGGAATAACAACTACCGTTACAACCCCAACGACCGTTACTGCAATACTTGCCATCGCTGCTTCTACTTCGCCCATTTCAATCCCAACCGCAACGCCAAGTGCATGTCCCGCAGTTCCTAGCGCTAATCCTTTCGCAATTGGATTTTTCACTTTAAATGTTTTTAAGAATAAAGCACCAAGTGCGTATACAATAACTGCGTTAAAGATAACTGCAAAAGATGTAATTGCTGGAATACCACCGATACTTTCAGATATTGGTAGTGCAATTGCTGTTGTTGCTGCCTGTGGTAGCATAGAGTTCATTACAGATGTATCTAAACCAATTGCTTTTGCGACAATGAACACGACAATCACCGAACAAACAGATCCAACAACGATAGCGGATAAAATTTGCCACCAATATTTTTTTAGCTTATCAACTTGTTTGTATAACGGAATTGCAAAGGCAATTGTTGCTGGCTCTAAGAAGAAACTAATCATTTTACCGCCAGTATTATATTCTTCAAATGTAAAATTTCCAACCTTTAAAAAGACAATACCAAGTACCATTGCTACAAACAGTGGTGTAAATAAGAAGAATCCTTTTGAATGTTTAAATAAGAATGTTCCGATCCCGTATGCGATTAATGAAACGACGATTCCGAAGTATGGAGTCATTGTGCTTGCCATGTTCATTACCTCCTAACCATATATGGTCTGATATATTACGCAACTTTTCCGTGTTTGCGTCCTTTATTTACAACATCTAATTGTTTTGTATCAGTTGTTTCTTTTTCATCTTTACCTAGAATAAATTGTGCAAATAAACCTGTTACTGCTAGTAAAATAATTGTTGCGACAACAATTACAGTTATGATCTGTACAAAGTATTGCCCCATTACCCCAAGAGAGTTAATAACGGAAATACCAGATGGTACGAAAAGAAATCCAATAATACCTGTTAACGCCGTTCCAAGTGATTCAACCTGCTCCAACTTAATAACCTTTAAACATAATAGACTAAACAAAATGACTAATCCGATTACTGATGAAGGCATTGGAATTGGTAAGTGCGTTGCAATAATATGAGAAACCAACATGATAGCTGAAAAAACAAATGCTTGTGATAAGAAACTGTATACTTTTTTTGTACTCATTTTGGCCACCTCTTTCGATTTGGTACCTTCATTGTATATGATGTAAACGCTTAAGTAAGCGTTTACATATCGGGACGTCAAATATACGGAATCAGTTACAAAAATAACGGGATGAAATGCAAAAGCTGCTTCTTAAATACGAAGCAGCTTTTTAAGTTCCTTTGCATATGTACGACTTACAGGTACCTTAGATCCCTCTTTCATAATTAAATTATAAGTAGAGTTAAACCAGGGCTGTATTTCCGAAATATGGTTGATATTCGCAAGAAAACTACGGTGAACGCGCATAAAGCTCGTTTGCGGCAGCTTCTTTTCTAAAATAACAAGCGTATCATGGGTTACGTATGTTTCCCGAATCGTCTTTACAGTTACTTTCCCGTCCACAAGTCCCACATAAACAATATCTTCAATATTCACGAGCACAATGGATTCTTCTATTGGCAATGCAAGCTTATGCATCTCCGCAGCTACATCTTTAGCTCTTACATCTTGGTTTTTCTCTGTTTCAGTTTGCTTTCGTTTCTTATATTTTTTCAGTGTCTGTGCAATTCGCTCTTCATCAAACGGCTTTAAAATATAATCTAATGCATCCACCTCAAATGCTTGCAGCGCATATTGATCGTAAGCTGTTGCAAAAACAATGGACGGTGGGTTCTTCATTTTCTTTAATATATTCGCAATCTCAAATCCATTATCATCTGAAAGCTGAATATCTAAAAAGACAAGATCCGGCTTATTCCCCATTAGCTTTTCTAATGCATCTTCCACGCAATCAGCTTCTTCAATTACATCCACTTCTTTCGTACGCTGCAATAAATATTTCAATTCATCCCGTGCTAACATCTCATCGTCAACTACTAATACCTTTAACACCACTTTCTTCCTCCCCTATGTTTTGAATCGGAATTGTAAATAAAATTTCTGTCCCTTTTTCTAATTCACTCTCGATATGAAGTGTTGTATCTTTCCCAAACAGTCCTATTAACCGTTGATTAATATTATATAGCGCCGTTCCTGTTCCTTTTTTCGATGGAACGACTGCCTTTCCTAATTGCTCTAAGCGCCCTTGTTCAATTCCCTGACCATTATCTTTCACTTTAAAATGAACCATATCTCCCTGCGCGTGTGCATAAATTTCCACCTGACAAATTGGTTGTTTTTTCGGAAAGGCATGACGAAGTGCATTTTCCACTAACAATTGCAATACAAATGGTGGGAGTAAAATTGTCTGTAATCCTTCTTCAATATATGTTTTCACCTCATATTTATTTGGGAACCTTGCTTGTTCTAATGATAAATATGCATGTACATGATTCAGTTCTTGCTCTAATGGAATAAGTAACTGGCGTGCTCCCTGTAAATTACAACGAAAATACACGCTAAGTTGCAATAAGAGCTTTCTTGCCTTTTCTACATCTGTACGGCATAAAGCTGATACTGTATTAATCGAATTGAATAAAAAGTGCGGATTAATTTGTGCTTGTAATGCTTTTATCTCTGCATCTTGAAGTAGTTTACTTTGTAATTCTGCCTCTCCTAACTCAAGCTGTGTTGAGAAAATCTTCGCTAACCCTTCTGCTAATTCTTCTTCCACACGGCTTAATTGGTTCGGATTTTTAAAATAAAGCTTTAATGTTCCGATTGTATTGCCATGCGAAGTTAACGGAATAACGATTGCTGCCTGCAAAGGACATTCTTCATGTTGACAATTAATAATCTCTCGTGATTTCGCTTTCATTATTTTCCCTGTTTTTAATACTTCTTTTGATAACCCTGTAATTAAACTATGAGAAGGAATATGGTGATCAGACGCTAATCCAACGTGCGCCAATATTTTTTCTGTATCTGTTAAAGATACCGCATCTGTCCCTGTAAAACGATGGATAATTTGTGCCACATGCTTACAAGATTCCTCCGTTAAGCCTTGGCGAAAATAAGGCAATGTCTTATCAGCAATCCGAAGTACTTTATGAGTTTGTAAAGCCTTGGCATTTTCTTCTTGGCGTAAAATAGCTTGTACCATAGACAATAAAATAAAACTCCCGAAACTATTCACAAGAATCATCGGTATTGCGATTTTTTTTACAACGTCAAATCCATCTTCTACAATAGATAAGATCATAATCATTTCCAAAGATACAATAAAAACACTTAAAACAGCTGAGAATTTAGGTGTAATCACACGGTTATGCTTTTGAAAAACACGGCCAATATAACCGGTAATAATTCCTGCTAAAATAGATGAAATCGCACAACTAAGGGCTGTTGTTCCCCCAAGCATATAACGATGAATGCCAGCAATAAATCCAACGCCAATCCCGACAATCGGTCCACCTAGTAAACCACTAATTCCAACTCCCATAATACGTGTATTGGCAATCGTACTCGATGAAGAGACACCTTGCAGCCAATTTTCATTCATAATGGTATTCCCTGCAATTTCAATTCCTGTGTAATTGCTTATAATTGTAAATAACGAAAAAATACAAATAAGCATGAGCTTATCTTTATATCCATCTTGTTTATGAAGAAGGCGCCTAAATGTTTTAATATGCGAAAGTAAAAAACCTAATATAACAATTAATCCAACTCGTTCAATCATCATAAGCACTAAATCTAGCATCTGTGATTCATCCTTTATTTGTTTAATTAGTTTTATTATCGAAAAATAGTGAAGGTATCGTCAAGAAGAATGATATGTATCTCGCAGGATTTGGCCCTGTTATTATCGGTTTACTTGCTACAGGTGGTAATTTATTCGGAGCTCTATCACTTATTTTCATTATCTATCCAATTGGATTAATTACAATGCTAGTGTGTGTACCGGAAACGAAAGGAAAAGTACTAGATTAAACTTAATCAAAAAGCATTGAAATTCTACATTTCAATGCTTTTGTTTTTATTTATGAAAGAAATTTGGAGTCAGAATATCATTCGGATAAGGTTTATGATAGATGTGGGTAGTAGCTGGCGATAATGGTGGAATGAGCCATACCCAATTTCCCGTCACGACACGGCCACAAGCCGCCTCTTGCTTTTCAAATTGTCCAAACTGCTGTGCTGCTGTATGATGATCTACAATACTTACTCCTTGCTTTTTGAAAGAATGCAAAACAGCTACATTTAATTCAACTAACGCCTTATCTTTCCATAATGTACTGTTTCTCGAAGTATCCAAATTCATTATTTCTGCAACAGCTGGAAGTAAATTATAACGATCATGATCTGCCAAATTACGAGCCCCAATTTCTGTTTCCATATACCAACCATTAAAAGGAGCAGCTGTATAAGAAATGCCACCAATCTCTAGACGCATATCTGAAATCATTGGTACCCCATACCATTTTGCACCTAAGGATACAAATGGATATTCTGGGTGCTCAATCTCAACCTCTTTTACCTCTTCTTTCGGAATTTCCCTATATACAGGTTCTCGTCCATCAACAGAAAATACGAGTGGCAATACATCAAAATGCGTACCTTCTCCAGGCCAGCCAAGTTTCTGACAAAACGCTGTAAATGGAATCGAATGAGAATCACCTATCACTTCCATTTCTGTTTCAAATCCCGCATAACGAATCAACTGATGGTTATAAATTCGAATGTTATTTTGTTCACCGTTATACTGCTTAAAAATTGTAATTGTCGGTTTAATTTTTCCGTTATTCGTTGCATATCGAATATGATGAATAAGTGCATTATATACCCCTTCCTCATCATTCACTTCACGAGCATCTAATATATGCATTTTATTCCAAAATAATCTTCCAATACATCGGTTACTATTTCTCCAAGCCATACGTGCACCATGAACAAGTTCCTCAAAGGTGTGTTCATATGTTCCTGTCCGCTCTATTTCCAACACAATTTGGCTGAGACGCTCTTCTATTTGCTGCTCTCTAGCAAGCTCTTGATAACAAATTGTAATAAACTTCCTTGCTTCATCTATTAATTCTTTCATTTTATCCATAAACAATCTCCTTCTACTTTAACAAGACACTATTACTTTACAGTATAAGCAAAAAAGAGTGTAGTAACAAACCAAATCAAGATACACCCTTGCAAGAAGGAAAAATCCCATTGCTCGTAATTGATGTATGGGAACATGCTTATTATTTGCAGTATCAAAACCACCGTCCAGAATTTATTACAAATTAGTGGCATACTGTTAACTGGGATCAAGTAAATGTAAAATATTTACAAGCGATTAAATCACAAGAATATTAATCATGCGTATAAGGTAAATTTGATAATGTAAACTAGTATCGTTGAAATCCTCCAAAATCCCCCGCATTGCCACCCGGGGATTTATGAATAATCATTATATTACTTCAATATAGTGTTTCAATATATGATTCACATCAGTTTCTAACTTTCTAAACTGAAATCCTAACTCTTTCGCTCTTGTATTATTCATCGTACAACTTGTCATGCCATTATACGGAGCTATATTTTTTCCTTCCGCTTCAATACAAGCTTTTATGCCTGTATTTTCTTCTATAAAATCAATAATTTCTCGCATAGAAATCACACCATTACTACATGCATTAATTGGACCATCTATATTCATCGTACTAAGATATGCTAGAAAACCACCTGCTTCTTTTTCATGGATAAAAGACATTTTGCCTTCTATATCTTCTACTACAAAAGGCTTTCTCTTCACGATATTTTCAACATAAAACTGCAATCGCTTTGTATAATCATTTTCACCAATAACAACTGGAAAGCGCACTGCAATTACAGGAAATGTTGCATGTTTAAACAAAACGGCCTCTGCTAATCTTTTTCCTTCACTATAAGAAAAACCTTGCCTATCTCCATAAACAATTGGATACTGATACGGATTGAAATCATCTTCTTTTAAAGATAGTGCCGACTCATATACAGCCATTGAGGATGTAACAATATATTTCTTCACCTTACTATGAAGTACTTTGCATATAATCTTCGCTGCATTCGGACTATAGCATAGGTTATCATACACAACGTCATAACTTGCACCCGCTAACATTTCCTTTAGCATCCCTTCATCTTCTCGATCTACAACGACTCTTTTAACAGCACTACCAAACGAGTCTGTCTTAAGTCCCCGCGTTGCAATTGTTACATCGTGCCCAGCTTGCAGGAGGCTTTCAACTAATCGTTTTCCGAAAAATCTTGTTCCGCCTAACACTAATATTTTCGTCATATGTATCATTCCCTTAGTTACTTTAATGTTCTATGGTGACTGAATAAGTATTTGTAACTTCATTATACTTGAATTTATTTCCACATAAAAAAGAGAATCCAGCCAGATTCTCTTTCCCTCATCTTACTACTATTAACGTACTCGATATTTTAAAATGCAATAACAGAAATATAAAATAGAAACTACCGATACATAAATCCATGCCTGATAAACTACTGGTGTTCCCCATATCCCCATAAAATAAAGAAGCGATGGCAACGTGAGCGTTACCCATGATTGTACAAATGCGATCCTACCAAGGTATTGGTTTATATTCTTTTTTTGTACATTTAACACAAAGAATAAATACCAAAGAAGCGCCCACATAAACCAAGTCAGTGCATTAACAATATCTTGGAATTGAACGAATGACACAACCATATAAAATAGTGCAACAAGAGCCACCCAGAGGCAAAACCATCCTAGCCCATTGCCACTCACTCCCGTAATAAAGGTGATACCCACATACAAATACGTTAAACCAAATAAAAAAGTGGCTGCATATGAATATACAGTCCAATTACTTTGATCAGAAATCATAATAAGGTAAAACGGAATGACAATTTGCAGCACCCCTACAAATAAATTAAAAACACCTGCGCTTTTTTCCTCTGCTTTTCCTAATATGACAAGACTGTTTAAAAACAAAGCTGCGCCTGAAAGCAATAACCCAACGTAACCCATATATGTTCGTGTGAAAATCATATTTTTTCACACCTTAACCTCCTCGTAACATAAAATTATACTAGTGATATTGTCCTACCCATTTCAAATTGCATACACAAGAAACAATTATTATTTCATGCGTACTAGCACTTTTTATTCAAAATAAGTCAGACTTCCTACCTCAAAACAAAAAGAAATCCAAAGAATGCAATCACTGTACCATATCATTAAAGCGTTTTCAAAATAGTATATTTCTTTCCAACAGTAGATAAAGTCAATCTCATATAACACAATCTGAAAACGATAACATCATCATAACAGCATTATATCTAAAAATAAACGCCGAAAATTCTGGAATAAAATTCAAAATCTATATTATTCCCTACCCATTTCTTTTAGAAACAAGTAGAAGCAAGCATTTGCCATATACCAAACTAGCACTTCTATCATAAAATATCGTAAATTAAAATTTATGTTTTATGAAAGGTGAGATTATATGCCTAAACAAGTCGTTCACTCAACAGGTGTATTAACACGTGAACCACAAACAGCTTCTGTCGTAGCAAACATTGTAAACTTAGATAGAAATTATGCACGTTATATTAATGTAGAGATATGGGATTGGTCCAACCATTCTAATCCTATACAACTACCAATCCTAGTTGGAGAAAAGGAAGAAGCAAATTTCCCCTACTATCTTGATAGTGAAAAATTAGTAGTTCTGTATGCGAACTTAGATGACAAAATTAGTCTTTATGAAATTCGTATCACTCACTTCGATCATTCCAATATTATTACAAATTGCTTCGGACGTAGCTCATCTTCATCTACAGGACAAGAAGGTGATAAAGTATATCATAAACAACTTGTTCGAGTTCATCAAGGATATATTCCTAATCAAATCCTTTAATGAACATGCACGTAATTGAGCAAAATTAGAATCGCCCTATCTTAGGTTGATTCTAATTTTGCCGTCCCCCTCACTCTTCCTATCTATAATATAGTGAGATTAAATTTTCACTTCAAATTATTCCCATTAAAAAGGTCACATACCTCGTGATATGTAACCCTTACATAGAACTTATTAAATCACATAACAATATACACATACAAAGTGGGCCAGACTACCTAACAACACAAAAATATGGAAAACTTCATGATGCCCCATATATTTAAATTCTAGCCATTTTGGTTTTGCTCCGTAAATAAATCCACCAATCGTATAAAAAACACCACCAAGTACTAAAAACAAAATACCCTCTATGCTTAGATTTTCTGATAGCGGTGCAAAGAATAAAACAATTAACCATCCCATCATAAGGTAGATTGCTGTTGATAACCATCTCGGACAGTTAAACCAAAACATTTTAAAAACAATACCACATATAGCTGTAGCATAAACTAGCACAAATAATAGTAAACCATTTGCAGCCTGTAATGTAATTAAGCAAAAAGGTGCATATGTGCCTGCAATTAAAATGAAAATCATAGAATGATCCAGTTTTCTAAAGAAATAAATAACACGTTCGCTTGCTACAACACTGTGATACACAGCCGAAGCTGCATAAAGAATCATCATCCCTACTCCAAATAGAATAACCGCTGAAATTGTAGAAATAGATGGCATTTTCACAGAAACTTTCACAAGCATAGCTAGCAAAGCAATAAATGATAAAATGGCGCCTCCTAGATGGGTAAACGCATTAACTGGTTCTCTCACGTAAGTATTCACATTAACAACCCCTTATACAATTACATGTAGTTTTTATAACTACATGTAATTATATACACAATCCATCTAGAGGTCAACATTTACAATTTATTTGTTTCGTAATACCATATTTAAAGATAAAGTGTACATTATTCCTACAAAGGTGAGGGTTTATATGGAAAACATAAAGAACTTACTCGAAACATTACATTTAGAAAAAAACATTAGGCTTGAAGATATCCCTAATGTGGATTTATATGTAGATCAAGTTGTTCAACTATTTGAAAATAACTACGGTGATACAACAAGAACAGAAGATGAAAAAGTACTTACAAAAACGATGATCAATAACTATGCAAAGGGAAAATTATTCATCCCCATAAAAAATAAAAAATACTCAAAAGAGCATATGATTTTAATTAGTTTAATTTATCAATTAAAGGGTGCCCTCTCGATTAATGATATTAAAAGTTCTTTAGCGACTCTCAATGAAAGACTCATAAACGAGGATACTTTCGAACTGGACACCCTCTACAAAGATTATCTTGAACTTACAGAAACAAATGTTGAGAACTTTAAAAGGGATGTAGATAATCGGGTGGCTGAGGTAAAAGCTGCTGCTTCATTTGAGGATAAAGAATTAGAAAAACTCTTATTGCTAACTTCATTTGTAACAATGAGCAATATGTATAGACGTTTAGCAGAAAAATTAGTTGACGATTTGAAAGAATCTTAACCATGAATAAAGCCACCTACTTCTGAAGTGCACCCCAATTGTTAGACACAGTCTAACAATTGGAGGTGCACTTTTTATGGCTAAATTTTCTTCGAAAGAAAAAATACGAGCGGTGAGACGATATTTAGAGGGGACTGAAGGTGGAAAAACAATTGCTAAATCTATTGGTGTTCACTCCAGTATGCTCTATCATAGGATATATTCAGTTATTAGATTCAAGTGAACTAACAACATATAAAAAAGAACACTATTTGAAGATTATTAAAAATAAATCAACACGTTTACAGGCCTTAGTAAATGACTTCTTTGAACTGTCCGTTATTGATTCTGTTGATTATCAATTAAACCTTCATATGGTAAAAATAAATCACTTAGCATGGGAAACCTTAGTCGTTTTTTATGATCAATTTAGTGAAAAGAAAATGGAACCAAGTATTCATATACAAAACGAAGACATTCAAATCATTGCTGATGAATCTGCCGTTAAGCGTGTCATGGAAAATCTAATCCATAACACCCTTAATCATGCAAGTGGTAATATATCCATTACTCTACAAAAGCAAAAAGCATCTATACTATTTATCATTAGTAACGATGCTAAAAATGTAAGTGAAAAGGACATTCCTTTCCTGTTTGACCGCTTTTATACAACTAATCATCATCGATCCGGTAAAGGAACAGGGCTTGGATTAGCTATTGCAAAAACACTTATGCTGAAAATGGGTGGTTCACTTCAAGCAAAATTAAAAGATGGGCAGCTTCATATGATATGCGAATGGAAAATTCAAAAATAAATACCAAATAACTTTTTCATATCCCTATTGATCAAAAAAGTACATCTTACACCAAAAGAATGTACTTTTTCCTTTTTAATGACCTCTTTTCGAATTAATCTCTCTATCAAGATACTTAGCTATGATATCTCTATCTGAACTATTAATAATCATGTTAATTCTCCCTTGCAAATACCCATATAACATCCAGTTTGAGCATTCTCTTAGCTGCCCATACTTATCTTTCTTAGCTTTAAAACATAATATCGTATCGTTCTTTTTTATTTTGTAATAATATTTAAAAATATCATCGTATTCTATAATGTATGCTCTTTGAATTTGATAAAGTTCCTTTACTTCATAAATCATAACTTTATGTCTTGTTCCAAAAACCACAAATCGATTTCCTACATCCATAAGCGCTAATGGCATTACGGCATAGTCTGCTGAACACATAATTGCACCCAAATAGTAGCCACCTGTAGCTCTTGCTTGGAATTGTAATTCAATAAATTCATTTTCTTTTAACTCATTATTTGCCTTTACTTCTATCTCCTGAAAATTTTCTCTAGCAATTCGTTTTCTGATATCTTTTTTCTTCTTCTCCAAGCTTCCAACAAGGCGCTCCCCTATTGCTTCAAATCGAGATATTTCTTGTTCATCCCACTGCTCGAAAACAATTTGATCTATATTATAGCTTTCACAATTCATAATATCCCTCCATTATCCTTTTTAATTTCTCCTTTCCCCTTGATAATCTGGTATAAACTGAACCGGTACTCATATGTAGTCTCCTTGAAATATCCTCTATGCTTTCATCCACAATATACCTTCGATAAAAGATACTATGATCTACACCATCTAACTGACGAACTGCTTTCAAAACGAATTCTTTTTCCTCTTCTTTGAGCAATCCTTTTTCTACATCTTCATCATCTTGTAAAATAAGTTGTTCTATTGTTTGTTCAATTCTTTTTCTCTTCAACCTTCTTTTATAATCTAGTGCCTTAAACTTCGCAATAGAAATAATCCAGTTTTTAAGTTGTCCTTTTTCTATTTGAAAACTGTCTATTTTATACCAAAGTATGAGAAGAACATCGTTATAGCACTCTTCAATTTCTGCTCTTTCATGGTTCTCTCCAAGTACACTTCCGATTACTCCATAAATCAATTTACTATATTGAAGAATCAATTGATCCAATGCTTCCGTATTTTGTTTTTTTATTTCATCTACTAATTCCCTATCATTCATATCTTCTCCCCCTTCACTTATATATACGAATACAACAAGTTTATCCTTACATAATTTCCTTATTTTTTATAAAAAAAACTACCCACCTGTGAGAGTGGGTAGTTACTTTTACTTAATAGCCTCGTGAACCTTTAACTGCTTACCTTTTATCGTTGTGTTTTTCATTACTTTTAAAACAAGCGGGCCTTTTCCGTTTAATATATCAACATAAGAAACATTATCTTGTATCGTAATAATTCCTATATCATCCGCTGTGACACCTGGGATTTTAGCAATTGTACCAACGAAATCTACCGCTCGAATCTTCTTTTTCTTCCCACCGTTAAAGTACAGCTTCATAATATCTTTATTTAACCCTGCACTTTTCTCTTTTTTCATAATTGGTTTCGCATTTATTTTATCTTCAAAGGCTACCTTTCCCTTTGCAAGCTCCTCTTTTGATGGAGCTTCTATTTTTTGAATTTCAAAACCGATATACTCTTCAATTTCTACCAAGAATCTCTCTTCATACGGCGTTACGAATGTAATCGCTTTTCCGCTATTACCAGCGCGCCCTGTTCTTCCTGTCCGGTGTACATAACTTTCTTTTTCTAATGGAATGTCATAGTTAATGACATGGGTAATATTTTCAATATCAATTCCTCGCGCTGCTACATCTGTAGCGACTAAATAACGAAATTTTCCTCTTTTAAAGTCATTCATTACTGCAAAACGATCTTCTTGTATCATACCACCATGAATTTTATCACAAGGATAGCCAGAACGTTTTAACTGTCTGAACACATGGTCTACATTTTCTTGTGTGCGACAGAAGATGATACAGCTATCTGGATTTTCAAGAGTTGTTATATCTTGAAGAAGTGAAAATTTCTCTTCTTCTCTCACTTCTAACAGGATATGTTCAATTTTATCTGTCGTAATCCCAGAAGCTTTAATCTCGATATGGGTCGGTGATTTCATATATGTATGAGATAAATTTTCAACGTCTTCTGGTAGTGTCGCAGAAAATAGCATTGTCATTCGATCTGTAGGTAATTCATCAATAATTGCTTCTACTTGATCGATGAATCCCATATTTAACATTTCATCTGCCTCATCAATCACCAAATATTTCAGACGCTCTAAAGAAAAAGTTCCTTTTTCAATATGATCTAACACACGCCCAGGGGTTCCAACTACAATATGTGTCTTTTGCTTTAATTCTAATTTTTGTCGTGCAAATGGTGATTTTCC
>Ga0209025_1002806_pt1 | contig 17558 bp, 13 predicted proteins | sample AraplaMF_Col_mLB_FD_184256 | JGI IMG/M metagenome (GOLD analysis project Ga0209025, IMG submission 184256) | Arabidopsis root microbial communities from the University of North Carolina, USA - plate scrape MF_Col_mLB (SPAdes) (version 2) | ecosystem: Host-associated > Plants > Roots > Endosphere... | reverse complement strand
GCTGGACGCCATTGTTCCCAAGAGCCGCTGCTATTATTACGGATGTAGGGGCACCTCTCTCTCACGCGGCTATCGTGGCGCGGGAATTGGGCATCCCCGCTGTCGTAGGGTGTGGCAATGCAACAACAAGATTGCGGACAGGGGATCGGGTCATCGTGGATGGGGGCCATGGCATTGTACAAATATTGAAGGGGTAGTGTACGTTGCGATCAAGCAGCGAGAGCGCCAACATGGACGAAGGAAGCAGATGTCGGGTACACTAGAAGCATAATGACTGACAACAAGGGAGAGCCTGAGCTGCTCTCCTTTTCTATTTAGATCAGGAAACGGGGTAAACGACAACAATGAACATTCAATTGGTATGCGTAGGGAAGCTGAAGGAGAAATACTTGGTGCAGGGCATTGCGGAGTACAGCAAGCGGCTGGCACCGTATGTGAAATTCCAAGTTGCCGAGGTACCGGACGAGCAGGCACCAGAGAAAATGAGTGAAGCCGAACTGGAGCAGGTTAAGGATCGTGAGGGAGAGCGCATTCTTGGTCACATTAAGCAGGATGCCCATGTCGTGGCGCTGGCGATTGATGGTCAGCTCTGGTCGAGTGAGGACTTGGCTTCGCAGCTCGATCGATTGGCGACGTACGGGACAAGCAATGTAGCCTTTGTGATCGGCGGTTCCAACGGGCTATCCGATGCTGTTCTCCGCCGTGCCAATTCGAAGCTGTCCTTCGGGCGTATGACGCTGCCGCACCAGTTGATGCGATTGGTACTCGTGGAGCAGATCTACCGTGCTGTGAAGATTAATCGTGGGGAACCGTATCATAAGTAGGGCAAAATTTTTTGGAGAAAACTTGCAGGCACCTTCAAAATCGCGTTAACCGACATGGGTTTGGGATGGGCCATGCTCGCCGGAAAAGTCAACGAAAACGGGCTTCAGCGTCCTTTTAGGGGTCAAAGAACGAAGCGATACCTGGACACCACTGAAAAAGTCCCTCAACCCCAAAAGAGACAGCTTACTATTTTTTTAGAGGAGGCTGTTTCTTTTTTTCGGTATAATTCAGATCATCCAATCAAAGGCTGGTGGTTCCGATGTTTCCGAAGCAATAGAGTTTTATCTTGATTCCGTATACACTGCGATAACAAACGTCGGATGCTGAATTTCTGGCAGTGCTATACCTCAAAAGAAACCGCTCCGGCAGTCTCATAATCCACGATGACAAAAGCATCCTCGATGTGAATTTCAAAAACATCCAATGTGTCGCCAATGGCTGCGAGCGTCTCATCATATCCGGGGATTTTTTGGATAAACAAATCCTTGATCCCTTCTATGGTGTACCGGCTCTTATGTACAATTGCATGATTGGAGCGGGCATGCGGCACGGAAGACCCGTCAGAGGGGACGGTTGTGAAGGCCACATTGTTATTTTGAGCAAACTCAGCCACCTTCTGATTCTCCCTGTCTGTCGCAAAATACAGGATTCCCTGCTTGTTGGCATCATAGCAGAAGTTGACAATCCTTACATTGGGTAGGCCTGCTACCGCTGTTGCCAGAGCAATTTCGTTGGTCTTGTCTAATGTACGGTAAAATTCGTTCTTATAATCCACTTATATTTCCTCCTTAGCATTTGATAAACTTAGTGTAGCAATGTATCGCTGACAGCTCATATGTCAGTCATAATACATAAATTTCAGGGGGATGATTATGAAGCTGGAACGAATGATCGCTATCATTATGCTGCTCTTGCAAAGAGAGAAGATGAGCGGGAAAGAGCTGGCCGAGTTATTCGAAGTTTCACTCAGAACCATTTATCGTGACATTGAAGCAATTAATCAAGCAGGCATCCCGATTGTGACCAGCTCCGGTGTAGGCGGAGGAATTGGGATCATGAATGAGTATAAGATAGAAAAAGGTTTTTTTACCGTCAAGGACATTACCGCTATGCTAATGGGGCTTGGCTTTATATCCAATACATTATCCGGTGAGGAAACCACTGCTACCCTGGCCAAAGTAAAAAGCTTTATCCCGGAGGATAAACAGCATGAAATTACGCTGAAGGCCAACCAAATCTCTTTTGACTTATCCGCTTGGCTGGGCAGCAATGATCTGCAGACCAAAGTTGAAGTGATTCGAACAGCCTTGGAACATTGCAGCATACTGTCTTTTATGTATCTAAGTGCTAAAGGAGACAAGGTCATGCGGATCCTGGAACCTCATCGTCTATTATTGAAAGAAAATCATTGGTACGTGCAGGGGTATTGTTTGAACCGACAGCAATTCCGGGTATTCAAGCTATCCCGCATATCTGAACTGAAGAGAACAGAAGAATGTTTTACCATGCGTGAGATTCCCCCGGCTTTTTCAGAGTTTACAGATGCCATGTCCAGGAAAATGCAAAAAATAAAAATGAAGTTTGACCATTCCATCCTCGACCGGATGTTGGATTATTGCGGAGATGAGAACATTACTCCCCTTGGCAATGGCGAATTCTATACATATTTTGATTTTATTGAAGATGATTATGGTTACGGAATCCTAATGAGCTTCGGAGATAAATGCCAATGCATTGAACCTGAGCATGTGCGCAATGAAATGAAGAGACGGCTCAATGATTCAATAAAAGCATATTTTTGAAGGGAACCGGATATATCGCTAATGATTACCCAAAGTCTTGCCGTTACAGACAGTGCGGTGAACCGTATCATAAGTAGGGTGAAATCTTTGGAATTAACCGCTCACATGGCGCGATAGGCCCATCGCCTTTTCTTCCTTGAAACGATGTATCTTACCATCGGACTTCCTGCATGGAATAGACAGGTATGTCCATAATAGATAGAATATAACCTAGACTCGAGAATATAGAGAACCGTTGTTACTTATATAAAAGGGGTTTACTTATGAGTGAGCAAGGCTTTAAAGACTATAAGCTAAGCGAGGAAATTACCCGCGCATTAGACGACTTGGGGTATCAACAAGCAACGGAAGTTCAGAGCAAGGTGATCTCCATTGCGCTTGAGCGTAAGGATATGACCGTCAAGTCCCATACGGGAAGCGGGAAGACCGCAGCTTATGGCATTCCGATCTGCGAGATGTTGGAGTGGGACGAGAATCGGCCGCAAGCCCTGATCTTAACGCCAACCCGCGAGCTTGCTGATCAAGTTAAGCAGGATATCATGAATATCGGCAGATATAAAAGAATAAAGGCAACCGCTATTTATGGGAAGCAGCCTATGGCTAGGCAGAAGGTGCAACTGCAACAGAGAAATCACGTCATTGTAGGCACACCGGGGCGATTAATCGATCATATCGAGAAGCAGACGATCGACTTGGGGCAAATAAAGTTTCTTGTGATCGATGAAGCCGATGAGATGCTGAATATGGGATTTATTGAGCATGTAGAGAAGATTATCCGCGAGCTACCTCAGGATCGAATGACCATGTTGTTCTCGGCGACCTTGCCCAAGGACGTGGAGAATTTATGCCATAAGTATATGAGTCATCCCTTGGACATAGAGGTGAAGAGCGAGGCTAGAACGATAAGCCAAATTGAGCATTCGATTTATTCAATCAGGGATGAGAACAAGCTTAATCTGCTCCGGGACGTTACCATCGTCGAGAATCCGGATAACTGTATTATCTTTTGCCGAACACAGGTCAGGGTTGAAGTTGTGTTTAAAGAATTAAATAAGCATGGGTATCCTTGCGGCAGAATTCATGGGGGAATGGAGCAGGACGATCGCTCTAAGATCATGAACGCGTTTAAAGAAGGGGAATTTCGTTATCTGATCGCGACGGATGTCGCCGCGAGAGGGATCGATATCAAGAACATCAGCCATGTCATCAACTATGATTTTCCGCAAGAGAATGAAAGCTATGTCCATCGAACCGGTCGTACGGGCAGGGCCGGACATTCGGGAACAGCGATCTCCTTCGCTACGCCGACCGAAGAAAAATTCGTTAGCAACGTCGAGCGCTATATCGGGTTCGAGATTCCTAAGAGAAACAAACCTTCCAAAGAAACAATCGCACGAACCAGTCCTGCTTTTGAAGCAAAGATAAGGAACGGGCGAACCGTCAAGAAGGACCGGAGCTCTCGTTCGAATCAGGAAGTTCTAAAGCTCTATTTTAACGGGGGAAAGAAAAAGAAGATCAGGGCGGTAGACTTCGTCGGCACCATTGCTAAGATTGATGGGGTATCGGCGGATGACATCGGGATTATCACGATAGAGGATATGGCCTCCTACGTGGATATCCTCAATGGCAAAGGGCGCCTCGTTCTTGATAAGATGAAGGATACGACGATCAAAGGCAAGCTGCTGAAGGTACAAGAGGCGAACCGGAAATAACAATGACGCAGAAGAGAGAGTGAATGTTCATGATACAAATAACGATTCCAACACCGGATGTCACGATTTACAAACAGATTGCTCCTAAATTAAGCCATATCTACGGGTTTACGGATTTCATTCTGATTCCTAGAGATAAAGCGGGGATCTTTATGTTCTACAATGATAAGGATGAACTCCTATTCGTCGGCAAGGCGCGGAAGCTAAGACCTCGGATCAAGAAGCATTTCGAGGATAATGTGTCGGTCATCAAAGAGAATCGGGAGGAAGTGACCAAGATCGAGGTTTGTTTGGTTGAGGATCCCGTCCATAGAGAAATATACGAGACGTACATTATTAACGAATATAAGGCTAAGTACAATGTAGATAAGGTGTTATACAAATAATAGACAGAGCTCCTATCGCCCAAGGAGCATAAAATGATAAGATAACGCAAAAATGCCTTTAACCCGCTGAACGTGGATTAAAGGCATTTTGATATATGTACCGAGTAAAATATGTAAGTTGGCTGCTCCACCCCGCTGCCTTCACTCTTCAATTCCGATTCCACCTTGAATTTCATAGACGTTCATTAGACATCTCTCCCCGTAACGATCCTACTCCTGCCAGATCGCCGGTTATTATGGTCAAACTGTACTTTGTGTTTAGATATATTACGGTGAACCGTATCATAAATAGGGCGAATTAATTGGCCTAATCCCCCAAGGTGTGTGGTTATGAAATTCCAAGTAGGTATTTCTATATAATAGACATAAAGATGTCTCTGTCGTCCGTTTCTCTGCTATATTAACTGTGGTAAATTATGGGGAGTACTTATTTAAATGTCGTAGAAGAAAATGACTAGGGGAGAAATACTTCTTGGAAACTCACTCATCCAAATATCAAATGAAAAAGAGCTATATTATATTATTGCTAGTGTTCATATTAGTTGTTTTAACCGGTTTGCGCATTTTATGGATAGAAACGTTTCATGTTCCCAAACAGGAGTCAATTCATAATGGGCAAATCGATTTGCGCAATTGGAATGCAGAAGATGGCAGCATTCTCTTACTTGATGGGGAATGGGAGTTTTATCCCTCGCAATGGTTGATAGATGGTAGTCGGCAACAATTGTTAGGCGATAATGCGCCAAGGCATATTCAGGTACCGGGAGGATGGAGTGAAGTTTTGTATGCTGACAAGCCATCACCATACGGGTATGGCTCTTATCGTTTGCTTCTTTATGTAGACCCGGCAAAGCATATTAATTATAGTATTCGTGTACCCAGCGTACGCACTGCATCAGAATTATATGTAAACGGTCGATTACTTACTAAATCCGGTCAGGTGGCGACAACAAAGGATGAATATATTTCGAAGGACCTACCTTATTCTACAACCTTTACAGCAGATGATAACGGTGTAATCGAACTCGTCATTCAGGCGGCAAATTATGTGGATAGTCGAAGCGGGGGCATTGTCCGATCCATTACATTTGGTTCAGAAGAAGCCATTGCCAAAGAGATGAAGGCTTCCAGTTTCATGCAGTTTTTGGCGGCGATTATATTTATTATGCATGCTGTCTATGCACTTATTTTGTATTTACTGGGAAATAAGGAAAAGAAGCTGCTTTATTTTAGTTTGCTTGCATTATGTGTAACGATCACGAGTGTCTTTAGTACGGATGAGAAGTTGTTCCATCAGTTATTTTACATTGGAGCTAATTGGGATTTTAGGCTGACTAATATTGCTTTCGTTATTGCAGCCTATGCATTGCTCCAGTGTACGAATCATCACGAGCTTCCATATTGGCGTAGGATGTACCCTGTCTATAAAATAATGAGTCTAGGGACTGCCGGCATCACGTTGTTTTTAAATCCAACTCAGGTGATCATGCTCTTCCCTATTTATTATGTATTAGCTGGTACTTCTGGACTTATTACGCTGATTACGATGTTTAGAAAAGTAATTAAAGATGTAAAGAGCAATCTTTTACTGCTTTTCTCTTTTCTTGCGTTGATGAACTATGCTCTTTGGTCGTTAATCTTGCTGGATAGCAGTTTGAGTCTTGTCTACTATCCGTTCGATATGATTATTGCGATGGCTTGTTTAGCCTCTGTATGGTTTAAAGATTATTCTATCATGCATGCGAACACGAAAGAGCTTGCGACAACATTGCAAAGGATGAATGACCATAAAGATCAATTCCTAGCAAATACTTCTCATGAATTTAAAAATCCGCTTCATAGTATTCTTAATATGTCACAATCCGTTTTAAAACGGGAGCGGCATTTGTTGCAGGAAAGGAGTATCAAAGAGCTTGAAACGGTTTTCTCTGTAGGACGTCGAATGACATTGATATTGAATGATTTGATTGATGTGATGAGTTTACGGGAAGGGAATCCGCGTATACAGAAAAGAGTCATATTTATTCAGCCAATTGTGACCGGTGTACTTGATATGCTGCAATTAAGTGCAGAAGTGAAGTCTGTAAAAATTGCAAATCAAATTCCTGAAGATTTTCCTCCAGTAAATGCGGATGAGAACCGGGTTGTTCAAATCGTTTTCAATTTACTTCATAATGCTGTGAAATATACGAATGATGGGGTCATTTCGATTCAAGCTTTTGTAAAGGATGGACGAGCCTATATCGTTATTGCTGATACCGGGATAGGAATGGATGAGAACATGCTTAAGCGCCTATTCCGTCCGTACGAGCAAGCCAGCACGAGTGAGACTATGATTGATGGTGGCTTTGGGTTGGGTTTAAGTATAAGCAAGCAACTGGTTGAGCTTCATGGAGGTACGTTAGTTGTGTCCTCTGTTTTAGGAGAGGGCTCAAAATTCACATTTTCATTAAGGCTAGCAGGTTTGGGAGTGGAGGAAGAGAATGATGTGACCAACTCCTTTGAACCATTACCATTACAATCCATGCCGATTCAAGAAATAGCCTCCTCAGTGTATATGGAAAAAGTGAAAATTCCGCCAGCTAAGAATCAAACAACTTTAATAGAAATGAATCGTGAACGTCCGATTCTATTAGTTGTTGATGATGATCCTGTCAACCTTCAAGTACTTGAAGCCATACTACCACCAGACGAATATGATTTAACGATGGTAACGAGCGGTAAAGAGGCGTTAGCTGTACTGGACACTAAGGAATGGGATCTGATCATCTCCGATATCATGATGCCACAGATGTCCGGTTATGAGCTGACACGAATGATTCGTGAGCGGTATACACTCACGGAGCTCCCTGTATTGCTCCTTACCGCAAGAAGCCAACCGAAAGATATTCAGAGCGGTTTTATAGCGGGGGCAAACGATTATGTGACGAAGCCAGTGGAAGCAATAGAAATAAAATCGCGGATCGAGGCGTTAGCTACGATTAAACAATCCGTTCGAGATCAACTGCGATTAGAAGCTGCATGGCTGCAAGCGCAAATCCAGCCTCATTTTATATTTAATGCGTTGAATGCTGTAACAGCTTTAAGTGATATTAATTTAGATAAGATGCGTAATTTGCTCGATGAATTCAGCAATTTTCTGAGGAATAAATTTAAATTTCAAAATATGGATAGGCTTGTTCCGATCGAAGAGGAGTTAAGTCTAGTGCGTTCTTATCTATATATTGAAAAGGTTCGGTTTGAAGAAAGGTTACAGGTTTTTTGGGAGATAGATAGCTGCGGGGACATAAAAGTTCCATTTCTTACGATCCAGCCTCTCGTTGAAAATGCGATAAGACATGGCATAATGAAGCGCAATCGTGGAGGAACGATTCTTATTCGGATTTCTGTCTATGAGACGCATGCAGAGATAACCGTTGAAGACGATGGGGTCGGAATAGACGGGGTTCAATTGCAACGAATATTAGAAAGGAAAGCAGATAGTCGTTCAGGCGTCGGATTGATTAATACGGATCAGCGATTAAAACGGCACTTCGGAACAGGACTCCATATCACAAGTACGTTAGGTACAGGGACAAAGGTAACTTTTCATGTACATAACAGGTTGAATAGCGGGGATAAAGCTAGGTGATAAATAAGTGCTATAATGAGGAGCATCCTTGGCTGCTCCTTTCACATTTTTCGCCGATAGACCCGTTAAGCTGAGCCTTATCATAAGTGACGGCGAAAAATATGGTGATAAGAAGAGTGTAGCGGCCTGTAGGAGAGATGGAGGAAGGTGCTATAGAGATATGTTTATCCCCCAAAGGAGGACTTTAGGGGGATTTTTTGTGACAAGATACTCCCGCGTCACCATTTCCATAGGCTCGATCACAGCATCATGCTGCTCTACCGGGACAAACTGTAGAATCGCCGCTGTGATGGCCTGTGACCCGGTCGAGGGTCATGAATGTTTTAATTGTTTTTCGTTAGTACGGAAGTGACGAGTTTGTATAAAGCCGGACGTAGAGAATGTGTATTGATCATGCAATCCAATATGGGGTAAAATCTACTCAATCTAAATGATAATGATTATCATTATAAATAAATGAATTGTTTGCTACAAAACATACAACTTATGGGAGTGAATTTAATCATGGCAAGATCGGGATTTATGAAAACAGGATGGATATCGCTTATAACGGCAGCTATGATTACGGTGACAGGTTGCGGCTCGACAGGCGATCAAGCTGTGGCCACGGTGACTACCGATCAGCCTGCACAGGTAACGGCAGCTCCAAGCGATGCTCCGCCTCAGACAGAAACGCGCGTCGTAACCGATGGCTTCGGAGAGGTAAAGATTCCGACAAATCCGAAGCGAATCTCAGCTCTTTATCGTGAAGATTATTTGGTTGCGCTTGGGGTAACGCCTATTGTGCAATATTATAACCCGATGTGGGGCAAGCAGGATTATTTGAAGCTGGAAGTGCCGTTGTTCGACGTGACCGGCAGCATCGAAGCTTTGCTTGTGTCCGAGCCGGACTTGATCATCGGCGCCGGAGAGGTCGATGCAGCACAATACGAGCTCTATTCCAAGGTTGCGCCGACATTCCGCTTGCCGGACGACGTACTTGCGGATTCGCGCAAAACATTGACCTTAATCGCCGAATTGCTTGGTATCAGCGGCAAGGCGGAGCAGGTTCTTGCCGATTACGAAGCCCGTATTGTCGATGTGAAGGCGAAGCTGAACGCGGCGATCGGAGATGAGAAGCTTGTTGTTCTGCGGATGAACGTCGTAGACAAATCGATTAATATTTTCGGCATTCATAACACGTTTGTCGGACAAATCCTGTATGAGGATCTTGGGCTGAAGGCACCGGGGTTCGCCAAGGCGATGACGGAGGGCAATATCGTCTTGACGAAGGAGGCCATTCCGGAGCTTGACGCGGACCATATTATTTTGCTTCCGTCCAACGGGACGTGGGAGGAAGAAAGCAACGCGAAAGCGCTTAAGGAAATGAAGGCAGATCCGTTATGGAAGACCGTTCCTGCATTTAAGAACGGCCATGTATATCCTGTAGAGAGATCGTATTGGCAGACGGGAGCCATTACGGCCAACGGGTTGAAGATGGATGATTTACTTCGATTGTTGGCTTCTTAGCAGGAGATAAGAGTAATTAAGTTCATTGGAGGGACTCATCGTCATAATTGGGAAAGAGCCGCTTTTCAACGAAGGTTGATGGGCGGCTCGTTTTGATTTACACTATTTTAATTGAGAATGAATATCAATTAAAAGGCGGTTGATAGTAACGATGGATATTGAACAGCGCAAACAAGCTGGGACTGCTCCTTTAGTCCAATATGTGCTGCGATCGATCCGCTTAATCGTTGCGGGCGAGCAAGCGGAAATGAGTGATTTGGACGGGAGCGATAGAAACGATAAGGAATGCTTTGAACTGCTCATTATAATGAGCGGGACGGGACAAGGAAAATGCTACTTGCAGGGGCCTGGAAGATCTTTATCTATTGATCAAGAGGTTATGAGCTGCAGCTATTACCGAGTATGCTTCGTAACGAACGGCTATGATGCAGCTTCGAGCTTGCTTCCGGATAAGAAAGAGCTTGCCTGCGCACCCTTCGCGAAGACGATGGAGTTGCTTGATGAGTTATATGGACTCCGCGGGGCGAGCGACGAGCTCAAGCTGTTCCAACGATTTGTGAGATTTCAAGAGCTGCTGCTCTTTCTATTCCGCCAAAATGCACCTGCAGCCGAGGATAAGGGAACGGATATCGAGCGGCATGGGGTAGAGCTTAGCATACAGCATATTCATCAGTATTACCGTGAGCTTCTGACCGTGGAGGAACTGGCCTCCCTCGCAGGCATTGATCGTTGGAAGTATACCCGTCTGTTCAAAGAGGCTACGGGTCAAGTACCGCTCCAGTACTTGAATGAAGTAAGGATTAATCAAGCCAAGAAGTGGCTGGCAAGCGCCGATGACAAGCTGCTCGATATTGCGCTGAATACAGGTTTCAACAATGAATATTATTTCAATCGTCGTTTCAAGCAGACGGTAGGCATATCGCCCGGACAATACCGTCGCAGCTGCAAGGGACAGCTTAGAGTAGTAGCGCCGTATTTGGAGGATTTCATAGTCGCGCTGGATATGCAGCCTATTGCCCAGTATTGGCATGCGAAATGGGGAAAACAAGACTATCTAGGCTTAAACCATATTCCGACGTTCGACGAGAACGACGGCAACTTTGTCGCGCTTTCCGATTATAAGCCGGATTTGATATTGCTTATGGATCGTTACGAGCAACAGCAATATTCTCAGTGCCGACGCATATCCAACACTTGCATCCTGAGAGAGCAGACCAATAATTGGCGTACGCTGCTGCGTACCGTCGCCGATTATTTCGGTCGGACGGAGTTGGCCGACGATGCTATCGCAAAGTATGATTTCAAAGCACGGAGCGCGAGTCATATGCTGAGTCAGGTTATGAAAGGTGAAACGGTCGCTTTTTTGCGTATCTCGGCGGACCACATCATCCAATATACGGAAGAAGGGCAAGGCTTTGTTTCGACTGTTCTCTATGGCGATGTTGGCTTGCGCTCCTACTCCGCAGTAGGTGTAGCTTCAAAAGCGAATAGGCCGGGCATGTTCAATCTCTCTGTAGAGGACCTGCGTATGTTAACCGCGGATCATCTGTTCATTACTTTCGATAAGTGGCATAGCCAGGCAGAAGGGAAGGAGAGGGAACTGCTGGAGCAGCCAGAGTGGCGTGATCTGCCCGCTGTACGAAATAACCGCGTTTACGAGGTTGATTTTCTAACTTGGATGAATAACGGAATTATTTCCAACGGCAAAAAAATCGATGATATACTGCGATCGTTAGCTTGATTTGGTTTTGCTTGCGACTGAAAGGTCTGCATCCTCCATTTTGTATAATGCAACCGTCGATTTTGTTCATTGTTATTGTCACGTTGTCGAAACTACAATTATGTTGATAAAAGCCGTTCTACTGGTCGAGGGTGGGAAATGTTTAACCTACAAGTAGAAGATAAATCAGATAAATTTATAGTTATGAAAGAACTTGCCAAACATGTAAGTTTTACTCCCAATTTAGTTGACCTGCAAGCTTGTATTCAAAACAACATAATGCAGGCAACGGGGAATATAGCAGCCTTCCCAATCACTACGATTAATAAATTAACGAAGGAGCAGCTAGGGCATGCTTCTTTTTCATTTTTCGCCGATGCCTCCGTTAAGCTGAACCGTATCACAAGTAACGGCAAGTTTTTATTGTACAACTCGAATGAAATGGAACAGCTAGGCGATTCGTCAGGAGGCGGCATGGAGCTTTTTACCGGAACCCCAAGAGATGGAATTCAAATAGTTTGAAGTTGGTTGTAAACAGTGTTACACTCAAAATCTATATTTTGTAATACACCTAAGAATAGTCACTATTTTAGTTATAAAGGAAGGTAATACTGTGATAAAGGTTGATAACTTATCCTTCTCATTCCCGCAAAAAGAACTATATAAAAACATTTCATTTACGCTTGAAGAGGCACAACATTGCGCTTTTATAGGAACGAGTGGCAATGGGAAAAGTACATTAATAGATATACTGATGGATCCAGAAAGATATTTGTTCGAGGGCAAATTAGAAGTTGACCCGACTTGCAAAATTGGGTATGTAAGTCAGTTCTCCCAACTAGACAGAACAAAAGAAACAACCGTTTTTGAATATATCGGAGAAGAATTTATTAAGATACAAAATGAAATAACATCTATTTGTACAGAGATGGAAACATCATCGGATATTGATTCATTATTAGAAAAGTATCAATTCGCTTTAGACGCATTTGATTCCATCGGTGGGGATGATTTTGAGAGCAAAATTAATAAGAAACTAAATCTAGCAAACCTCATGAAGCTAAAAGATGTTAGCGTATCCGATCTGAGTGGTGGGGAATTCAAACTTATTCAAGTGATGAAGGAAATGCTGAGTAGTCCAGACTTAATGATTATGGACGAACCCGATGTATTTTTAGATTTTGAAAACCTAAATGCGCTCAAAAATCTTATTAATTCTCACAAAGGAATGCTGCTAGTTGTTACGCACAACCGATATCTATTGAATCATTGTTTCAACAAAATTATACACCTTGAAAATAAAGAGATCCAAGAGTTTGATGGCCGATATATAGATTATAACTTCTCATTACTTCAGACTAAAATTGAGTTGCAAGAACTCACCATCGCTGAGGATGAAGAAATCGAGAGAAATGAGAACATCATCAATAATCTTAGAGCCATCGCGACTGTTAATGCAGATGCATCTAGAGGGAGAGCACTAAAAGCTAGAGTTAGGTTTCAGGAAAGATTGGAAGCACGTAGAATTAAAGCGCCATTTGTTGATATAAAGCAACCGAATATTCGTTTTGATATGGATCATGAAATGGAAGATACCGTTGTTGTAAATGTTAATAATTACCGTGTCGCCTTTGATGAGCTGCTGCTAGACCATGTTAACTTTGAGATAAAATCTACGGATAAAGTAGCCATTATTGGTTCAAATGGTACCGGGAAAACGACTTTACTCCGAGATATCTTTAAAAACAATCATGATTCCATTGAAATAAATGCGGATGCTAAAGTGGCTTATCTATCTCAGCTTCAAGGCGAAGTGTTAAAGGATTCTAATACAATACTCGAAGAATTCATCGATGCTGGGTTTAAAACGTATGATGAGATTAGATCGTATATTTCTGGCTATGGGTTTGAAGGTGAAATCGTTAATCAGAAGATAGCATCTTTATCTGGTGGAGAAAAAAATATACTACAATTGGCTAAAGTTTCTACTAGTAAAGCAAACGTATTGCTTCTTGACGAACCGACAAGCCATTTAGACACCTATTCACAAATCGCACTGGAGAAAGCCATTGAAGACTATAAAGGTGCGATACTCATGATTTCTCATGATTTCTATTCTGTTGTAAATGGTATGGATTATGTTTTAATCATCGACGATAAGACGATAAGAAAAATGAGTATGCGTAAATTTAGACAGATGATTTATGCTAGTCATTTTAATAAAGACTATTTAGAAGCGGAACAAAATAAAAAAGCAGTTGAAATGAAAATAGAATTGGCTTTAAAAAATACTGATTTTGAATCTGCAAAAGTATTGGTTGATGAGCTAGAAGAGCTGATTAAGTTGCTTTAAAATACACCCCTCTTATTGAAAAGAAGACCCCTCGAAAAAGGGGTCTTTGTACTAGGTCAAGAATATGAAATATGCAAGATTCTGAATTTGATTCGGTTTGCAAGGGGAGGCACCATATGAGTTCCATTCTTAACGTTATAGAAAAGCTAAAGTTGAACGTCTTGAATATCGAAGATGTCCCAGAGTCATTTAGTTCAGAAGTGTACAAACTTACTCTTGCTAGTGGAGAAAACGTTTATGTAAAAATTCCTTTTAACAAAGTTAAACTATATCGTGAATTTCAGATACTTGAAACATTGCAAGGAGTCATTCCTGTTCCTAAGGTATTGGACATTTGGTACGGGGATGAAAGTACTACTGGAGCATTGCTTCTTTCAGCCATTCAAGGTACGCCTTGTACAGGAGACATTGATGAGAAACTCTCTTTTCAAATGGGCGTGTATCTTGCTATGCTTCATGAGGTTAAAACACCTGGGTATGGTCACCATTTAGCCGATGGTTTTAAGTTACTTGACCAAAATAATTGGAGATTACATATCAAAAGTAATTTTGAAAAGTGGAAAGAGCCATGCAAAGAGATTCTCGACTCGAAATTGTATGAAAGATGTATTCTTCACTTTGATGAAGTTTACTCTGCTTTACCGGATCCTGACGGACCAAGCATTGTTCACATGGATTTTAGACCAGGTAATATATTGGTGAATGGTAACGAGGTTGCTGGCATTATTGATTTCGAGAGTGCTCGTGGAGGATCGTCGGAAATAGATTTTACAAAGGTCAATCGATATATTTGGGAAGTGAATCCGAGAACAAAGATACCGTTTATTGAAGGTTATCGATCGATTCGACCTATGTTGGTTCTTGAAAGAGTGCTTCCATTTTATGATTTTTACGATGCTTTCAGCGCAGTTGTTTGGTGTAAAAACAGAGGAATTGAAAAAAATCAAACGTTCCTTCAGGAAAGTATTCTTACTTTAAGGAATTCGGTTGGTTATTGTGTATAGTTGTTTAGATTTGATAGGTAAGGCCATCCCGTAAAGGATGGCCTTTAAACTTGCCGTTACAGACAGCGCGGAGAACCGTACCATAAGTAGAGCGAAATTTTTGTATTAATCCTTCACAGAAAAATGGTTAATCAGCTGGCTGCAAAAGACCAGTGAAGATAAGAATCTGATATTAACAAATAGGTCAATTGACTATGATATTTATCACAAGTATTTGGTAAACTTCATCAGTAAAATATACTGGACATCTAAGAGGATACATCATGGGGGGAAGAAAGTGTGTTAGACCAATTATTAAGTCCATTTACTTCGATTCTATCGAGGCTAAAATATGGACAAAAGTTTATGCTCATCAGTGTACTATTTATTATTCCAATTATAGTCCTTCTATATAATTGGAACGCGACACAGCAAACCCAAATAAAATTCATCAAAAGCGAACAAGCTGGTGTTGAGCAGATCAGTGAAATAATGCCCTTTATGCTACAAGTACAACAGCAACGTGGGCTTATCAATGGTTACTTGAATGGAAATAAAGAAGCAAAGAGCGCAGTTGAGGCGAAGCTACAAGAAATTGCTCAATTGATTGAACACATTGAAGCAAAATTCGGGAAGAAAAACCTACCCCAGTCATACGAAAAATGGGTTTCTATTCATAGAGAATGGATTGAACTGCGTGATTCTTATAAAAGCTTAAAGGCATCAGATAGTTTTGTTCGTCATTCAAAACTGGTGGAGCAGATAGAAGAACTTATAGTCAGCAGTGCCGATGAGTCTGAATTATCACTTGATAATGAAATTAATTCATACTATTTGATGAGATTGGTCGTTCAGGAACTGCCTGCATTGATCGAAAACTCCGCTTTTATCCGGGGAAGCGGCAATGGTATTCTTGCATCAAGAACGCTAACGGATGAGTTGAAAATCCAGCTTCTTCTTAAAGAATCTGGTAGTAAGACTGCTCTTGTCAATCTAAATAAATCCCTTTCCAAAATTGCGGAATCGCAGAGTAACATTAATGTGGATCTAGTTGAGAAGGGAGGGCAAGTTGCACAAAATATTCAAAACTATCTCGTTTTACTTGATCAAGAAATTATGCATAAGCAAGAGATGAACATGAATCCTGATACCTTTTTCGCTCAAGGGACGGTTGCGATCACAACAGCGGATGAGGCATTCAAGCTTGCCATAATGGAATTAGATCATACTCTTCAAAAACGCATCGATGACTATACTGCTGAGCGCAATGTAACATTATTGATCATGGTGGTAGTTTTACTATTAGTAGTCATATTTTATGTAGCATTCTTTAGGAATGTTATGGATACAGTGAGTATCTTAAAGCAAAGAGCGGAGTCGATGGCGAAGGGGGATTTCTCCCAAGACATTATCCTGAATACTAAGGATGAGCTGCAGCTTGTAGGGACGGCCTTTAATGAAATGCAAAGATCGCTGAATCGAGTGCTTAGCTTAAATCAACAAATTTCCGTAACAACATTTCAATCCTCCCAGCAACTAACTGGAATCTCAGATCAATCTATACAGGATATGAAGAAAGTTGCCGATTCCGTGCAGAAAGTATCGGATGGGACAGCTTCACAAAAGAGAACGACAGTGGAAGCGTCATCTGCAATGAACGAGATGGCGATTGGGATTACACGAGTTGCGGAAGCGGCATCTGAGGTTGCTTCGGTTGCCATTCGTGCAAGTGAAAATGCAGTAATTGGGAATCAGCAACTGATAGAAACCATGGATCAAATGGAGAGTATTAAGAAGACTCAGGCTGATTCTGCCCAGATTGTAGCTAAGCTTGATGAGCATTCAGTACGTATAAGTCAAATTATAAAGTCAATTATGGAGATTGCCCAGCAAACAAAGCTGCTTGCCTTAAATGCAAATATTGAAGCGGCACGTGCGGGAGAGCATGGTCGTGGATTTAGCGTAGTTGCACAAGAAATAGGAGAGCTTGCTGAAGAAACATCAAGTTCTGGAAAATCCATTTCTGACCTATTGATTGATATTCGATCTCTTGTTGGAGAAACGGTATCCGCTATGGATTCGATACAAATCGAGACGAATATGGGTATGGAATCTATTGAACGAACGAAGGAGACCATTGATTGCATTCTTAGTGAGGTTAAGCTTGTAAGTGAACAAATTCAGGATGTATCCGCAACCACTGAGGAAATGTCAGCTGGAATGGAGGAAGTGGCGGCTTCTATTGCAGATGTATCTGATATTTCTCATCGTACATCGAATGAAGCTGAGTTAATGGCTACAGGTACAGCAGAACAACTAGTTTCCGCAGAGAAAATCCAAATTTCTGCCAAAGAATTAAGGGATATGTCACAGCAATTGCAGAATGACTTAAGCAAATTTGTATTGTGCAATGACGTTATTATAGTACCTAACCTTAGGTGATGAGAATTCATACATTTATCGTATCTTTCAAAGGTACATGGCGGCCGAAAAGTGGCCGGGCCGTTGATATTATCGCTCTTTATTTTTGCCAGAGTAACACTTCCGCTTCGCCTACAATATGATGAGTCTAGAGAAATCTAAAGAGGTGAGCAAATGGCAGTCGTAAAAGCCAGGCAACAGGATATTGATATGTTG
>Ga0209025_1002803_pt1 | contig 17563 bp, 15 predicted proteins | sample AraplaMF_Col_mLB_FD_184256 | JGI IMG/M metagenome (GOLD analysis project Ga0209025, IMG submission 184256) | Arabidopsis root microbial communities from the University of North Carolina, USA - plate scrape MF_Col_mLB (SPAdes) (version 2) | ecosystem: Host-associated > Plants > Roots > Endosphere... | reverse complement strand
CAAGCGGTAAGGCAACGGACTTTGACTCCGTCATGCGCTGGTTCGAATCCAGCTAGCCCAGCCATTTACGAGCCATTAGCTCAGTTGGTAGAGCATCTGACTTTTAATCAGAGGGTCGAAGGTTCGAATCCTTCATGGCTCACCATTTTCGCGGAAGTAGTTCAGTGGTAGAATACAACCTTGCCAAGGTTGGGGTCGCGGGTTCGAATCCCGTCTTCCGCTTTATTACTACGGGGCCTTAGCTCAGCTGGGAGAGCGCCTGCCTTGCACGCAGGAGGTCAGCGGTTCGATCCCGCTAGGCTCCATATAAATAGAGAAAGTGTACATCATATGATGTACGCTTTTTTTGTGTTTAAAAAGACAACTTTCATATTTGTCGTTTAAAATGAAGAAAACGTAAAAATAAAGGATGGGGGATAATTGTGAAAGTTGTCATTGCATCTGATTCATACAAAGAAAGTCTAAAGGCTATAGAAGTATGTGAAGCTATTGAAAGAGGTTTTGGAACAATTTTTCCTAAAGCAGAGTATGTAAAAATACCAATTGGAGATGGTGGGGAAGGAACTGTTGATTCACTTGTTGATGCCACAGGAGGAAGCGTTGTATCACTTTATGTGACAGGACCGCTTAGAGAAGGCGTACAAGCTTTTTATGGCATTTCTACAGATAAAAAGACAGCGTTTATTGAAATGGCATCGGCATCTGGACTACAACACGTACCGGTTGAAAAGCGAAATCCATTCATTACAACGTCAAAAGGGACAGGAGAGCTTATATTACATGCGCTAGACCAAGGAGTTAAGCATATTATTTTGGGGCTTGGAGGAAGCGCTACAAATGATGGTGGAGCAGGTATGTTATCGGCTTTAGGAGTAAGGTTTATAGATGAAAAGGGTGAAGCAATAGATCCATCTGGAGGAACATTACATTCGATTGTCACGATTGATTTTTCACGAATGGATTCACGCCTAAAGGAGATAACGATAGAAGCGGCGTGTGATGTAAATAATCCATTAGTCGGAATGAGAGGGGCATCTTTCGTGTTTGGTGCTCAAAAGGGTGGGGATGTAGAGATGCTGAAAAGGCTAGATGAGAATTTAAAGCATTATGCGACTATTCTTAAACGATATGTATCTTTGGATGTATCTGAAATACCTGGTGCAGGAGCGGCAGGAGGTATGGGAGCAGCTGTTATTGCAGTGTTAAAGGGGAGCTTACGAAAGGGTATTGAAATTGTATTGGATCATACAAATTTTGATAAGCATATAGAAGATGCGGATTTAATTATAACTGGTGAAGGTAGAATAGATGAACAAACAGCATATGGAAAGGCTCCTGTTGGTGTCGCGGGGCGAGCGAAACGTCTTCATATTCCTGTGATTGCTATAGGAGGATCGGTATCTCCAAATTATCCAGTTGTTTACGAAAAGGGAATCGATGCAGTATTTAGTATTACGCCTTTTCCAATGGCACTAGACGAGGCATATAAGATGGCAAAAGAGAATATTGAAATGACAGCAAGAAATATTGCAGCAGTATGGAAAATTGCATCGAAAAAACACTTCTAAATGTAGAAGTGTTTTTTATTATTATCTAATAATAATGATAGCAGTTGTTTCATTAAGTTAACTTTATACATAAAATGGTCTTAAGATTTGGATTTCAACATAAATATAAGTGAATAAATTGTATATCCATACAGAAAAATGTCGAGTTGAGTCAGAGTATATAAAAGATTTAAAATATTTAGTGAAGGCATAAAAGGGGGATACTATCTATGAAAAAAGAAATCTCAGTTATTGGAGTTCCAATGGATTTAGGACAGATGCGTCGTGGAGTTGATATGGGCCCGAGCGCGATCCGTTATGCAGGGGTAATTGAAAGAATTGAAGAAATTGGATATAACGTTAAAGATATGGGAGATATATGTATAGAGAGAGAAAAAGAAGTTGATGAAAATACAAAATTAAGAAACCTTACACAAGTTGCGACTGTATGTAATGAATTGGCAAGTAAGGTGGATCATATTATAGAAGAAGGTCGTTTTCCACTTGTATTAGGTGGTGACCATAGTATCGCAATTGGTACACTAGCTGGTGTGGCAAAACATTATAAAAATTTAGGTGTTATTTGGTATGATGCACATGGAGATTTAAATACGGAGGAAACTTCACCATCTGGTAATATTCATGGAATGTCACTTGCAGCAAGTTTAGGCTATGGACATCCCACGCTTGTAGACTTATACGGGGCATATCCAAAGGTGAAAAAAGAGAACGTTGTAATTATCGGTGCACGTGCATTGGATGAAGGAGAAAAAGACTTTATTCGCAATGAAGGTATTAAAGTATTCTCAATGCATGAAATTGATCGTATGGGTATGACGGCTGTTATGGAAGAAACAATTGCTTATTTATCTCATACTGATGGTGTACATCTATCATTAGATTTAGATGGTCTTGATCCTCATGATGCACCGGGAGTTGGAACGCCTGTAATTGGTGGTCTATCGTATCGTGAAAGTCATTTAGCGATGGAAATGTTAGCGGAAGCTGATATTGTTACATCTGCTGAGTTTGTTGAAGTAAATACGATTTTAGATGAGAGAAATAGAACGGCAACAACCGCGGTTGCTTTAATGGGTTCTTTATTCGGTGAAAAACTAAAATAAATGTAAGAAAAGCAACTGAGAAGTTGCTTTTTTTATTTGAAAATAGACGTATAATAATGATTTATATTATACTGTACGATAAGATTGTTTGACATCTTACCAATTTGATCTAAAGGGGGTTGTTTGTAATTGTCGTTTGTTTCATGTATGGTATAATTAACTAGTTGTTGGAAATACATACAGATAGAGCATAAAACAATATTTCAATATATGGATAGAATTGCTCGTAAGTAGGAGGAAGGGTTAGCATGCCTTTTGAAGATACGACCATTTTGAAATATCTTAGTACGGTATTAGATATTGCCGTTGTATGGTTTATTATATATAAGCTAATTCTTATAATCCGAGGGACAAAAGCTGTTCAACTTTTAAAGGGGATTACAGTTATTATTGTCGTTCGGATGATTAGTATTTTCCTTGAATTGCATACGCTTTATTGGCTAACGGAACAAGTATTAACGTGGGGATTTTTAGCCGTTATTATTATCTTCCAGCCAGAATTGCGAAGAGCACTTGAGCAGCTAGGACGCGGAAGTTTATTTTCGCGTGTTGGAACTCAGGAGGATGATGAACCTGAAATTGTTGCAACATCGATAGCAAAAGCAACGGAATATATGGGAAAACGTAGAATTGGTGCATTAATTACGTTGTCAAAAGAGACCGGAATGGGTGATTATGTGGAAACGGGTATTCCGTTAAATGCAAATGTATCATCGGAGTTACTCATTAATATTTTCATTCCAAATACGCCTCTTCACGACGGAGCCGTAATTATGCAAGGAAGTACAATTAAAGCAGCGGCTTGTTATCTTCCATTATCAGAAAGCCCCTTTATTTCTAAAGAGTTAGGAACAAGGCATCGTGCTGCAATGGGAGTTAGTGAAGTCACTGATAGTATTACAGTAGTTGTATCTGAAGAAACAGGCCAAATTTCTTTAACGAAAAATGGTAAGTTGCATCGTGATTTGAAGACAGAACAACTGAAGGATATGTTATTAGCAGAATTTAGTGGGAACGAAAAAACGACTTCTTCGTCTTTATGGAATTGGAGGAGAAAGCGTCATGGATAAGTTAATGGAGAATCATTGGTTTTTAAAAGGAATCTCATTACTATTGGCGTGTATGCTTTTTATGTCCGCAACTTTAACTGAAAAGAATACGACATCGGGTATATTACCTTTCGCAAATGATACGAAAGAAACATTAACTAATCATGCTATTAACCTTAAGTATGATGAAGATAAATATATTGTAAGTGGTATTCCGGCAGAGGGCGTTAAGGTGAAGTTAGAAGGCCCAAAAGCAGCAGTTGCTACAGCAAAAGCAAAAAAACAATTTGATATAACGGTTGATTTGCGAGATAGCCCAAAAGGGACTTATGAAGTTTCTTTGAAAACGAACGGGCTTCCAGATGATGTGAAGGGAACAGTTCAGCCATCAACAATTAAAGTTACTCTTCATGAAAAAGCGAGAAAATATGTTCATGTAGACTTAAAGTTATCAAATGAGGATCAGATGCCAGCGGGTGCTACTCTCGAAAAATCAAACATTAAACCTGATACTGTTGAGGTAGTTGGGACGAAAGAAGAAATCGAAAGTATTTCATCTGCTAAGGCGTATATTGATTTAAAAGGTGTTAATAAAACTGTTACAAAAACAGCTGAAGTTACATTATACAATAAAGAAGGAAAACGTTTAAATGTAAGAACAAGTCCATCTAAAATTAGTGTAACGTTGAATGTGGCGACGCAAGCTACGGCCAATAATACGGAAAAAACTGTTCCTGTAACGTATACGAAAAAGGGGAGTTTACCAGAAGGATTGGCCGTTACAAATATTAGTGTTGAACCGAGAGAAGTAACGATAGCGGGTCCAAAAGATATTTTGGATAATATACAATCGATAGAGGGGGTCGAAGTAGATCTTAGTCAATTGACTGAGTCTACAACATTCGATACCTCTGTTTTATTGCCAAAGGGTGTAACGAGTTCTAAACCAAATCAAGTGAAGGTTTCCGTAGGGGTACAAAAAGTAAAACAAACAAAAACTAGAACAATTGAAGGTGTCTCGATTCAAAAAAATGGAGTTTCTAAAGATGTCACTGCTCAGCTACTTTCGCCACAGGATGGAAAGATAAGCGTTGATATTTCAGGAGAAGCAAGTATAGTAGATAAAATAACAGCTGCTCAAATAACAGCGGTAATTAATTTGCAAAATGTATCGCCAGGGACGAAGGATGTTTCGATTCAAGTGAGCGGTCCTGGTAATATTTCAATAGAGCCAAAACAAAAAAGTGCTAAAGTTACTATTGTGAAGAAAGAAAAGCCAGATCAAGAAGTACAGGGTAATGGTGAACAACCAGATTCAAATAATAATCAAGATAATCAAACTGAAAAACCAAAAGATCCTGAAACTAATCCAGAAAAAGACCAGGACAAAGAAAAAGACAAAGATAAAGATAAAGAACTTAGTCAAGAACCAACGGTAGATAATCAAAAAGAGCAAGAAAAAGGAGCGAATCATAATGGGTAAATATTTTGGTACAGATGGAGTACGTGGAGTTGCGAATGAGGAATTAACACCTGAATTAGCTTTCAAAATTGGACGTTTTGGTGGTTATGTATTAACAAAAGATACAGATCGTCCAAAAGTAATTATCGGTCGTGATACACGTGTATCTGGTCATATGTTAGAAGGAGCTTTAGTAGCAGGTCTATTATCAACTGGAGCAGAAGTAATGCGCCTTGGTGTTATTTCTACACCGGGTGTTGCTTATTTAACAAAGGCGTTAGGTGCACAAGCGGGTGTGATGATTTCTGCATCTCATAATCCGGTACAAGATAACGGAATTAAATTCTTCGGTTCAGACGGTTTTAAATTAACAGATGAGCAAGAAGCAGAAATCGAAGCTTTATTAGACAAAGAAGTTGATGAATTGCCACGTCCAACAGGTACTAACCTTGGACAAGTGAGCGATTACTTTGAAGGTGGACAAAAGTATTTACAATACATTAAACAAACTGTAGAAGAAGATTTCTCTGGTTTACATATCGCTTTAGATTGTGCACATGGTGCAACGTCTTCTTTAGCGCCGTACTTATTTGCGGATTTAGAAGCTGATATTTCAACAATGGGAACTTCACCGAATGGTATGAATATTAATGCTGGAGTAGGTTCTACGCATCCTGAAGGCCTAGCAGAATTAGTGAAAGAAAAAGGTGCTGATATCGGTCTTGCTTTTGATGGTGATGGTGACCGTTTAATCGCTGTAGATGAAAAAGGAAACATCGTTGATGGCGATCAAATTATGTTTATTTGTGCGAAGTACATGAAAGAAACTGGCCAACTAAAGCACAATACAGTTGTTTCAACTGTTATGAGTAACTTAGGTTTCTACAAAGCACTTGAAGCAAACAATATTACAAGTGACAAAACTGCAGTTGGTGATCGCTACGTAATGGAAGAAATGAAACGCGGTGGTTACAACTTAGGCGGAGAACAATCAGGTCACATTATCTTACTTGATTACATTACAACTGGTGATGGAATGTTAAGTGCACTTCAACTTGTAAACATCATGAAAATGACGAAAAAGCCATTATCTGAGCTTGCAGGAGAAATGACGAAATTCCCACAATTACTAGTAAATGTTCGTGTAACAGATAAAAAATTAGCATTAGAAAATGAAAAAATTAAAGAAATTATTCGTGTTGTAGAAGAAGAAATGAACGGTGATGGCCGCATTCTTGTGCGTCCATCTGGAACAGAACCGCTTATTCGTGTAATGGCAGAAGCACCGACACAAGAAGTTTGTAATGCATATGTACATCGTATTGTAGAAGTTGTTAAAGCTGAAGTTGGCGCTTAATAATTTGTTGAATTTATTTTAAAAGGAGCACAAGAAGTGCTCCTTTTTCATATGTTTTAAAGACGATGAAAAAAATTTCATTGACGGTTTATAATGTTTGTTATAAGATTGTCTTGTTCTTTTTCTCAAAGTAAATGTTGTAAATTATAAAAGCGCCAGAACTACAAGTAGTGTAGTTGACGAGGTGGAGTTTTATCGAGATTTCGGCGGATGACTCCCGGTTGTTCATCATAACCGCAAGCTTTTACTTAAATCATTAAGGTGACTTAATGGACAAAGGTGAAAGTGTGATGAGAGAAAAGGAACGGATGAAAACTAGCTGTATAAGTATATACGGACTTAAACCCAATCGAGAGGAAGGTGAAAGCCGTTACAAGCTTACAGGGCTAGCAATATGTAATCCGTTTTTTAGTATAAATAAAAATGGTATCGGACTATGTCGTTACATGTTCGCAGAGCAGTGTAAGCATTTGTAACGGCGACTAAACATGTGTGGAATCGTAGGATTTATTGGAGAGCAAGATGCAAAGGAAATTTTATTAAAAGGTTTAGAAAAGCTAGAATATCGTGGATATGATTCAGCAGGTATTGCAGTACAAGCAGAGAACGGTGTTGTTGTATACAAAGAAAAAGGCCGTATTGCAAAACTTCGCGAAATCGTAGATGAGAACGTAGCTGCAAGCGTGGGAATCGGTCACACACGCTGGGCTACACATGGTGTTCCAAGCAAAGTAAACGCGCATCCGCATCAAAGTACATCAAAACGTTTTACACTAGTTCATAACGGTGTAATTGAAAACTATGAATTAGTGAAAAAAGAATATTTACAAGATGTAACGTTCGTAAGTGAAACGGATACAGAAATTATCGTACAGCTTATGGAACAACAAGTGAGCACAGGATTAAGTGTAGAAGAAGCGTTCCGTAATACGCTATCTCTTTTACATGGCTCTTATGCAATCGGATTACTTGATGCTGAAAATCCAAACATGATTTATGTTGCTAAAAACAAAAGCCCGCTATTAGTAGGTGTTGGTGACAACTTTAATGTTGTGGCGAGCGACGCTATGGCGATGTTACAAGTTACAGATCAATTTATTGAGTTAATGGATAAAGAAATCGTAATCGTAACGAAAGAAAGCATTACAATTAAAAACTTACAAGGTGAAACGATTGAACGTGCACCGTTTACAGCGGAATTAGATGCAAGTGACATTGAAAAGGGAACATATCCTCATTTCATGCTTAAAGAAATTGATGAGCAACCACTTGTAATCCGTAATATTATTCAAAAGTATCAAGATGAAAATGGCGAAATTGAATTAGATCAAGATATCCGCAACGCGATTTTAGATAGCGATCGTATTTACATCATTGCATGTGGAACGAGTTATCATGCAGGTCTTGTTGGAAAACAATTTATCGAGAAGTTTGCAAAAACACCAGTTGAAGTACACGTAGCAAGTGAATTCTCTTACAACATGCCATTATTAACAGAAAGACCATTCTTCATTTACATTTCACAAAGTGGTGAAACAGCTGATAGCCGTGCAGTACTTGTGCAAACAAATGAAATGGGTCATAAAGCATTAACAATTACAAACGTACCTGGTTCTACGCTTTCTCGTGAAGCTGACTATACACTTCCACTATACGCTGGACCAGAAATTGCGGTTGCATCAACGAAAGCTTACACAGCACAACTTGCAGTACTTTCAATCTTAGCGGCTGACATTGCTAAAGCAAAAGGTGAAGTTCTTGATTTCGACTTAACACACGAACTAGGAATTGTAGCAAATGCAATGATAGAACTTTGTGATCAAAAAGAAGAAATGGACGCATTAGCAAAACAATTTTTAGCAACAACGCGTAACTGTTTCTTCATCGGACGTAGCGTAGACTTCTACGTAGGATTAGAAGGTGCGTTAAAACTAAAAGAAATCTCTTACATCCAAGCAGAAGGATTTGCTGGAGGAGAATTAAAACACGGTACAATCGCTTTAATCGAAAATGGTACACCAGTTATCGCACTTGCTACACAAGAGCACGTAAACCTTGGAATTCGCGGTAACGTGAAAGAAGTAGTAGCACGCGGAGCTAACCCATGTATCATCTCAATGAAAGGCTTAGAAATGGAAGGAGACAGCTTCGTATTACCAGCTGTACACGAAGCACTAGCACCGCTAGTAGCAGTTATTCCATTACAACTTATCTCATACTACGCAGCACTTCACCGCGAGTGTGACGTTGATAAGCCACGTAACTTAGCTAAATCTGTTACGGTTGAGTAGAAGGTTGGTAGATTTGAAATAAATTTGTGAAGCCTCACCCCTTTGGATATTTTTATCTAAAGGGGTGTTTTTGTGTCCAAAAGAAAGAGAACATTTAAAATCGATAAGTGGATTAAAGAGGAGCGAGGAACTAGCAGTGGGAATGGACAGAAGCCCTACTGATTAAAGGTTCACTTTATCGGATTTGGAACGAAATCACTTTTGTTTATCTGAATTTTCTAGTAATATTTTAAGTATTCATGAACAGTTTTCTTTATTACTACAAGAAAAGACGATTGTTATTGCTGAAGAGCTTGGAATGAAACACCTAGCTGATCCAATTGAACGGGAATCTTGGGAGTATAGATGCATTAATTGACTAGACATGACGAGGGGTGTTTATTAATGAAAGTGAAAGAAAAAACATATTTAAGTATAGAAGAGATTATTTCATTACCGGCCTTATCAAGTACAAATATAAGTGATGATGGCAAAAATGTAGCGTTTGTTAAAAAGACAGCTAACTGGAAAGACAATACATATAGAAACCATGTATGGATATATGAAAAGGAAAAGGGGAAGAGTTACCCATTAACAATTGGAGATATAGATAGTACACATCCATTATGGTCTCCAGATTCTAAGGGTATCGCATATCTTAGCCCTGTTGGAGATGGGAAAAATCAGATCTTTTTTAAGTCACTAGACGGCTATAGTGAGGTTCAAATTACTGATGAGAAAGAAGGAGTCAGTAATTTCAAATGGGAGCCTACTGGTAAAGGTTTTTATTATATTGCACAGTCAAAAGAATGTGAGGAGATAAAGAAACGTAAGGAACGATATGGAGATTTCCATCATGTAGGTAAGGAACATCAGAATAATTGTTTATACTACATTGAAATAGAAAAAGTGAAACAAAATGATAAACAGGAACGGAAGGTTAGCGGTGTTTATCAACTAACGGACGGTAAGGATTTTTATATACATAACTTTGATATTTCAAATAATGGGAAAAAGGTTGTATGTATGGCTACACCAAGCCTAAACGATTATATGAATGGTGATATATATATATTAGATGTTGAAGCTGGGGAACTACAAAAGATGAATATAGATACGTTGTTAGGAGCGAGCATCTGCTTTTCTCCTGAGGGCGATAAAATATGTTACTCAGCAAGCATAAGAGAGAAGGATTACTATAGAAATCATATACAAGATAATACATTAGAGATATATGATATGAATACTGGAGAGGTAATTCAGCCTCTAACAAATTTTGATAGTACGGTTACGCCATTACAGTGGACAGCTAAAGGAATTTTAATTAGATGGCAGGATAAAACGAATTATCGTATTGGATTACTAGCTGAAGATGGCACTGTGGAAGCATTAAGCGACAAGGTAGATGGCTTTATAATGGATGCCTCTATAACAAAGGATGGAAATCATATAACCTATAATAAGGCTATAACAAATGAAACCTTTGAAATCTATTTGGATGATAAAAGAATAACGGATGAAAATAGCTTTTTCGAAGACAAGCTTAAAAGTAATAGGGAAATCATCTCATGGAAAAGTAGAGATGGCCTTGAAATTGAGGGTGTGTTATCAACCCCAGCAGAGTTTGACTCAAATAAAAAATATCCTTTATTAGTAGTAATTCATGGTGGTCCGGCTTGGGCATCCTTTCCGATATTTTCAGACAGCTTCAATGAGAAATATCCGATTGAACAGTTTATCGAAAAAGGCTTTATCGTTTTAGAGCCAAACTACAGAGGAAGTTCAGGTTATGGTAATGAATTCTTAAAAGCAAACTACAGAAAACAGGGAATCGCTGACTATGATGATGTTATATCAGGGGTGGATAAACTAGTTGATCAAGGGATTGTAGATAAAGATACAGTAGGAGTTATGGGATGGAGTAACGGAGGATATATATCAGCTTTCTGTTCTACATTTAGTAGTAGATTTAAAGCTATTTCAGTTGGGGGCGGAATTACGAACTGGAGTACCCATTATGTAAATACAGATATCCCTTACTTTATTAGAATGTATTTAGGAAATACTCCATGGAATGATCCGGGGATCTATACGAAGACCTCACCAATGACATATATTAAATCAGCTTGTACGCCTACCTTAATTCAACATGGGGAAAAGGATGCAAGAATTCCAACTACAAATGCATATGAGCTATATGAAGGATTAAGAGATATGGAAGTTGATACAGAATTAATTATATTTAAAGGAATGGCATATAGTTCTGATCAGCCAGGAATGAGAGTAGCTATTATGAAGCAGAACTTGATGTGGTTTTCACATTATATTCTTGGAGAAAGTATGGAGGGCTTTCGTACTATATAATGGATATTCGTACAGGGATTTTTCGTTGTACAATCGGGTCATATTGTTGAAAAAGAGATACAACAAATTATATAATTTGTTGTAAACTGCATGCAAACCATTATGATTATAAGGAAATGTAATTCGGAGGACTAATATGACAGAAAATAAAAATGTGTTACCAGTAGAACAGCGTGAAGAATTATTCAAAGTATTGAAAGTTCGTTTTGAGAAGAATATGAATCGTCATGAAGGTCTTGAATGGGCTAAAGTTGAAGCGAAGCTGGATGTTAATGCTGAGAAATTATGGTCACTTAATGAAATGGAAGTAACTGGCGGTGAGCCGGATGTTGTTGGTTATGATAAAGAGAAGGACGAGTATACTTTCTATGATTGTTCAAAGGAGAGTCCTAAAGGCCGCAGAAGTCTTTGTTATGATCTTGAAGCGTTAGAGTCAAGAAAAAAACATAAACCAGAAAATAATGTCATTGATGTGGCAACTGCTATGGGCATTGAATTATTAACTGAAGAACAATATCGAGATTTGCAACAAATTGGGGATTTCGATATGAAATCATCAAGCTGGGTACAAACGCCTTCAGATATTCGCGAACTCGGTGGCGCTCTATTTTGCGATTATCGCTTTGGACACGTTTTTGTGTACCACAATGGAGCAGATTCCTATTATGCTGCTAGAGGGTTTCGCGGTTCGTTAAGAGTTTAAATTTGGAGTAAGTAAGAAAAGAGCCTATACTTAGGCTCTTTTCTTACTTATATTTTAAAAGTAAACTGTTACTACGCAGTTTTACTTAATTTATATGTTTCGTGGTTGTTTTTCCGGAAAAGTTTAGGGAAAACATAACCGTCTAATCCAATACGTCCAGCATTATGACCTGCAATTAAAATGAACATAGTTAAAACAAGCATGTTTGGGTTTACACTAACAGTTCCACTTAATAAGAATGAAAGATTCATTATGATTCCAAAGAATGCAGCAGTTTTTGTTAATCCACCTAAAATTAAACCTAAACCTACTAAGATTTCCCCCCATTGTACGAAAAAGCTAAATAAGTCTGCGTGCGGAAGAACAAAGTTTTGAAGGAAATCCGCCCACCAGCCTTGTACTGCGGGGTGATCGCCTGATGCTTGGGCGATGGCGCCTTTGAGGAAACCGCTGGCATCAAAAGATTGTCCTAAAACTTTCCCTATTCCAGCAGTAATCCAAGAATATCCTATGTAAAGACGTAAAAGTAATAATATGAAAGTAGCACGTTTATCAGTTCTTAAAAAATTGATAACCATTGAAATCCCTCCAATATTGTATTTACATGTTTATTATATATCCATTGTGAATAAATTCACAATGGAGGAAATGTGAACGAATATATGTTGTGAGTAATTGTTTTATTTTTTGTAACATTTCATCTTTTTTGATAGACTAATAATAGAGATATATCAAAAGGAGGCAAAGACTAGATATGTGGATGAACTTGTAATGATTAGCAATTGGATAGATTATTTTTCTCTCATAAGTGAGGGTTTATTTAGCTATCTGTAAATCATTCAAGGACTGCATATTTGGCGTAGTCATTCCTTCGGTAAGGATAGGCCTATTATGTATCTATCTTTTTTGTGGGGAAATTTATATCTCTCATATAAAATATGCGTCCTTTAAAATTGGAGGAGTATATGATGAATCAATTAAAAAATAAAGTAGCAGTTGTTACAGGTGTAAGTCGTCTAGACGGTATAGGAGCAGCTATTTGCACAGAGTTAGCAGAGGCTGGATACGATATATTTTTTACGTATTGGACAGCTTACGATAAAGAGATGCCTTGGGGCGTTGAGCAAAATGAACAAATACAATTAAAAGAAGAGCTAATACAAAAAGGTGTTAAAGTATCGAGCATGGAGTTAGATTTAACTCAAAATGATGCACCGAAAGAGCTTATAAATAGGGTTACTGAACAACTAGGCTACCCTCATATATTAATTAATAATGCAGCATATTCTACGAATAATGATTTCTCTAATTTGTCTGCTGAAGAGCTGGATAAGCATTACATGGTAAATGTTCGTGCGACTACATTGTTAAGTAGTCAATTTGCCCGAGGATTTGATAAGAAATTTGGTGGTAGAATTGTGAATATGACTTCGGGGCAATTTCAAGGGCCTATGGCAGGAGAACTGGCGTATGCAACAACGAAAGGAGCTATTGATGCTCTTACCAGTACGTTGTCAGCAGAAGTAGCCCATTTAGGAATAACAGTGAATGCAATTAACCCAGGTCCAACTAGTACAGGATGGATGACTGAAGAGATAAAGCAAGGATTAAAGCCGATGTTTCCTCTGGGCAGAATTGGTGAGCCAAAGGATGCAGCTAGACTCATAAAGTTTTTAGTAAGTGAAGAAGCAGAGTGGATTACGGGACAAGTGATTCATTCGGAAGGTGGATTTAAAAGGTAAAAAGAAGGCATCTCCTTTCGGTGAGATGCCTTCTTTCTAATCTTTCTTCAATCTTCGTGCAACACCATTCCCTAAAGATTGTAATCCTTGAACGAGGATAATTAAAATAAAGACGGTTGCATACATTACTTCAGGTTCATAGCGTAAATGTCCGAAGCGATATGCCAAGTCCCCTAGCCCGCCAGCCCCTACAAGACCAGCCATCGCTGTTGCGCCAATTAAGCCGATTGTTGCGATCGTTAATCCGAGCACAAGAGATGGGCGTGCTTCTTTAACCATGACGTGCCAAATGATTTTTATAGTAGAGACTCCCATTGCTTGGTAAGCTTCAATAACACCACGATCCACTTCTAGTAAAGCTGTCTCCATTAAGCGTGCAATATAAGGAGCTGTGAAGACGACAAGTGGTACGATAACACCTTGCACGCCAATGGATGTTCCCATTAGGAACTTCGTAAAAGGTAAAATGAAGAATAATAGAATGATAAATGGAAGAGAGCGAATGACATTAATAACTGTATTAAGAATAGGATAGATAAGTTTATTTTCTCGCTGTCCACCGGGTCTCGTCAAAACAAGTGTAACGCCGAGCGGTAATGCGATAAGGATAGAGATAAGTAATGAAATAGATGTCATTTGAAATGTTTGAATTGTTGCTTCCCATATGACTTCACCCCATTCATCCAAAAAGGACTTGTTTTCCATAGTCTGTTTTCCCTCCCTCTACGATGATACCTCTCTCTTGTAAGAATGCTAAAGCACGGTTTACTTCATTTTTTTCACCTTGCATATGAACGACAAGTTTCCCATATGCCTCATGTTTTAGCTGCGTAATATTACCGGATAAAATATTTGGATATACTTGGAAACGTTTTGTGGCGAAAGCTAGTGCTGGTTCTCCTGAAGAACCTCCTATAAAAGAAAGTGTTACAATTTCACCAGTAGTTTGTAGTTCTTTTTGTACTTCTTCTGGAATTTTAGCTGCAAATGCGCTATTTACAAACTTCTTCGTTGTTACATGTTGTGGATTTGTAAAAATGTCTTTCGCAGTCCCACTTTCGACTACAGATCCATGCTCCATAACGGCAACCTGGTCACAAATACGCTGGATGACATTCATTTCATGTGTAATGAGTAAAATCGTGATGCCAATTTCTTCATTAATTTTTAGTAATAAATCAAGAATAGAATCAGTTGTTTCTGGATCTAATGCGCTCGTTGCTTCATCACTTAATAAAACCTCTGGTTCATGTGATAGTGAACGAGCGATGGCAACACGTTGTTTCTGGCCGCCAGAAAGTTCGCTTGGATAAGCATCTTTACGGTTAAAAAGATCCACGATGCGTAAATATTTTTCTACTCTTTTTTCAATTTCCGCTTTTGGAATGCCAGCAAGGCGTAACGGCAATGCGATATTTTCATAAACGGTAACAGTTTTAAGTAAATTGAATCCTTGAAAAATCATTCCGATTTTTTGCCTCGCTTTTGCTAGTTCTTTTGTTGATAAAGTGGTTAAGTCTTGGTTGTTTACGATGATGTTTCCTGTCGTTGGTTTTTCTAATAAATTTACACAGCGAATTAATGTGCTTTTACCAGCGCCGCTATACCCAATGATTCCAAATACCTCGCCTTTTTCTACTTTAAGGGAAGTAGACTTAAGAGCCTCAACAGTCCCTTTTTTTGTTGTAAATACTTTGGAGACGTTTTTTAATTCAATCATTATCGTCAGCTCCTACCAAGATGGTAAAACTGAACCATCAAATTTTTTCTCGATAAATTCTTTTACTTCTTTAGATTGATAAGCTTTCTTTAATTTACTTACAACAGCATCATCTTTATTTTCAGTACGAACAACGACCCAGTTCACGTATGGTGAATCTTTTCCTTCGCGGAAAATGGAATCTTTCGCTGGATTTAGTTTTGCACCTAATGCAAAGTTTGTGTTAATTGCAGCTGCTTTCACTTCACTTAATTGCGTTGGTAATTGAGAAGCTTCTAATTCAACAATCTTTAAATTTTTCGGGTTTTCAATTACATCCTTTGCAGTCGCTTTTTCTGTAGCCTTTGGATCAACTTTTAAAACCCCTGCTTTTTCAAATAATTTTAAAGCTCGAAGTTCATTCGTTGGGTCATTTGGTACAGCGATTGCATCGCCCTCTTTTAATTCTTTTACATCTTTTAAGCTTTTAGAATATACGCCCATTGGGAATGTTACTGTTGAAAATACTTCAGTTAATTTCATATTGCGTTCGGCTTTAAATACATCTAAATATGATTTCGTTTGATAGCTATTTACATCAAGACTTTTTTCATCTAACGAAACGTTTGGTGCTACGTAATCATTAAATATTTTTATATCAATGTCGAGACCGTCTTTTGCCGCAACTTCTTTAATCTTCTCAAAAATTTGTTCATGTGGTCCACCTGTTACACCGACAGTAATCTTTTTCTCGTCTAATATTTTTACATCTTTATCTGAATTTGCGCCACATGCGCCTAATAATAGTACTGCTCCGCTTACAATGCTCAATAATACTTTCTTCATCTATAATTCCCCCTTAATATACGTTCCAAAATAAAAAGCACCTCTCAAAATAAGAGAGGTGCCGAATAGACGAAATAGGTTCCTCTCTTATCTTCCAAAACGAAAACTCGTTTTGCAGGAATTAGCACCTTAGCTTATACGTTATAAGCTCGGTTGCCGGGCATCATCGGGCCAGTCCCTCCGCCACTCTTGATAAGAGTATGTATATGTAGTTTTTAAATATGGTACTAATAGTAAATCTAACAAAAGGAATTGTCAACTTTATTTTCTGAATATATTTTATTTTAAGGTAATCGAAACGTTTCCTTTCTTATGGCCCATTTCTACATACGTATGGGCTTCTGCAACTTCTTCTAATCGGTAAGTTCTATCAATAACAGGTTTTAGCTTTTCTGTTTCAACTAGTTGTTTTAGTAGGTTCATATCTTCTTTACTGACCTTTGCCATCATTCCGTTAACAGATACATATTTTCCATTAGGCATTAATGCGTCTGTACAAAGAGACTTTTTATATTTTCCAACTGCATCAAATATAATATCGTAGTTCTCGCCCTGTTTAGTAAAATCTTCTTTCATATAATCAATTACTTTATCAGTCCCTAAAGATTGCACTAGTTCAAAATTTGAATTACTACAAACAGCTGTAACGGTCGCGCCGAAATATTTAGCAAGTTGTACAGCAGCTGTTCCTACTGATCCAGAGGCGCCGTATATGAGCACTTGTTGCCCTTTTTTTATACGGCCCTTCCTCAGAAAATGCAATGCTGAAGTTCCGCCAAAAGGAATAACGGCAGCTTCTTCATATGTCACATTGGTAGGTTTTAATGCTATTAATCCACTTTCATGCACGCATGTGTATTCGGCATAACCACCAAGGTTTAGTTCTGTTAATGCAAAAACTGGGTCTCCTTTTTTAAATTGAGTTACATCTGTTCCAATTTCTTCGATTTCACCGGATAACTCTACGCCGAGTATAGGTTTTCTCGGTTTTCTAAAACCTAATATGATCCGCATAGGAACCCAAAATAAGAGGGGACTATTAAAGCCACGTATTCTACAATCTCCAGTCGATACACTTGTTGCGCGAATTTTAACTAATACTTCGTTCTTTTTAGGTTTAGGTTTTTCTACATTTTGAAGCTGGAGAACGTTTGGTGGTCCATATTGTGTACAAATAATCGCCTTCATAATAACCTCCTGAAATGAGTTGTTATTATTTACATCATATTTAAGATCTTCATTAAACATGTCTCTATATAGAGAATATAGATTAAAAATTATATAGATTTCATAGGAAAAGAGGTGATATTATTTTGGGAAAGGGGGCGACATTATGAAAAAAATTATTTTTGTTTCAAGTTTAGTACTTGCAATCAGTCTAGGGGTAGGGTGTAGTAATG
>Ga0209025_1002801_pt1 | contig 17564 bp, 19 predicted proteins | sample AraplaMF_Col_mLB_FD_184256 | JGI IMG/M metagenome (GOLD analysis project Ga0209025, IMG submission 184256) | Arabidopsis root microbial communities from the University of North Carolina, USA - plate scrape MF_Col_mLB (SPAdes) (version 2) | ecosystem: Host-associated > Plants > Roots > Endosphere... | reverse complement strand
GAAATTGTAGAAGAATCATTCATGGGACGTGTTCAAAGTTTACTTAGTCCATTAACGACAGGATTCCAGCTGTTATCTCTCGGTGCGATAGCGATGTTGTTCCCGAAATGGATTAGTGCAGATACGTTGTTTATTATTTTATTTGGTTTATTATTTTTTGTTACGTGTTTATATCAAGCCATTTTACCTAGTGGGAAGAAACGCGTGCAAGGTATAGCTGAAGAGATGTAATATATGTGGTTTTTGGTTTCTGAATATTCTATCGTATGGTAAGGGGAAATCGTTATGTTGATGCGAATTGCTAAATGGTGTGGGGTTACTTGTTTACAACTAGTAGCTGCAATTCTATGTATAATCTGTCTAGGTGCGCTCCCACGTTTATTTAAGGGATTGCAAATAGATTTAATTGGTTTTTGGAACACGATTGTATTACTTGGAGAAAAGTTACTGCAACCGGGTGAAATTACATATGGATTTCGGGACTCAAGAAAACTATTTCCGCAAATATGGATTCATTATTTTGAAACAATGATTGTATTTCTATCAGCATTTTTACTTTCTTTGCTTATAGCGTATATACTTGTCGTTTGGGTATTGCAGCGTTCTCATATGAAACAGAAAATGTGGAACGGGATTTTTCTTACGCTTGAGAGTATACCGGATATATTACTTATTTTATTATCACAGCTTCTTGTCGTAATTATGTTTCAAAAAACAGGATTTATGCCAGTCAAACAGGCTGGATTAGGGGAAGAAAGGATACGTTTGTTACCAATTATATGTCTTACAATACCAACTGCATTATTGTTTATTAAACTTTTGTTGTTACGGTTTAAAGAAGAATTAGAGAAAGATTATAGTTTGTTTGCCAAGAGTAAAGGACTAAGCTTACGGCATATTTTGACACATCATATTTCAAGAAATGTTTTATTGACGACAATTTATTATGCGAAAACAAATATTTTATTTATGCTTTCAAATTTATATATTATCGAATGGATTTTCAATACATATGGAATGTTTGTTTTTGTAAAAGAAAATTCGAAATTAGAAATATTTACGGTGAGTTTAATTATATTATACGTACCGCTTTTTATACTATTTCGTATATTACATACGCTTTTAAAAAATGTTATAAAGGAGCGTGCGTGATATGGGGGGAATTGCAAAAAGAGATGTAAGATTTTGGATCGGTGTTACTTTTTTAAGTGTACTTATGGTTATTAGTATTGGGAATACGTTGTTTTTCGACGGGAATATTCGCGAACTAACGATGATGTATAACGAAAAAGGAGAACTAGAGGCTGCTCCGTTTTCACCGTCGAGTAAATTTTGGTTCGGAAGTGATGAGAAAGGACGCGACCTTTTCCAGTTAATAATAGAAGGAGCGAAATGGACAGTTGGAGCGAGTATAATTATAGCGATTTTACGAGTTATAGTTGGAGGGGGAATTGGTTTACTTCTTGGTATGTATGGTAAAGGTTCTTTTCCAGTTATTTCATCCTTTTTTGATCCTTTTAGTATTGTACCGATGGTTATGATTTCTTATTTTATGTTAAATGAAGTTTTAACGTTTGATAGTGGAGCAGAAGTTGTGCCGTTATATTTGCGTGTGGCATTTCAAATTATAGTTCTTGTATGTCTTGCTGTACCGACGGTTATGTTGTATGTAGCGCAAGAAGTAAAGCGTATTAAGAAAGAAGAATTTATGTTGGCAGCTACTGTGCTCGGCGGAAGTAAGTGGCATAGGTTGAAGCGCCATATATGGCCGCATATGTTACCATCATTTCTTTTATTAGTAGCTCAACAATTTGTAAGTGTACTATTACTTCTTTTGCATCTTGGATTACTTAAGTTGTTTTTTGGAGGAACAATATTATTTGGATTAGATGCAGATAGTGTAACAAAGGAATGGACTGGCCTAATTGGTCAAAACTTCCGCCATTTAACTACACATACATGGATTGTACTTATACCAATTACTTTTTATAGCATGACAATTTTAGCGGGAAATCTAGTTAGTAATAGTATGCAAGATGCGATCAAACTAGGAAATGTAAGAATGCCTAGGAGCAAAGATAAAGAAATGAAGGAAGAGAAACAATTACAACATACTTTGAATGATTTTTCATTCTATAAAGAGATACAAAAATAAAGAAAGATAGCTGAAGACAAATTGTTTTCAGCTATCTTTTTTTGTTTATAGTGGTGGTAAATCAATCTTACCTTCTTCAAATAATTCTTTTATCATATGTTTCGTATAACCAGCTGCTTGACCAAATGTGATTTTTGCTGGCATTGGTGCTTCGTTTGCATCTACAACTACATCGATAATACATGGTTTATTTTGTTTTACCGCACTTTCGAAAGCAGGAAGTAGTTCATCTAAATTTTCAACGCGGTATCCAATACCTCCGCACGCCTCTGCGTATTTTGCGAAATCAGGGTTTGTTAAGTCTGTACCAAATTCGATATTACCCATAACTTCTTGTTCAAATTTAATCATGGCGATTTTATTATTATTTAAAACGACAACAACGATTGGTAGTTTATATTTAACAGCTGTTACGAAGTCGTTCATTGTCATTCCAAAACCACCGTCACCACAAACTGCAAACACTTGTTTATCCGGGAAAGCAATTTTTCCAGCAAGTGCTCCAGGTAAACCGCAGCCAAGAGTTGCGAGCCAACTAGAAATAATAAATTGCTGGTTTGTCATACGGAAGTGCCTTGCTGTCCATACTGTTACATTTCCGACATCGACTGATAATATTGCATCATCATGAGCTACTTGTTGCAGTGCATGCATAACACGTTGTGGCTTAATTGGAGTAGAAGTATCGTCTTCTTGATCGTGTAATTTTTCCTCCCACTTTTTCATCATTTCTTGATGATGCTCTAAGAAGGAATGGTCCTCGTGTTTTTCTACATTTTCAATTAACCATTTTAATGTTTTATCAGCATCACCGGCTAAGCCGATATCTGTGGCATAACGTTTTCCGATTTGGGCAGGATCTGTATCGATATGGATTGTTTTTGCTTTTTCAGGTAAGAAACCAGTGAACGGATAAGAAGTACCAACCATAATTAAAGTATCCGCATGTTTCATTGCCTCATAAGAAGGTTTCGTTCCAATTAATCCTAATCCACCAATACAAAGTGGATGTTCATCAGGGATAATTCCTTTAGCTGGTAATGTAAGTACGATTGGAGCACCAATATGTTCTGCAAATGAAAGTAAGGATTCTCTCGCATGTTTCGCACCTTTTCCAGCTAAAATAACAGGCTTTTTCGCTTCATTTATTGCGAGTTTGGCAGCATGTAAATCTTCCTCTTGCGGAAATAACTCAGGTAATGTAAAAGAAGTATTTGTAACACGAGCACCACTTTTTACTTCGAATTTCGGAACATCATCTGGAATTGTAAGAACAGATACGCCTTTTTTCGTATAAGCCATTCGAATCGCTTGATTTACGACAGCAGGTAGCTGTTCTGCTGACATAATGCGCTGGTTATAAACCGCGACATCATCGAACAATCTTTCTAAGTTTACTTCTTGGAAAAAATCCGTACCGAGTAAATCTGTTTCTACTTGGCCTGAAATTGCTAGAACAGGGGCTTTATCGAGTTTGGCATCATATAAACCATTTAATAAATGAATAGCACCGGGCCCTGCGATTGCCATACAAACGCCGAGTTTTCCAGTTAACTTAGCATAGGCAGCTGCTGCTAATGCACCAGCTTCTTCATGGCGAACTTGAATGAATTTGATTTTATCTTGTTTTTTTCTTAAAGCTTCAATAATAGAATTGATGGAATCTCCAGGCATTCCGTATATGTGTTCTACTCCCCAGTCAATTAATAGGTCAACTAGTGCTTCACCGGCTGTTTTTCCAAACATAATTTTTCCTCCTTATAAGTAGGTAGATACTATTATGTTTTGAAGAAAAAGGAAAAATATACAAATGATAAAATATATTAGTTTTAATGATGACCAGTAAATAGTGTAAATACTGTTATTAGTAAAAATCCACTAGTTGCCCATGTTAAAAATGAAAGGGAAGAGAGCTGTTTCTTAGCTTTCCAAAGCATTTCATGAATTGTTACATAGCCAAGTGAACCGATAGCACTCCCCATAATCAGCCCTTGTAAATGTAGGGCTTTTCCTTCCATCAAAATACCAAAAACAGTACCAGTACCGAGAATAAGAGAAAGTAATAGAGTTGTTAATAAAAATGAAATATATTTATGCTTTGTAAAGAGAAAGGGGATAATTAAAGCTAATCCTTCTGGAATATGATGAACTACAATTGCTATTAAAAAAGGAATGGCAGAGTCAGCATGATTAATAAAAGCTGTACCTAAAGCAAAGCCACTCGGCAAATTATGAATAAATATAGCAAAAGAAAGAAAAAGGAAAGTTTGCCATGCTTGTTGATCTTTTTTATGTATCGTTGGATGATGACAATAGTTATCTAATAAGCTCATAACTAAAATACCAATAGCTATACCAAGTATAGGCCCAATTATTTCATAGCTTGTAAAGGTTTCAGGAATAATTTCAAGGGATAATAGACCGAGCAAAATTCCGCCACATAAGGCGTATAAACGATGCATTTTTTCTTCAATTAGCTGGCGAGTAGCAATGCCAACAGCACCGCCTAATAGTAATCCACCGAATGAAAAAAACGTAACAATCATTGGAATCCATAATCGTTCCATAGTATCACACTCCGATTCTTCCACTTATTTTTAGCTTACGAAAAGGAAAGTTAGATTAGTCCAAGTAATTGTGTTTGATTATAGAGAAAAAACTAATAATTCGTTATAATTTATATATAAAATTAAGTGGAAATATGAAATGGGGAATAAGTTTGCAAACAAAATGGAGTCTATCTGAATATGAAAATCCAAAACGATATGATGTAGAAAATAAAAGTTTGTCAGATTTTCCGTTTTTACTATCATGGGCACAAAGACTAAATATACAAAATGAATGGATTCTAGATATTGCTTGTGGAACAGGAAGAGTTACAATTCCCTTTATAGAAAACGGGTATCAAATGATTGGTGTAGATATACATGAAGGGATGCTTGCTGAAGCAAAGAAAAAAGCTAAGAATTGTAATAAGGTTAAATGGTTACAACAAGACTGTTTACAATTAAGCATTGATGAAATGATTCCGTTAGCATTTATGGTTGGCCATGGATTTCAGCATTTTCTTACGAATACAGATCAAAATAAGTTATTAACATCTATACATCATGTTTTAGCTGACAATGGTATATTTATATTTGATACACGTTTTCCTTCTAAAGAAGAATTAATACAACCATTTACAGAAGAATACTGGACAACTATTAGTGATGAAAAGGGAAGAAAATGTGATTTATATACTGAAATGACATACGATTCAATTCAGCAAATACAGCACTATATAACAACAAGAAGGTTTTATGAGGATGATGTGATAGTAGAGGAAATGAAAACAACAATTGATCTTCGCTATACGTATCCGCAGGAGTTAGAAAGATTATTAGTAGCGAATGGTTTTGAATTATTACATATATATAATGATTGGGAAGGAAATGAGTTAGGGGAAGACTGCTATTCTATGGTAGTAGTTTGCCGGAAGAAAAAATAGTGTTATTTTAAAAATATGAGTGTAAAAAGCTTTTAAGGAGAGAAAAAGATGTCTTGGTACTTAGATAATGTTTATGAATTAAATAAAGGAGCACCATATACTTTCTATCTACCTAGCTCAGAAGTGTTGGAGAAATTAAAGGTTGGAGATTTGGTGAAGCTAATTTTTGTATCTAAAAATGAGGAAGAAGATGGGTTTCATGGCGAAAGAATGTGGGTAGTAATCACTGAAAGAAATGAGAAGAAGTTTGTAGGGAAACTCAATAATAATCCGTATCGTTTAAATTTAAAAATAGGTGATGAAATTTCATTTGGAATTCAAAATATATGTGATACGGAATATCAGGATCCAGCTTCAAAAGATTGGGATTTTTATTTTGATACGAAGGTAATTGTTAGTAATGATGTACTTGAAAAAAGAGAATTTAACTTTATGCTTAAAGAGGATTCGAGAGAAGAAGGCGACTCTGGTTGGTCAATATTAAGTGGCTATGAAAGTGATGACTATGTAAATGATCCTAAAAATTTTCAAGTTATTTCAGTTGGAGTCATATTGAATATAGATGATTCTATTTTAAAATTTCTTGAGGAACCACCTTTATGTGCATATGAAAGAAATGATAAAGGTAGATTCTATAAGATTGAAGACTATGATTGGGATGCGTATTTAAATGGATAGAAGAATTTACTACGTTGTAAAGAAAAGTACATTTTGTTTCGGAATCATATTAACGTTATTTTTAAGTGGATGTATCAGTTTTGGTAAAGAAACTACTGATACAATTTACGTAATTCCTGAAGAATATGAAGGGGATTTAATTGTTTTATACAACGTACCTGGTGCTGAATTGTTACCAAAAGAAGAAGAGTTTAGTGTTGTCACTTTCGCAGCTGACGGTACTGCTGTTACATCTACAAAAGATATGAAATATGGTACAGTGAACGATTTATATTATACAGTAAATAAAGAAGGGGGGCGTACGAAGCTTGATTCTAGCTGTATACGCCTTGCTTCAACTGGAAGTAGAACCGAAAATTCGTGGGAATTTCCACTTGCAAACTTAGAAGTAACTCGTACAGCATGTTCTAAAGAATTTTCGGCAAATGGTAGAGAGGTACCAGAGAACCAAGAGCATCCTGCTGAAAAGAAGATGAGAGATTTAATGCAGCATGTACAAGAACAGTATATGAATAAAGGGAAATAGTTAGTATGTTAGATGGAAGAAATTCATAAGTAGTATAAATTGCAGAGAATAGTAGTAAATGGAGGAACTAATTATGCAACAAATTAAAAAAATAGGAAACTCATTTTGGTATATGACACCTGTTTCTGAAACAGATAGACCTATATTAGGAATGGTCGTTGGACAAGAAAAAACTTTAATGATTGATGCGGGGAATTCAGAAGCACATGCACAATTATTTTTAGAAATGCTAAAAGAACAAAACGTATCAAATCCTGATCTCGTAGCACTAACACATTGGCATTGGGATCATATTTTTGGATTGCCTGTACTACAAAATGCATTAACTATTGCGCATACTGAAACGAAAAAAGAGATGCAGAAACTAGTATCTTATGAATGGACAGATGAAGCATTGGACGCACGCGTAAAAGAGGGTACTGAAATAGAATTTTGTGCAGATTGTATCAAAAAAGAGTTCAGTGAAGAACAAAGAAATATTAAAATTATTCCTCCGACCTTAACGTTCCAGGATCAACTTGAATTAGATCTTGGTGAAGTGACATGCGTGTTAAAACATATAGGCGGAGATCATGCACATGACTCTGTTGTTATGTATATAAAAGAAGAGAAGATATTGTTTTTAGGAGACTGTATATATGCAGATATTTTTTCTTCGAAGTGGAACTATACGACGAAACGAACGTCTAAATTAATAGATGAATTAGAGAAATTTGATGCTGAGACATATATTCTTTCTCATGGGACAGCTATAAATCGGGATGAGTTTTTACAAGAAATGCATTTGCTGAAAACAGTAGGAACATATACAGAAGCTCATAAAGGCGATGAAGAGAACATAAAGGCAGCGTATAAACGAGACGTAGATAGAGAATTAAATGAAGATGAACTAGAAACAATAACGTTTTTTGTAAATGGTTATGAAATGGTGAATCTATAAAACGCAACTTTAATCAGATAGCATTAAACTGCACAAAAAGAGTATTGAATTAACTTTCAATACTCTTTTTAATATTAAGTTCCAACCAATTTCTAATTATTTTTACTGTACCATCTGAAGCTACATCATTTTTGGGTTTTCCATATAGATAAGTTTTTAATTAGAGACTTTCTTTGCTAACCCAGTTATATAGTCGAAAAACTCATTGTGGTTTACATCATATACTACATTTACCGGCCGTCCATCAGCAGTTTCCTCTGTACGTCCTTGGCTTGGTCCATATGTATGAACGATACTATTAATCGTTTGAGATTTTGCAAGGCTAGTTTTTCCGACAAGTGCAGCAGTTAATACATCCCACAAATAGTAAGTAGAGTTCGTTGAGAAATGAACGAGGGGAGGAACCATCGCATAGCATTGACCAAGGAAATCAATACCAATATATTTTCGCTCTTTTGCCCAACGTTCAAGTATGTCTATAGTTAATGGAAATTGGTTAGTACTTTCTAGTGTCACTAAGTCGATTTCAATTTTTGATTCCCATACACGAGCTACTGCTTCAGGATCCCAAAACGAATTCCACTCAGCTGTTCCATCATGTTCTGGCTCATGTACATTGCCGGCAGTACGAAATGTCCCTCCCATCCAAATAAGACGCTCAATTCTTTTTTCGATTACAGGTGCTTCATATAGTGCACGCGCTAAATCGGTAAGAGGACCTGTAAATAATAAAGTTGTTTTCTCTTCAGTTTGTAGTAGGGTTTCAATTAAATGATGATGGGCAGGTTTTGCTGCTACGGGTGTTACAACTTTTCCAGACTCATTTAAAATTGGTAAAGCATCTACATAAAATGCATGCATCCGCCAGTCTTTTGGAAATGGATTTTTTGCACGGGAGTTGGATGCGGCTACTTCTATATTTCCTTTGCTGAAGCGATCAATAATTTTGCGACTTGCAGACATTGCTGGTTCCAAATAGCAATCTGCAGGGATAACTGAAACACCTGTAAGTTTAACATTATCCATCTGAAGTAATAAAAATAGTGAAATTAAATCATCTACACCACCATCATGATTGAAGTACACTTTTTTCACCATTGTAATCTCCATCCTATATGATTTAGTTAGAAATTAAACATGAATTGAGGAAAAGTCATCAATAATTTCCACCACTTCAATTTCGCCATTAATGAGTAACTCAGAGAGTTCGTTATCCACATTTCCTTTCCAATATTCTCTAGCTTGTTCAATTTTTTGAGAAAAAGGAATACCATCTTCTTTCGGTAAAAGAGCTCCGTCACCTTCAAAAGAATTACCGATCACTCGTAGTTTAACAATCTGCAAAACTTCTCGATTGTAAGAATCAAATAATGCTTTCCATTTTAAAGCATTTTCATAGCTCCTTGCAGCATATAAACAAGATAATCTTGAAGGGTATTCAGGGAATTCTTGTAGTCTTACCATTTCTACAATCGTTTCTCTAACCGCTCTAATTGTTTGATCCATATAATTCATAACTATTTTAGCATTTTCATTCTTTATATGTAATTCTTCATTTGTATAGTGTTCTTTTAAAATTCGCATAGAATCTTCACCGTTAGAATTCAAATGTTTTCTTTCAAAAAAGAAATGAAATAGAGTATTAGTTTGATTTTTATCGAAATGAATAATTTGTCCGATATTCATTTTTTTATTTGTCACGATGTGATATGCGTAAAATTCTTGTGCATTCATGGGTATCCTCCTAGTAGTAATTATCATGTATTGCAAAGTTAAATTTAATAATTCAACATTGTTATATATTAAACCTCTAAAAGTAAAAAAGAGAATATATGATAACGCTTTAAATTTGTTCACAAAATGTTCACTTACGAAGAGGTTTACACAATCGATATAATGACAAAGACTTAAACAGAAAGGATGATAGAAATTGCCAACAACAAGAAAGGAAAGCCTCCAATTCGGTATGATGATGTGCCTCGGGATGGTTATTGTAATGACGTTTTATAATGTATTACTGAATGGAGCAGGAGGACCAATTCATATTAAGGAGATCGCATTAGAACTAGTAATTGGATTCATTATTGCATTATTAATTGAAATATGTATCGTTGGACCTTGTGCGAAAAAAATTGTATTTGCATTACCGTTTGATAAATCGAAAAAAGTAAATGTTATTATTGCAATGGCGACAGCTATGGTAATCGGAATGGTTTTCTTTATGTCTTTTTACGGAATGGCTATGATGTATTTGCATAATGGATTACATGGTGAATCATTCGTTTCCATTTATTTTTCGATTTTCATTAAAAATTTCATTATGGCGTATCCATTGCAATTAATTATTATGGGGCCGCTTGTGCGTTTTTTATTTGGAAAGTTTGTTATGAAGAATAAAACTGTTAATGTAGCGTAGTTTTTATTTGTAAATGTTTATATATGGATGGAACAGATAAATGCACCTCAGATTTATTGAGGTGTGTTTTTCATGTCCAGTTTTAATTATTTTCATATTGATGTGACATTTGTTTTTTTGTTGTTTTAGTAATTTTTCAATCAGAATATTAAAGGGATAATAGGCTGAAAAATTCAAAAGGGAAAAGTATTAATGATTAGATTATATACATACGAAGAAATTGAAGTTATGATAAAATTGAATTATTTGGAAAATTATCTGGGGGTGAAAATACCGTATGCAAAAGTTAACTAACAAAGAAGTTGATTACATTTTAAAACAATTAATGATAAATGATTTGAAAGAATTCATACATATTGGAGAAGGTGCATGGCATGAAGTTTATAGAATAAAAACATTTTCAAATCAAGATTTTGTCATAAGGATTAAAAAAGAGAAAGCATATAACCAGCTTCAAACTTACACTAGACAACACCTTCTTACAGAATATGAATCATCTAAAACATATTATAATCAAGCCAACAAATGTATTTGGAGAATATGCCCCACCGAATTTAATTATTTTATTGATGAAGAAATAGTATTTAATGTAGAAAGCTTTATGGGAAGTAGTTTACCGTTACATAGCTTAGGCTATAACAAATCATTATACTTAGGGCAGTTGTTAGGCGGATTTTACAAAGGGATGCACGATAGGGATACTATGCTGAAGGGGTATGGAAATTTAGTATGGAACGAAAATACTATAGAGGGTAAGGAAGCATTAGATATTCAAGAAAAATGGGAGCAAGACAATGACTATTATCTTAAAGCATTAGAAAAGCTAAGTAACTCAGAGTTAACATTCAATCGAAAAAAGGTTGAATTAAAAATACAGAATATCATTTTTATCCGAAGAAAAAGGATACAAAAGATATCTTTGGTTAATCAAGATGTTACCCCTGAGAATATAGTATTTCACCAGGATAATGTTTCCATTATTGATCCATATCCTAGATTAGATTTTGATATAAAGTATGCTGGTTATTTTTACTTTTGTTATAAACTTCTTCTTCCTTCTTATTCCAACGCTCCAAGATACATAGATAGGGGTTATGATAGCAGTGTAGACGTATTAAACAGCATAGCAGAGGGCTTTGTTAAAGCATATGTAGGTGATGACTACTCTCTATATAAAAGACTAATGGATGAATATTTGTTGTGGATCTTATTAGAAATTCATGAACATTATTTGCTGTTAAAACAAGAGGATTTAAGTTATAAGGTTGAACAGCAAATGGGAAATAAGGATATTTTAAAACAGAGAATGGAAAAGTATTTAAAAGAATTGGAGAAATTGATTGAAAATAGCGCTAGAACTTTATAAATTCGCAGAAACATTGACTTCCGGCAACGAGAATTATGTAAATAAGCTGTCCACTGAATTCTCATAGAAAACTGTGATGAGATGAAATTTTTGATTTTGAAGTACTTCAAAATCTTAGCTAGATGACTATGTACCGGTAGCCCATAGTAAAAAGACAGGAACATATTGTACATATCAAATATGTTCCTGTCTTTGATTTTATTAAGTTTAACAACTATGACCTAAATATAAATGTATTGAGATCTTCTTTATTTATTATTTTTTGAACTGTAAATGAACAAACTTCAACATCTTTATTAAGTTTACAATACACATCATAATACGCGTACTTCCATCCCAATCTTTATTTATAGATATATTTTTAAAGAAAGGGGAGCAGCTTAATACTTTTATGTTTGAAGACCATTTTTCTAGTGTCTTTGGATTATTTATATAAAAATACATTAGAGCGCCATTATTACCTGATTTTTTTACTGTAGCATTTGAAAGATTCAGTGCAAATTTTGATTCAGCGTCAAAGTATAACTCGCCTCCAGGGAAACGTTTTGACATGGCGACTACAATCTTTTTTAAATCTTCTTCTTTAAAGTAATAGAATACACCTGCTGAAATAAATAGAATACCGTCGTTTGGATTATATTTTACATCGTCAAACCAAGAAATATCAAAAAATGATTTAGCTATACTAGTATTCCTCGGTGTATCTTCAATTAAAGTTTTGCGAAAAGAGATTGCATCAGGCAAATCAAGGTTATACCAATGTATCGTACCGTTATCAATTCTAGAAAAAGTAGTATCTAGTCCGGAACCGATATTTACAATAGTAGCATTTGGATGTTTTATAATAAATTTTTTTATAGTATCATCAATTTTTCGTGCGCGAGTAATGTATGTGATGCATCCGTATTCACCAAATGTATTTGCAATTGAGGAGAAGTTAAAATCACATTCTTTAATAATACGAATAGCCTCAGTATCATCTAAAATATCTTTATTTTTCTCACTGCCAAACGCACGTCCCCATAGCGGAATAAGCATCGTACCTTGTACTGAATGTATATCTATTTCTTTGACCATGAAACTTCCTCCGTTTAATAAAAGTTACTTTTATTCTTAATCGTTACTTAACATTTTTGAGAGCATTTTATTTGTTTTATACAATCCGTAAGTTAAATCACGTTGATCTTCTTCACTTAGTTTTTCAAGATTATGAGTGAAAGTATTATATATTTGTTTCCATCTCTCATAATGTACCTTTTCAGCTTTTTCTGTCAGAGAAATGAGTACAGCTCTTTTGTCTACCGTATCTTGTTTTTTTATAATATATCCGTTTAGTTCTAAATTACGAACTGTTACACTTAATTGTTGTTTAGGTATGTTTAAATAACTAGCAATCATTTTTAAATTTACAGGAACCTTTTGTTGTGCGATATACTCAACTACGTGTTGCTCTAAATGTGTAAATTCAGAGGATTTCTCTGATAATAATTTGAAAGTACCTGACATATTTAATAACAAATTCATGTATTCGTTTAATAATTCGTTTTGGGTCATAGTTTTCGCTTCCTTTATGTATTTAGTAAATATTTTATTACTATTTTAATGGTTAATCAAATCATTTAATTTATTATAGTAAATTAATATTTACTATAATAATGTTTTTGGTACTATACGAACTGAAATAGAAGGGTAAAAGAGGTGCTTTTAGGGGAGAAGAATATGAACGGAAATAAAATATTACTAAATACAAATAACTGATGCATGCAATGTCTTTTTCAGTTATTATGTTGTAAAAAATTTTATGATAAAATCTTTTACATAATTAAATAAAGGGGTAGTATTCTATGGGTTATTTCTCAAATGGTTTATTAGTTTTGTTTGTTCTTATCGTCTGTAGCTGTATGATTTTTGGTTGATAATATAATGATAGTTGTTATAAAAGAAGTTAACTAAGATGAGGTTAACTTCTTTTTATTTTATGTTGAGAAGGAATTATATTGTTCTTATGGAAGTTTGTTTAAGTTAATTTCATATTAAGGGTAATTTTATGAAATACACACAAACGAGAGAATAAGGAGTATTCATATGAATAATAGTATAAATTACAAAATGGAACATCCAACAGATTTCAATGGATTATTAGCCTTATACGAATCTTTAGGATGGAATTCTCTTAAATTAACGGTTAATGAATTGGAGCAAATGTGTAAACAAAGTTGGTATGCAATTTATGCTTTTGATGATAAGAAGTTAGTAGGGATGGGGCGTGTTTTATCAGATGGAGTAATTACAGGCATAATTTGTGGAGTAGGCGTATTGCCAAAGTATCAGTCAAGTGGCATCGGGAAAGAAATAATGAAACGATTAATCCAGCATTGTGAACACAACAAGGTTATTCCCCAACTTATGTGCGTAGAAAATTTGCAATCTTACTATGAATCTATAGGATTTGAGGCATTTTCAATTGGAATGACAAAACATATTAAAAGATAGTGTGGCTTTATATTATCGGTGTACTTGTGCATATTTTCAAACTTCATCATAAAAGAGACTGGCTATATGGAGATAGCTAAAGGGGTAGAAATGTTACAACTTGAATTTCAAAAATTTATTATTCATCCAATTCTTTTATGGGATGATAAAATGGCAGTTTTAATAGATACTGGTTTCCCTGGACAATTTGAAGATATACAAGTAGAGATGGAGAGAGTTGGCGTATCATCTGGTAAGCTAAAAGTTGAAGACAATAATTTTTTATTAATGGGCGCCACAGTGTAATCTAATTGTTGATATATAAATAAAACACTTAAATTATAAAAGAGCATGTTTGAAAAAAATTAAACATGCTCTTTTATTAAAGGTAATCTATTTAATATGAATGATCTAACCCGTTCCAATAAAAAGAAACGATTTCTTGTGCTAATTCATCTATATTTGCAAGAATAGGATTGTGATTTTCATCTTTAAAATTCCCAATTGATAATAAAGATACGAATGCATGAGCAGCAAATTTAGCGTTTCCTTTCGGGATTTCTCCGATTTGCATCGCATTATCGAGTGCTTTTTCTAGCACTTCATACATATTATCTTCAGCCTCTTTTAATTCTTTCAATTGCTCTTCAGATAACGACAGTTTTGCATCTTTCATAAAATTTTTCATATCAATATCCATCGTTGCGTGTAAGTAAACTTTAGCGAAGTCTAATAACCTTTCTTTTAAAGTCTTATTTGCAGAGAGAATTTGAGACATATTCTCTCGTATACGCACCATCATTTGGATCATAGTAGCGGTAAATAAATCCGCTTTTGTTGAGTAGTAATAGTAGACGGTTGCTTTCGTAACACCACAAACTTTTGCGACTTCATCCATGGAAACGACTTGATAATTTTGAGTAAGAAATAACCGAGTTGCAACTTCTAAAATGGTTTCTTTTGTAGATTTTGTATTTTTATTTTGACGAGGCCTTCCGAGAGGACGTTGTTTTTGTGCCAAATCTATTCGCTCCTGACATGTATTCTTAAAATAATTATAACATAATTTTTAATCATTCTTGATTAATTAACCGACCAGTATATATAATTAATAGTGGAGGAAAAAAGGAAGGTGGGTTTTTTATGAAAAAGCACCCGTTACATATGCTAGGGAGGCTTGTAGCAGGGAAGAATACGCAATGGATAACTTTATCGGTTTGGATTCTTATTACATTAGTACTTTCATTTACGTTGCCACAAGTAAATAGCACGAAAGAACCGAATCCGAAAAATTTACCTGAAACAGCTATGTCGCAGCAAGCGGAAGCAATGATGAAAAAAGAATTCCCTAATAATGCAGGGAATCCGTTGCTTGTAGTATGGCATAGAGATGGTGGATTACAGTCACAGGATTATAAACTCATACAAGACGTTTATAAAGAATTAAAGGCTAGTCCTTTAAAGGAACAATCAACGTTACCACCATTTGATACAATACCGGAACAAGTATTATCAAAAAGTGCATCAAAAGATGGTACATCATTTGTCACACCAGTATTTTTTAATAAATCAGCTGGTACAGATATATTAAAAGGAAATCTTGAAGATTTAAGAAAGATAGTAAATAGTAAAGTGGATGAAGATCCATTCAAACAAAAAATAAGTGACTCTGGTTTACATGTCCGATTGTCTGGACCTGTAGGTATTCAAACGGATGCAGTTAGTTTATTTAGTCAAGCAGATGTGAAATTATTAGTGGCTACGGTATTACTAGTATTGGTTTTATTAATTTTACTGTACCGTTCACCAATTTTAGCAATTTTACCTATACTTGTTGTGGGATTTGCATATGGTATTATTAGTCCTACACTTGGTTTTTTAGCTGATCATGGATGGATTAAAGTAGATGCCCAAGCGATTTCAATCATGACAGTATTATTGTTTGGTGCTGGAACGGACTATTGTCTATTTTTAATTTCGAGATATAGAGAGTACTTACTAGAGGAAGAAAGTAAATATAAAGCATTGCAACTTGCGATTAAAGCATCTGGCGGGGCAATTATAATGAGTGCATTAACGGTAGTACTTGGATTAGGAACATTATTACTTGCTCATTATGGTGCCTTTCATCGATTTGCAGTACCATTTAGTGTTGCTGTATTCATAATGGGAATCGCTGCTTTAACAATTCTTCCTGCATTTTTATTAATTTTCGGTAGAGCTGCATTCTTCCCGTTTATACCGAGAACAACTTCAATGAATGAAGAATTTGCAAAAAAGAAAAAGAAAGTAGTAAAAGTTAAAAAATCAAAAGGCGCCTTTAGTAAAAAACTTGGAGATATTGTAGTAAGAAGACCGTGGACAATAATTATGCTAACTGTGTTTGTATTAGGCGGATTGGCTTCATTCGTACCACGTATACAATACACATATGACCTATTAGAATCGTTTCCAAAAGATATGCCTTCACGCGAAGGGTTTACGTTAATTAGTGATCATTTTTCAGCTGGTGAACTAGCACCAGTAAAAGTTGTTGTTGATACGAAAGGAAAAGAGCTTCCTATTAAACAAGAACTAGAGAAATTTTCTTTTGTAAATACAGTGAAAGAGCCAAAAGAGGGAAAAGAAAATAAGCAAATACAAATGTATGAAGTTTCTTTAGCGGAAAATCCATACTCAATTGAAGCGTTAGATCAAATCCCTAAATTGAAAAGTAGTGCAGAAAAAGTATTAAAGGGTGCTGGGATTAGTAATGTTGAAGATCAATTGTGGATTGGCGGAGAAACGGCGTCATTATATGATACAAAGCAAATTACAGAACGTGATGAAGCAGTTATTATTCCAGTAATGATTAGTATTATAGCTTTATTATTACTTGTTTACTTACGATCTATTGTCGCGATGATTTATTTAATTGTAACTGTTGTTTTATCATTCTTCTCGGCACTAGGAGCAGGATGGATATTACTTCATTTCGGTATGGGGGCTCCAGCGATACAAGGGGCGATACCGTTATACGCATTCGTATTTTTAGTAGCATTAGGTGAAGATTATAATATCTTTATGGTTTCTGAAATATGGAAAAACAGAAAGACGCAAAATCACCTGGATGCTGTAAAAAATGGCGTTATACAAACAGGTAGTGTCATTACATCAGCAGGTTTAATTTTAGCAGGAACATTTGCGGTGTTAGGTACACTTCCAATTCAAGTTCTTGTTCAATTTGGTATTGTAACAGCAATTGGTGTATTACTAGATACCTTTATTGTTAGACCATTACTTGTACCAGCAATCACAGTTGTTTTAGGAAGGTTTGCTTTTTGGCCAGGGAAACTTTCGAGAAAGAGTGAAGAGATACAAAAAGTGGATGCATAGTTAAGAAAGCCAAGGATATTTGAAGTGACCCCTAAAAGTTAGGCACGGTTAGTTCATTAGGCAGCTTGATAAAAGTGAGTCCGGTATTGTACCGGACTCATTTTTAATTTTGCCTTTATCCGTTTGGTATTATAATAATCTATATA
>Ga0209025_1002796_pt1 | contig 17577 bp, 16 predicted proteins | sample AraplaMF_Col_mLB_FD_184256 | JGI IMG/M metagenome (GOLD analysis project Ga0209025, IMG submission 184256) | Arabidopsis root microbial communities from the University of North Carolina, USA - plate scrape MF_Col_mLB (SPAdes) (version 2) | ecosystem: Host-associated > Plants > Roots > Endosphere... | reverse complement strand
CGAGCTTCATCTGGCCCGACCTGCTCACGCCCTGGCAGCGCGCGCTTGGCCTCGAGCCGGGCGTGAAACGCGTCCGCGTGGAACCCCTGCCGGAAGGCGACGAGCCAGCCGCGCGCTATTCCGCCGACACCGCCCTGATCACCCACCGCGACTTCGACCTGCTGGCCGATCCGCAGGCGCAGGCCGACGCCCGCGATCTCGAGTTCCACAGCTGGTTCGCCGCGCAGCAGGCCGCCGGCGTGACCCTGCCGACTCCGCCCAGCGACGTGCCGCCCGCCGACTCGATTCAATCGACAGCGACCGCCGCCCCGCAGGCCGACAGCGAGACCGAGACGGAGTCGTCCGATGCGCCGTAATCGCGGTTTGATTTCCCTGGCGTCGCTGTTGTTCGTGGCCTCGGCCGCGGCGACCCCGCCCGACCTGCGCGATGCCATGGCGAAACTGCCACCGGCGGCGCACGCACAACTGCAGCGGCAATCGCAGCAATGGGAAGCGTGGTCGCCGCAGCAGCGGCAGGACTACGCCCGCCGCGTTGCGCGATGGGATGCCCTGCCGCGCAGCGAACGCGATGCGATCCGCGAGCGCTACCAGGCCTGGCGCGCGCTACCGGCGCAGGAGCAGGTCCGCATCCAGGCCGCTGCCACGCAGCTGGCGACGATGCCGGTCGAGCAGCAGCGAGCCTGGCGGGCGCAGTTCGACGCGCTCGATCGCAGCGATCGCCGCGGCTGGTTGCTCGGGCCGACGATGGGCGGCGACTACGCGATGCTGCAGCCGCTGCTGGCGCAGGTGCCGGAGCAGGAACACGCAGCGCTGATGCAGGCGCTGCGGGCGATGACGGCACAGCAGCGCAAGGACCTGGGCGTGCTGGCCCAGCGCACCCCGCCGACCCGGCGCGACGCGCTGCGCCGCGGCCTGCTGGCCGCCGGTGCCGACGGACGCGGCGACTGGCTGTGGCAGCAGATGCAGCACTGAGGCATCAGTGCTGCACTGACGGCGTCGAACCTTACATCCGCACCAGGCTCGCCAGCGCGAGGAACGTCGCGGCGAAGGCGAGCAGCACGAAGTACAGGTTGCCGATCACCAGGTAGCGCAGCACGGTCACCGGCCAGCCGTTGCGGTACACGCGCTTCTGCATCAGCAGCAGGTAGACCGGCAGCCACATCCACAGCAGCGTGATGAGGATGCCGCTGATCCAGCCGTAGCCGTCCCAATGCGGCGAGATCGCATTGTCCAGCGCGATCAGGATGAAGAACGCCAGCATCGTCAGGCACATGTAGGCGTGGCTGTAGAGGGCGATGACCAGGTGTTCCAGGTACAGCCGGCCCGAGCCCAGGTAAGCGAGCTTCAGCAGCAACGCGAACACCGGCACCAGCAGGAACAGCGCCGACGGCACCGCGGCCAGCAGCGCGCGCACCCACAGCCCCGGATCCTTCTGCGCGCGCGAGACGTTCTCGCGGCCGTGCGCGATCTGGCGGTTGATCCAGTGGTTGAAGAACGCCGGCGCCCAGCTGAAGGTCAGCGGGTTGGTTTCCTCGTCCCAGGGTTCCTCGCTGCCGAACAGGGTCAGGCGGTCGTAGCAGTCGGGGTCGCCGTAGATGCGCGCGTCCTCGGATTCCTTGCGCACGCGGTCGCCTTCGGTGCTGGTCGCGTCGGCGATCTGCAACTGCGCGGCGCGACAGCCGGCGGCGATGTTGATCTCGCGGATCTCGTTGAGCTCATGGCGACGCGCGGCCGCGGCCGTGGCCGGCAAGGACGCCAGCTTGACGTGGTGCGGCGCCAGGCGCTCGTCGCGCAGGCGCTGCAGTGTCGTCAGGTCGGCGGCCTTCTCGAGGGTCTGCTTGGCCGTTTCCATCGCGGCGGCGGCGCGTTGTGCGCCGTCGGCCTTGGCGGCGGCGATCTGTTCGCCGCTCATGCCCCTCTCGCGGCCGATGGCGTCGATGCGGCGGTCGGCGGCGCGGTTGACGTCCTCGGCGGCAACATCGATCGCCTTGCGCGCGTGCAGCAGCACCGCCGGGATCGCCTCGCGCGCCTCGGCCAGGTCGGCCAGGTTCTTGCGACGGATCTGTTCGACGTCGGCGATGCTGCCGGCCTTGGCGAAGGCCTTGGACTGCTTGGCGGCGTTCTTGTCGTTGCTCTGGACGCCGTCCTCGAGCTGCACCATCGGGTTGGCCTTGTCGTTGTTGTCGACATGGATGACCAGTTGCGCGAAGAAGAACGTCACCACGCTCAGCACCAGGAACAGGCGCAGCGGCGCGACGTAGCGTGCGCGTTGCCCGGCGAGGTAGTTGTTGGCGACGCGGCCGGGAAAGATCAGGTCGCGCAGGGTGCGGAAGATGCGGCCGTCGAGGTGCCAGAACGACTCGAACACTTCTTCCAGCGCATGCCCGGCATCGCGCACCGGATTGACCACCGACTGCCCGCAGTCATGGCAGTAATGGCCCTCGAGCTGCGCATTGCAGTTCTCGCAATGGCTGGGAATGTCGTGTCCTGTTGCGCTCATCAGATGCTTCCCTCTCCCCTGGGTGCCACGGCATGTGCAGGCCATGGCAACGAGCTGTTCAGATCAAGCCGCTAAGATAGCGGCCCGCCGCGACCCGGCGCCAGCGCCCGACATCGGATTCGGTCGCGCGGCCGCAGTCGTGCGTCTGGTTGTAACGATGTCCCCGCCTTCTTCCCTCGCCATTCCCGCCCGCAAGGGGCTGCTCGGCGAAGTCCGCACCACCGCCATCCTTGCCGCGCCGCTGGTGGGCGGGCACCTGTCGACCGGCCTGATCGCGTTTGTCGACAACGTCCTGGCCGGCCACCACGGCACCACCACGCTGGCCTCGGTCACGATTGGTACTGCTCTGTGGTGGCTGCCGATGATGGTGCCGATCGGCACGCTGCTGTCGGTGCCGCCGTCGGTGTCGCAGCTCGACGGTGCCGGCCAGCGCGAGCAGATCGGTGCGCTGTTCCGGCAGGCGCTGTGGCTGGCGCTCGGGCTGGGGCTGGTGCTGTTCGCGTTCCTGACCTTCATCCCGCACGCACTGGGGCCGATGGGCATCACCGCCGAGATCATCCCCGGCGCCACGGCCTTCCTGCATGGCATCCGCTGGGGCGTGGTGGCGCTGACACTGTTCTTCTGCATGCGTTATCTCAGCGAAGGCCTGCACTGGACCTTGCCGACCCTGGTGCTCAGTGCCGGCGGACTGCTGGTGCTGCTGCCGGTGGGCTACGTGCTCACCTTCGGCAAGTTCGGCTTTCCGGAGATGGGCGCGGGCGGCCTCGGCGTGGCGTCGGCGATGATGCTGTGGATGCAGGCGATTGGTTTCGCCATCGTGCTGTGGCGGTCGAAGCGCTTCGCCGACCTCAAGCTGTTCGAGCGCTTCGACCTGCCCGAGTGGTCGATCATCCGCGGCCTGCTCGCCACCGGCCTGCCGATTGGCGTGACAGTGCTGATGGAGGGTGGGCTGTTCATCGCCACCGCGCTGCTGATGGGACGCCTGGGCGAAGTGCCGGCGGCCGCGCACCAGATCGCGATCAACCTGGCGTCGTTGTGCTTCATGGTGCCGATGGGCCTGGCCGAGGCCACCACCGTGCGCGTCGGCCACGCGCTGGGCCGTGGCGATTTCGCCGGCGTGCGCCGCGCCGCCTACGCCGGCTACGCGATCGTGATCGGCACGCAGCTGTTCTCCGGCCTGGTGTTGCTGACCGGCAACGACCTGCTGGTCAGCTTCTATACCGCCGATGCGGCGGTGGCGACGCTGGCGGCTTCGCTGCTGCTGTACGCGGCGGCGTTCCAGTTCCCCGACGGCGTGCAGGTCCTGTCGGCCGGGGCATTGCGCGGGCTCAAGGACACCCGCGTGCCGATGCTGCTGGCGGCGATGGCTTACTGGGGCATCGGCATGCCGCTCGGCGCCGGCCTCGGGCTCGGACTGGGCTGGGGGCCGAAGGGCATGTGGATCGGCCTGATCGCCGGCCTGACCGTCGCCGCGCTGCTGCTGTGCAGCCGCTTCCTGCGCTCGAGCCAGCCCGACCGGCTGGTCATGCGCGGCCCGTGAACCCGCGGCGACCGGCCGCGGTCACGCCTCACCTACACCCGCATCACGCCGATGGCCGTCAGGGCGTGTTACGAATGGCGGGTGATTTCCATGCCACCCGCGTTTAGGCTGGAAACGTAAGCCAGGAGCCTTTGCAATGAACGATACGTCCCGTCGTGGCCCGATCGCCCGCTTCTTCGTCGGGTTGTGGGATGCGATGAATTTCACCCGCCGGTTGGTCCTCAACCTGGTGTTCTTCTTCCTGCTGTTCCTCTTCCTCGCGATCATGCTGTCGGGCCCGCGGGTCAAGCCGATGCTCGATCGCACCACGCTGGTCATCGCGCCGGAAGGCACCCTCGTCGAGCAGTACAGCAGCGACCCGCTGACGCGCGCGCTGGGCAAGGCCGTGGGCGAGCGCGGCGGCGAAGTGCAGCTGCGTGACCTGGTGCGCGCACTCGATGCCGCCCGCGAGGACAAGCGCATCGAGCGCGTCGTGCTCGACCTGGACATGCTCGAGGCCGGCGGCTTCGCCTCGCTGCGCGAAGTCGCGCAGGCCGTGGCGCGGGTCAAGGCCAGTGGCAAGCAGGTCGTCGCGTTCGCCGAGATGATGGACCAGAAGCAGTACGTGTTGGCCGCGCAGGCCAACGAGGTCTACCTCGACCCGATGGGCGGGATGCTGCTGGAAGGCCTCGGCCGTTACCGCACCTATTACCGCCAGGGCTTGCAGGACAAGCTCGGCGTCGACGTGCACCTGTTCAAGGTCGGCGAGTACAAGTCGGCGGCCGAGCCCTACGTGCTCGACGCGGCGTCGCCGGAAGCGAAGGAAGCCGACCTGTTCTGGATGAACGACGTATGGCAGCGCTACCTCGGCGACGTCGCCAAGGCGCGCAAGCTGGATGTCGCGCAGCTGTCGCAGGGAATCGAGCAGATGCCGGTCGGCATCGCCAGCGCCCAGGGCGACCTGGCCAGGTTCGCTTTGCAGACCAAGCTGGTCGACGGCCTGAAGACGCGTGAGGAGGTCGACGACCTGCTGGTGCAGCGTGGCGTTGCCGACGACGATGCCGAAGGCGGTTTCCGCCAGGCCTCGCTCGACGAATACCTGGTGCAGCTCGACAGCGGCCTGGGCGCGGTCGACCTGCGTCGCCCGCAGGTTGCCGTGATCGTCGCCGAAGGCGAGATCCAGGGTGGCGAGCAGCCGCCGGGCACCGTCGGCGGCGTGTCCACCGCGGCGCTGTTGCGCGAAGCACGCGACGACGACAACGTGAAGGCCGTGGTGCTTCGGGTCGACTCGCCGGGCGGCGAAGTGTTCGCCTCCGAGCAGATCCGCCGCGAAGTGGTCGGGCTGAAGAAGGCCGGCAAGCCCGTGTCGGTGTCGATGGGCGACCTGGCCGCTTCGGGCGGCTACTGGATCTCGATGGACGCCGACCGCATCTATGCCGATGCCTCGACGATCACCGGTTCGATCGGCATCTTCGGCCTGATCCCGACCATCCCGCGTGCCCTCGACAAGATCGGCGTGCATTCCGACGGCGTCGGCACCACGCGCTTCGCCGGTGCCTTCGACATCACCCGTCCGCTGCAGCCGGAAGTCGGCGAAGTGATCCAGTCGGTGATCAACAAGGGTTACCGCGACTTCACCGGCCGCGTCGCCACGGCCCGCGGCAAGCCCGTCGAACAGGTCGACGCGATCGCCCGCGGCCGCGTCTGGAGCGGCGAGCAGGCCAAGGAGCGCGGCCTGGTCGACGAGCTCGGCGGCCTGCAGCAGGCGATCGAGTTTGCCGCCGCCAAGGCCAAGCTCGCGAAGGACAGCTACCACGTCCGCTACATCGAGAAGGCGGCGACGCCGTTCGAGCGCTTCTTCACCGGCTTCATCGGCAGCCGTGCCGGCGCGGCCTGGGTGCGCGAGTCCGATCTCGCCCGCAGCCTGCTGGCCAAGGCTTCGCCGCAGACCGCGGCCGACCTGCGCTTCCTCGAGGGCGCGATCCAGCCGACGCGGGGCGTGCCGGTGAAGGCGCTGGCGTACTGCTTCTGCGGGTTGTAAGCAGGCCTGACGCAGAACGCCCGGCCGAAGCCGGGCGTTTCTGTTTCTGGAGTTCCCGGCGCTACGGTCAGTTGCCGTTGCCGGACTCTGCCGCGTCGATCGCCGCCCGCTGCTGATCGGCCGCCTTCCGGGCGTTTTCATCGGCCGCGCGTGCTTTGTCCAGCGGCGCCTGGATGGCGTCGCGCAACTGCGTCGCCTGCGGTTCCGGCGGGCGGTCCTTTTCCGGCGGCTTCGGCTTGGAGCACCCGGCCAGCAAGGCCAACGCCATCAACGCGCACAGCAGCGATCGCGACATCCGGGCACCCTCGATTGGTCTGGCGGCTATGCTACAGCGGCCGTCGCGCGCGGAGACGTGTCCAACCGCGACCACCTTCACGCAGTGCGATACCGGAGAGCGGCATGGACCCGAAGCGTTGGCGCCTGGACGGACAACTGGCCCTGGTCACCGGCGGCAGTGCCGGCATCGGCCGCGCGATCGCACGCGAGCTGCTCGGCTTCGGTGCCGACGTGCTGCTCGCCGCGCGTGACTCGACTGCGCTGGATGCCGCGCGCGCCGAGCTGGTCGAGGATTTCCCCGAGCGCGACATCCAGGCTTTCGTCGCCGATGTCGCCGACGAGGAGCAGCGCCGCGAGCTGCTCGACTGGGTCGAGGATTTCGGCGAAGGCCTGCACATCCTGGTCAACAACGCTGGCGGCAATGTCAGCAAGGTCGCCACCGACTACACCGAGGACGAGTGGCGGCAGGTGTTCGAAGTGAACGTGTTTTCCGCGTTCGAGCTGTCGCGCTATGCGCATCCCCTGCTGACGCGGCATGCCGCTTCGAGCATCGTCAACGTCGGCAGCGTCTCGGGCATGACCCACGTGCGCACCGGCGCGCCCTACGGCATGAGCAAGGCGGCGATGCACCAGATGACGCGCAACCTCGCGGTGGAGTGGGCCGAGGACGGCATCCGCGTCAACGCGGTGGCGCCGTGGTACATCCGCACCCGCCGCACCTCCGACAAGCTGGCCGATCCGGATTACCTCGACGAGGTGCTGCTGCGCACGCCGCTGGGGCGCATCGGCGAGCCGGAGGAAGTGGCGGCGGCGGTGGCGTTCCTGTGCCTGCCGGCCGCGGGGTATGTCACCGGCGAGTGCATCGCGGTGGACGGCGGGTTCCTGCGCTACGGGTTCTGAGGCACGTCGTTCCCGCGCAGGCGGGAACCGATGGACGTTGCGGTCCGCACTGCCACGTCTGCCGAAGCAGATCTACGTCCCTGGATTCCCGCCTTCGCGGGAATGACGGGAGGCGTTTGCCCTTCGGCTGGTCCGGCCCTTAGAATGCGAATCATTCCCATTCTTGCCGAGCGGGCTGTCCACCGGTTTTCCCGGTGGCCACCGCAACCCACATGCCCCTTCCCCGCGCCGCCGCCGTCTCCCGCCATGCCCTCGCGCTGGCCCTCGCAACCGCCATGGCCGCGCCCGTCGTTGCTGGTGCCCAGACGGCTTCGCCGTCGGCGACCGATCTCGATTCGGTCGAGGTGCACGCGCCGCTGGCACGCAGCAGCGGCAGCGCAACCAAGACCGATACGCCCCTTCGCGAGATCCCGGCCTCGGTGTCGGTGATCACCGACCAGCAGCTGCGCGACCGCGCGGTGCACGGTGCCGAGGAAGCGGTGTGGTACACCGCCGGCGCCCAGGGCGGCGGCTACGGCCCGGATCCCCGAAGTGACTGGATGCTGGTGCGTGGCTTCACCCCGGCGCGCTACCTCGACGGCCTCGCCCTTGCGGGTGGATCCAACACCGGCATCACCCGCATCGAGCCGTTCGGCCTGGAGCGCATCGAAGTGCTGAAGGGGCCGGCCTCGGTCACCTACGGCGCCATGCCGCCCGGTGGCCTGGTCAACTACGTCAGCAAGCGCCCGGTGACCGAAGCGCTGCACGAAGTCGAGCTGCAGGTTGGCAGCTACGACATGGTGCAGGCCGCGTTCGATTTCGGCGGCGCCCTCGGTGGCAGCGGCGAGTGGTCGTACCGCCTCACCGGCGTGGCGCGCAACAGCGATGACGTCGTCGACTATGTCCATGACGACCGCTACTACATCGCGCCGGCGCTGACCTGGAAGCCGGACGAAGCCAACGCGCTGACCCTGTTCGCGCGCTACCAGCGCAACGACACCGTAGCCGGTGGCGGCTTCCTGCCGTCGCAAGGCACGCTGCTGCCGAACCCGAACGGCAAGATCCCGATCAACCGCTACACCGGTGAGCCGGGCTACAACAACTACGACAAGACCATGCAGTCGCTGGGCTGGGAGTACAGCCACGACTTCGGTGGCGGCACCGTGTTCAAGCAGAACGTGCGCCATGGCACCACCGACATCGACCCGGCCGTCACCGTCGGCGCGTTCGGCCTGCTTGCCGACCAGCGCACGCTGTTTCGCTACCTGTGGGCGACCGAGGAAGAAGAGAAGAACACCGGCGTCGACAACCAGCTGACCTTCGCCTTCAACACCGGTCGCGCCCAGCACACGCTGCTCGCCGGCCTGGATTACCGCGACTCGCGCAACGAGTACGCGCAGGCGTTCGCGTTCACGGCGCCGACGCTGGACATCTTCAACCCGGTCTACGGCAGTCAGATCGTCAAGCCGGACTACACCTCGCGCACCGTGCAGGACCAGGACCAGACCGGCCTGTACGTTCAGGACCAGATCAAGCTCGACCGCTGGGTCGTCACCCTCGGCGGTCGCCAGGACTGGGTCGGCACCGACACGCGCGAGCTGATCGGCGGCGCGCGCAGCCACCAGAGCGACGACGAGTTCTCCGGTCGCGTCGGCATCAACTACCTGTTCGACAACGGCTTCGCGCCGTACGTGGGCTATTCGCAATCGTTCCAGCCGACGGTCGGCACCGACTTCAACGGCAATGCGTTCGTGCCGACCACCGGCGAGCAGATCGAGGCCGGCGTGAAGTACCAGCCGGCGCACAATCGCGTCCTCGCCACGCTGGCGGTATACCGCCTGGTGCAGGAGAACACGCTCACCGTCGATCCCAACCACACCTTGTTCTCGGTCCAGCAGGGCGAGACCGAGGTCAACGGCATCGAGCTGGAGGGCCGCTGGAACGTCGGCAACGGTTTCAGCGTCTACGGCGCCTACACCTACACCGACTCGGAAGTGACCCGCTCCAACGACCCGCTGTCGCTGGGCAAGGAAATCGCGCTGCAGCCCGAGCAGGTCGCGTCGCTGGGCGCTGACTACACGATCACCGCCGGCGCGCTGTCGGGCCTGGGCTTCGGTGGCGGCGTGCGCTACACCGGCGAGCATTACGGCGATGCCTACAACCTGTGGCAGACGCCGTCGTACACGCTGTTCGACGCCGCCGTGCACTACGACATTGGCCAATGGCGCCTGCAGCTCAACGCCAACAACCTGACCGACAAGGAATACATCAGCGCCTGCAACAGCGCGGCCTGGTGCTACTACGGCTATCCGCGCACGGTCACCGCGACCGCACGCTTCCACTGGTAAGCGACCACACATGGACACGGCACTGGCATTGTCGGCACTGATCAGCACGCTGCTGTCGGCGCTGGCGCTGTATGCCGGTTCGCGCAACTGCCGCTGGACGCCGCGGCCGAAGCACCCTCATCGCTCCACGCGGATTGGCCTGGCGCTGGCGGTGGTCGGGCTGGTGCTGTGGATGCGCCTGCTGGGCGGCGGCGCCGGCCTGTGCGCCATGCTCGGCACGTGGATGCTGGGGCTGATGGCCTTGCCGTACCTTGCCCTGCGCTCGTCGCCGCAAACCAACGGGCCGCGCTGATGTGGGGCCGCGCCACCGCCGCCGCGATTCCCGGCTTCCTGCTGTCGGCGGGCGTGACCGGGCTGGTCTGCTGGTTGCTGCCCGGTCCGTGGCAGTCGACGCTGGTGCCCGGCGTCGTCGCCTTCTTCGCGGTGTGGATGGCGGCGATGGCGGTGGCCTTCCAGTTCCGCGATGGCAAGCGTGCATGGGCGTGGTTGGGCGGCGGCGCGGTGGCCAGCCTCGGCGCGCTGTGGCTGTTGCAGACACTGCAGTGGGTGTGTTGACGTGATCAAGCTGAAATCCAGCACCCTGCGCACCTTCACCAGCGTGCACACCTGGGTCGGCCTGGTCGCCGGCTTCGGGCTGTTCGTGGCGTTCTACGCCGGCGCGATCACGGTGTTCCACCACGACCTGCAGTCCTGGCAGACGCCGCACACGCCGCTGTCGGCGGAGCAGGGCCTGGCCAATGCGCAGCAACTGCTCGACGAAACGCTGGCCCGCCACCCGAAGGCGCGCGAGCACGTCGGCATGGTGTTCCCGGGAGGCGAGTATCCGCAGGCGGCCAGCTACTGGCAGGACGAAAGTGGCACCTGGCGCTACGCCACGCTCGACAACCTCGACGGCAGCGACAAGATGCCCGGCGGCGCGTTGTCCGAGCTGGTGAATGAGCTGCACTACACGCTGGGCATTCCGGTCGCCGGCCGCTACCTGATGGGCATCGTCAGCCTGCTGTACGGCCTGGCGCTGATCTCCGGCGTGATCATCCACCTGCCCAGGCTGGCCGACGATCTGTTCGCGCTGCGCCCGGGCCGCAACCTCAAGCGCTTCTGGCAGGACGCGCACAACGTCATCGGCGTGCTCAGCCTGCCGATGCACGTGATGTTCGCCGTCACCGGCGCGCTGCTGAGCCTGGCGATGCTGGTGATGGTGGCGCTCAACCCGCTGGTGTTCCGCGGCGAACTGATGGCCGCCCTGGGCCCGGCGATGGACACCGCGCCGGTGGCTACGGCCGCCGGACGCGAGCAGCCGATGGGTTCGCTGGCGATGCTGCATGCGCGCTCGGTTGAAGTCGCGCGCGCGCAGGGCCTGGCGTCGTTCGAGCCTGCCTACTTCAAGCTCGCCCATGCCGGCGATGCCAACGCCACGATCGAGATTTCCGGCGAATCGCCGGGATCGCTCGGCCCGGTCGGCTCGGTAGCATTCAACGCCAATACCGGCGCGGTGCTCGCAACGCAGCTGCCGGGCAGTCGCGATGCCAACCACGCCACCCTGGCCTCGGCGTACGCGCTGCACTTCGGCGAGTACGGCAACACCTGGGTGCGCGTGCTGTATTTCGTGCTCGGCATCGGCGGTGCGTTCCTGTTCTATTCCGGCAACCTGTTGTGGGTGGAGTCGCGACGCAAGCGGCGCCAGGCCGAGCAGGGCAGGGCGCAGGCCGGCATGGCCCGCGCCACGGTCGGCGTGTGCATCGGCGTGTGCGTGGCCATCTCGGTGGCGTTCATCGCCACGCAGCTGGCGCAGTGGCCAGCATTGCGCATCGCCGGCGATCACGAGTTGACGGTCCGGGTTGCGTGCTTCGTCACCTGGGCGTTGTGCGTGCTGTGGGCAGCACTGCGGCCGCCGGTGCGCGGTGCGCAGGAGCTGCTGTGGGCCGCGGCGATCACCACGGCGTTGGTGCCGATCGCGCACGGCGTGGTGACCGGGGCCTGGCCGTGGCTGACGGCGCTGCAGGGGCAATGGTCGTTGTTCTCCATCGATGCCGGCGCGCTGGCCATGGCCTTCGGCTTCGCCTGGCTGGCGCGCGCCACCGCACGGCGCGCGCGCGACGGAGAACCCAACAGTGTCTGGGCCGACCCGCGCGCGCGGGCGGCACAGGTGGCCTCGACGCTGGTGACCGACTAGGCGGCCGTGCATTCCGATAGCATCGGCGTCCGTACACTGCGATCGCCCAGCGCCTGATGCCCACCGCCATCGAGGAAATCCCGTCGACTGCCCCACTGCCCACCGCCGACGAGCTCGTCGCTGGTGGCCGGCCGGTGGTGCTGCGCGGCCTCTGCCGGGACTGGCCGCTGGTCGCGCTTGCTCTGGATTCGGACACCGCCTTCGCCCAGGCGCTGCTCGGCTACGACAACGGCACGCCCGTCGACGTGCTGGTGATGCCGCCGGACGCGGACGGCATCGTCGGTTACACCGAGAAGCTCGAGGGCTTCAACTACAAGCGGTTCCGCGTCACCCTCACCCAGGTGCTGCAGCGACTGGCGTCGTACAGCCGGCTGGACGACCAGACGCCGGGCGTGGCGATGCAGAGCGCGCTGATCGCCGACAGCCTGCCCGGCTTCCTTGACCAGCACACGCTGCCGCTGCTGGACGCGAAAGCGCGACCGCGCCTGTGGATGGGCAACCGCGTCACCACGCCGGCGCATTTCGACAGCTCCCACAACCTGGCCGTCGTCGTCTGCGGCCGCAGACGCTTCACGTTGTTTCCGCCGGAGCAGGTGCGCAACCTGTACGTGGGGCCGCTCGACTTCGCACCGACGGCGGCGGCGATCAGCCTGCCGCGTTTGCAGGACGCCGCCGACCCGCGCTACCCGCGCCTGCACGAAGCGCTGGACCACGCCCTGGTGGCCGAGCTCGAGCCCGGCGATGCGATCTACATCCCGCCGGTGTGGTGGCACCACGTCGAATCGCTGGAACAGCTCAACGCGCTGGTGAACTACTGGTGGCGCCCGCAGGCGTACCCGGGGCATGTCGCCGAGCCGGGGCTGGATGCGCTGGCGCACTGCATCCTGGCATTCAAGTCGTTGCCGGAGGCCGAACGCGCCGCATGGAAGTCGCTGCTCGACCATTACGTGTTCGACCACGAAGACCCGGCCGCGCACATTCCCGAAGCGCGACGCGGGATTCTCGGGCCGTTGACGCCAGAGGTGGTGGCGAAACTGAAGCAGTTGATCGGCCGATGACGATGCCCTCGCGTAAAGATCTGCTGGCCGCGCTGGTCCGGCTGGTGCTGGCACTGGCGGCCTTCTCGTTGTCGGTGCTGCTGTACCGGTCGCTGTTGCTCCCTGCGCTGACGGCGCTGCTGCATCTGGATGAGCCGGCAATCGCCGTGTTCAGGCGCAGCGGAATCCTGTTGTTCGCCGTACTCGGCTACTGGCTCTATGTCCGGTTGCATGAAAAGCGCGCGGCCACGGAGCTGCGCATCGTTCCGCTGGGCATGGCCCTGGGCGCGCTGTCAGGCACGGTGCTGATCTCGATCACGACGCTGTCGCTGTTCGCGCTGGGCAACTACGAGGTGGTCGCCGTTCGCGGGTTCCAGGGCGTGCCGGCGATCGCCGGCGCGATCCTCGTGGCGGCGATACTGGAGGAGATCATGTTTCGCGGCATCGTGTTCCGCACGCTCGAAGGCGCGCTGGGGACGGTCCCGGCGCTGCTGCTGCAGTCGCTGGTGTTCGCGATCATGCACTCGTCCAATGCCGGTGCCGACCTGGTGATGGTGTTGGCATTGACGCTGATCGGCGCGTTCTGGACGTGCATCTTCATTGCCTCGCGCAACCTGTGGGTGGTGGGCCTGCACCACGCTGCCTGGAACTTCGCGATCTTCGCCACCGGCATCCCGCTGTCGGGCATTGAAGACTGGCGGGCGAAGGCGCCGCTGGAAAGCGTTTACCACGGCCCGGTTTGGCTCACGGGCGGCGAGTTCGGACCGGAGACCTCCATAATCACGGCACTGGTGGTCCTGGCCAGCATCGTGGTGCTGGTGCGGTGGACCCGGAAGCGGAGCGCACCATGACGATCATCATCACCGCCTTTGAACGCTCGCCCGATGGCGGCAAGGGACTGGCGCGCGACACGCGCGTGCGCTGGGCGCTGGAGGAAGCGGGGCAGCCGTATGGCGTGCGCCTGGTTTCGATGGCCGCCATGAAGGAACCCGCGCACCTGCGCCTGCACCCCTTCGGCCAGATCCCGACCTACGAGGAAGGCGACCTGGTGCTGTTCGAAACCGGCGCGATCGTCTTCCACATCGCCCAGCACCATGCGGGGTTGTTGCCTGACGATGCGAACGCGCGGGCGCGCGCGATCACCTGGATGTTCGCCGCGCTCAACTCCGTGGAGCCGCCGATCCTCGAACTGGTGATCGCGAAGATCCTGGAAGGCGACAAGCCCTGGGCGCAGGAACGGCTGCCGCTGGTCAAGGACCGCGTCCGTGAGCGGCTGACGCAACTGTCCGCCCGCCTGGCCGATGCCGAGTGGCTCGACGGTGCCTTCAGCGCGGGCGACCTGATGATGGTGTCGGTGCTGCTCAGGCTGCGGCCCTCAGGCCTGCTCGATGAGTTCCCGAGCCTGGCCGCCTACGTCGCCCGTGGCGAAGCGCGTCCCGCCTACCAGCGGGCGTTCGCCGCGCAGCTCGCCATAAACGCGGCCTAGCTGTACTTCAACGCCAGTTCCGGCACCTTCGGCTGCAGGGCGTAGAACAGGTCCTGGAATTCTTCCTCGGTGAGTTCATCCGGGGCGTAGACCGCTACCGGCTCGGACTCGTGGTCGGTCGCCACCGGCATGCGCGGACCGGCGCGAAGCGAGAACTGCCGGCCTTTGTAGTCGACCAGGTCCGGCGCGTCTTCCCAGTGCTCAATGGCCCAGTCGTCTCTACCCAGCAGCAGGATGATCTCGATCATGTCGATGCGTCCTCAGGTTGGCCCGGCGTCGCGCAGCGAGCGGAACACGCGCACGATCGCGGCGACGCTGCGGCTGGCGTCGTCTTCGGTGGTCGCCCAGTTCGATACCGAGATCCGCATCGCCGCCTGGCCGTGCCAGTTGGTGCCGCCCAGCCAGCAGGTGCCGTCGCGCTGCACGCCGCTGATGACCGCGCGAGTGATGTCGTCATCGTCGTCGAAGCGGACCAGCACCTGGTTGAGCGCGACCTCGTTGAGGATGCGCACGCCCGGCGCTTGCGCGAGCAGTTCGGCCATCTGCCGCGCACGCGCGCAGGAGCGATCGACCAGATCGGCAATGCCGTCGCGCCCCAGCGCGCGCAGCGTGGCGTAGACGGGAACGCCGCGCGCACGTCGGGAGAATTCGGGCACCCAGTCGACGGCATCGCGTTCCTCGCCCTGGGTCTGGATCAGGTAGGCCGCGGCCGAGGTCATCGCGGCGCGATGGTCCTGGGCATGGCGGACCATCGCCACGCCGCTGTCGTAGGGCACGTTCAACCACTTGTGCGCATCGGTGGCCCACGAATCGGCCAGTTCGATGCCGTCGGCAAGCGGGCGCAGCGACTCGCTCGCACGCGCCCACAGGCCGAAGGCGCCATCGACATGCAGCCACGCGCCGGCCTCGTTGGCGATGCGGCCGATCTCGCGCAGCGGGTCGCAGGAGCCGGTGTTCACGTTGCCGGCCTGCGCGCAGATGATGGTCGGGCCCGTAAGTGAGGCGACCTTGTCGCGCAGCGCATCGACGCGCATGCGCCCCTGCTCGTCGCTTTCCACGCGCTGCACGGCTCGCGTGCCCAGCCCCAGGTAGCGCATCGCCACGTCGATGGTGATGTGCGACTCGGCCGAGGCGATGACGTTGATGCGTGGCGCGCCGGCCAGGCCGTCGGCTTCGACATCCCAGCCGGCGCGTCGCAGCACGCCATGCCGGGCCGCGGCGAGGCAGGTGAAGTTGGCCATCTGGCAGCCGGTGACGAAGCCCACCCCGGATTCGCGTGGCAGGTCGAACAGGTCGAGCAGCCACTGCGCGGCGACTTCCTCGACCACGGCCACCAGCGGCGAGATCGCATAGATGCCGGCGTTCTGGTCCCAGGTCGAGACCAGGCAGTCGGCGGCGAGGGCCACCGGGTAGGCGCCGCCGACCACGAAGCCGAAGTAGCGCGGCGAGTTGCAGGCCACCGCGCCGCGATCGACCTGGGATGCGAGCAGGTCGATGACGTCGCCGCCCTCGTCGCCGCGGCGTGGCAATGGCACGCGCAGCGCCTGCAGCAGTTCATCGCGGGTGGCGCGCGCGCCGACGTGGCGGTCAGGCAGCTTGCGCAGGTACGACGACGCGTGCGCGACCGCCTTCTTCAGGTATTCGTCGAACACGGCGGACGCAAAGCGGTCGTTGGCCATGGCGCAGGATCCCTAGCGGAAACCGGGGGGACCGGCCAAGCATAAGGGCGGCTGGGCGGTCAGCGCGACAACGGGTTCGGGTGGTGGACGTGCGGCATCTCGACCGAGCCGTTGAGGTAGGCGTCGAGCCAGTCGCGGAAATGCGTGGGCGTCAGCCGCGCATACCCCGCGGGCGTGAGGGTGTCGTCATCCAGCAACGCGCCGTAGTAGCGAGCGGTCGGGTCGGCCAGCACCGGGCGGTCGTCCTGGTAGCTGTACATCACCCATTGCACGAGTTCGTTGAGCCGGTAGGTTTCGGGGCCGGCAATTTCAATCGTCGTGTTCGACGGCGGCTGCGCGACCAGGTCGGCCAGCTGCGCCGCCACGTCGTCGGCCGCCGCCGGCTGCACCAGCGCGGGCGGCAGGTGGACGATGTCCTTGCCGCCGCCGGGCGGAATGATGCTGGCCATGAACTCGAAGAACTGCGTCGCCTGCACCAGCGTGTGCGGCAGCGACGAACGCTTCACCAGCCGCTCCTGCGCGTCCTTTGCGCGGAAGTAGCCGCTGCTCTGCAGGCGCTGCGTGCCGATCACCGAAAGCACCAGGTGGTGGGCGACGCCGGCGCGCTCGCCGGCGGCGAGCAGCTGCTCCGTGGAGCGGGTGAAGAAGTCGGTGACCGCCGGCTCGTCGAACGACGGCGCATTGGTCACGTCGACGACGGTATGTGCGCCGTCCAGCGCCGCGTGCAGGCCTTCACCGCTGACGGTGTTGACTCCGGTCCGGCGCGATGCGGCCACCACCTCGTGACCGCGCTGCTTCAGCCTGGCAACCAGCCTGGATCCCACGAGGCCATGCCCGCCGGCAATCACTATCTTCATTGTCAGGGCCCTTCATGCGCGGTCGCACCACGGTAGGTCCGCCGTCACCGCGCCGGTAGACCTGGTCGCGGACACCCGGTGTTGTCGCGCGCGCAACAATCCGGTCGCGGCCTACTGCTTGCCTTTCGCGTGCTCGTCGCCCGCGTGCTTGCCCTCGCGCAACGTGCGATTGAACAGGACGAGCGTGCGCGCCCAGGCTTCCTTGGCCGCCAATTCGTCGTAGCGCGGCGTGGTGTCGTTGTTGAAGCCGTGCTGCGTGCCCGCTGGCTGGAACAGCGTGTAGCGGACGTTGGCCGCCTTCAGTGCCGCCTCGTAGGCCGGCCAGTTGGCGTTGATGCGCTCGTCGTTGGCGGCGAGCACCACCAGCAGCTCGGCCTTGATCTTCGGCACGTCTTCCAGCGGCGGCGGGGCGCCGTAGAACGGCGCGGCCGCGGCCAGGTGGGGCAGGCGCGTGGCGAGGAAGTTGGCGATGCCGCCGCCGTAGCAGAAACCGACCGCGCCGAGGCGGCCGTTGCCGCCCTCGATGCCGGCGAGCATGCCGGCGGCGGCGACGAAGTCCTCGCGGGTCTTGGCCTGGTCGAGCTGGCCGAACAGCGCGCGCGCCTTGTCCTCGTCGCCGGGATAACCGCCCAGCGGGAACAGCGCATCGGGTGCGAAGGCGATGAAGTCCGCCAGCGCCAGCCGCCGCGTGATGTCCTCGATGTGCGGGTTGAGGCCGCGGTTCTCGTGCGCCACCAGCACCACCGGCAGCGGGCCGTGCGCCTTGGCGGGACGGGCCAGGT
>Ga0209025_1002794_pt1 | contig 17586 bp, 19 predicted proteins | sample AraplaMF_Col_mLB_FD_184256 | JGI IMG/M metagenome (GOLD analysis project Ga0209025, IMG submission 184256) | Arabidopsis root microbial communities from the University of North Carolina, USA - plate scrape MF_Col_mLB (SPAdes) (version 2) | ecosystem: Host-associated > Plants > Roots > Endosphere... | reverse complement strand
ATGCTATGTATTGATTATTGCTGTCATTTATGTGCTTGCAAATTTATGCACAGATGTATTGCAGCGTCTATTGGATCCTCATCTGATGATGAAGGACAGGAGAGATTGAAGTGAGCCTATTACGAAAAGAAAGAGCAAATGTAAAAAGATTTTTTAGTCTAACGATACTGCTAGTCATTGGCTTATTGGGATTGTTTGCACCAGTATTAATGCCCCATGACCCTTTAGCAGTTGATATATCAAAGAAATTTTTAGCCCCTTCATGGGACTATCCATTCGGTACAGATCATTTAGGGAGATGTGTTTTCTCACGAATGCTTTTAGGTATTCGTTATTCTTTAGGTTCAGCGCTCATCATTCAAATAGTAGCCATTCTTTTAGCTATCTTAGTAGGTGCTTTCGTTGCACTAAAAAGAGGAATTATAGATTTTCTATTTATTCGAATATGGGATATTTTATTAGCTTTTCCTACACTTGTCCTTGCATTTGGACTTTTAGGTTTATTAGGTCCTAGCTTAAAAAATGTGTTAATCGCACTTGTTTTTACGCAATTTATTTATTATTCAAGATTGATAAGAGGTTTATTTATTGGGATGAATGAAAAAGATTTTATTCAAGCAGCAAAAATCAGTGGCACTTCAGGCATCAAATTAATCATACGCCATTATTTGCCCAATTTACTGCCACCTATCGTAACAATAGTTGTTTTAGATATAGGAAAGGTTATTTTAGAAATCGCAGGCTTTTCCTTTATTGGACTTGGCGTGCAGGCCCCTATTCCTGAATGGGGAATGATGGTGAATGAAGGAAAACAATATATCCGTCAACATCCTGAATTAATGCTTTATCCTGGACTTGCCATCATCCTTGTTGTGCTATTATTGAATCATTTGGCAAGTAGTTTTAAGAAGCTTGACCAGTAAAGGGGTAATTATGGAGAAAGTTTTAGAAGTGAAAGACTTAACGGTAAAAATCGGTGAGAAAAATATATTAACCTCAATCAATATGACAGCCTATAAAGGGCGTGTCTTAGGGATAATAGGGGAAAGTGGTAGTGGAAAGACAATGCTTTGCCACGCCATCATGCAATCATTACCGGCTGCGGCGAAGGTCACCCAAGGCCAAATCATCTACCAACAAGAAAATTTATTTAATGTATCAGCCTCTAAAATGAGAGCGTATCGCGGAAGGCATCTGTCTATGATTATGCAAAATCCGTCTACAGCTTTTGATCGTATTCAAACAATCGAAAGCCATTTTCGAGAATCATTAAAAGCTCACTTTGTGGTGACTAAAAAAGAAATAAGACAGATTGCTATTGATGCCATGTATAAAGTCAACTTACCCAATCCAGAGAAGCTTCTGCACTATTATCCTTTCCAATTAAGTGGAGGAATGTTACAGCGAGTAATGATTGCTTTATCATTGGCGATACTAGCTTCTATATATATTGCAGATGAGCCAACGACAGCTCTTGACACAGTCAATCAAAAACAAATATTAACACTATTTGATCGTATTCGCTCAGAAACAGAGGCTGCTATTATTCTTGTGACACATGATTTAGGTGTTATTGCTGAACTAGCTGACGATGTGGCTGTGATGTATCAAGGCGAAATAATTGAGCACGCGAATGTCTATGATTTTTTTGATGCACCTCAGCATCCCTATACAAAGAAACTTTTACAATCAAGAATAATGTTTTAGAGGTGAAAAATATGACGCTATTAGAAGTGAAAAATATAGAGATGCAGTATGCTCAAAGACCATTCATGTTCAAACGAGGACAGGAAACTCCTGTATTACAAGGGGTGACATTTTCACTTCAGGAGGGCGAATGTTTAGGAATTGTTGGTCAAAGTGGTTCAGGCAAAAGTACATTAGGACGAATTATTTTAGGAATTGAGCGACCAACAAAAGGTGAGGTTCTATTTCAAGGTATTAATCTCTACGAAACAACAAGTAAGCACAAAAAAATAATACGTAGAGATTTACAGGCTGTCTTTCAAAATAGCTATCATTCATTTAATCCGAAGCAGACGGTTTTTGACATAGTAGAAGAACCTCTCCTAAATTTCGAACAGTTCAGCAAAACAGAGAGACAACATAAAGTAAGGGAATTACTAGACTGTGTGGAGTTAGAAAGAACAATTGCTCAAAAAAAAACTTCGCAACTTAGTGGAGGGCAACAGCAACGTGTCAACATCGCAAGAGCCCTTGCTTTAAATCCAAAATTGATTGTATTAGATGAAGCTATTAGTAGTCTTGATATGATCTTGCAGAAACATATTATACATTTACTACAAACACTTCAAAAGGACATGCAGCTTGCTTACATTTTTATTTCTCATGATTTACAAGCGACACGTTATATGTCAGACCGCATCGTCGTGATGGAGCACGGACAACTAGTTGAGGAGATTGGGAAAGATGAAGCATACAAGCATCCCGCATCTCTAGAGCTATACAATGCTATTTTGCCATCGCATCCTCGAGAAAGAACTAAGAAATTTTTTCGATAAAGAAGCGGGTAAGTTATATTAATAAGTATTATTGTTATAATAAGGAAAAATCTTATAAGGTTGATAACGGAGGTAGGGCATGAGGAAAGGTCAAATTCGAGCAATTGCTATTTGTGTATTTAGGAAAGGTGATTCAATACTTGTCTCTGAAGGCTTCGATGAAGTAAAGGGAAATCATTACTATCGGCCAATTGGCGGAGGAATTGAATATGGAGAGACAAGTTCTCAAGCAATAAAGAGGGAGGTACAAGAAGAAATCGGGGCAAACATAAAGAACTTAAACTATTTAGGTACAATCGAAAACATATTTACATATAACGGTGACCTCGGACATGAAGTAGTTTTTGTATATGATGCAGAGTTTATTGAAAAGTCCTTTTATGAAAAACCTTCTTTTTTCGGACAAGAAGATAATGGAGTAATCTTCAAATTGCTTTGGAAGCCAATTAGCGAGTTTACAAATAATAAATTAGTTTTAGTTCCAGATGGATTAGTCGATTTGCTTTAGACCACTAAATGAGTTAAGACCTTCTTACTTGTACATTGGGTAGTATACTTGTAGTGTAGGTAATAATTCGATAAGGGATATTTTATTAAAAAGAAAATATGGTAACTGTAGATAGGACACTTAAAAAACAGTCTTTTATCTTCCTATAAAATTTATCAAACAACTTGAATGATTTTTTAAGTCAGTACAAATAGTACTGGCTTTTTTATTTGTATAGTGATTATGAGGTAGGGAGAAGTGTGAAATAATATTGCTTAGTAGCAAAAGAAGAAAAAGGTATCTCACCCATAGATGAAACACCTTTTCTTGAAGTTATTTAGCTAATCGTTGGATAAAGGCATCTAATTGTACAAGTGTAACATTGTCGTTCACTCCGAAAGTATTGTCACCTTTACCAACTGTAACTTTATTGGAAGCTAGAATTGATACATAATTGTAAGCCCAATGCGTACTTGAAACATCATCAAATTGTACTGCTGCACCTTGTTGTTTTAAATGGAATGCTTCCACTAAAACTTTCGATAATTGACCACGTGTCATCGGTGAACCAGGATTGAATTTTCCGTTTTCATCCCCCGTAAAGACGCCGATTTTTTTTAGTGCTTCCGCAGCACCCGCATATTTAGACGTTGGTGTTACATCAGGAAAACTTGAATTAGTGTTACTAGTATCTAAATGTAATTGATTAGCTAGTTTAAGAGCTACCTCTCCACGCGATGCATAAACGCTAAAGTCGATTTCCTCACCTTTTACTTCTCCTAAATCATTTTCAGTGAAGTTTGCTACGCGTTTTGCCCCTACGTAACGAGATCCCCAGTAATAAGGATCATTGATTTTATCGATTTTAACTCCAGAGCTTGTAGTAGCTGAAATAAAATTGCTGTCACCTATGTAAATGCCAACATGAGAAACACCGCTTCCCGAAGTATTAAAGAATACAAGATCACCAGTTTTTAACTGATCTTTAGCAATCGAAGTACCTTGCTGATATTGAGCTGTAGATGTACGTTGTAGTGAAATCCCTAACTTAGAAAAAACGAATTGTGTATATGCTGAACAATCTATGCCTGTCTTAATATCTGTCCCTCCATATTGATAAGGAACACCTATATATGCTTTTGCTGTATTTGTTATATCTGCTATTGTTGCCGCTTTCGCTTCATGAACACCCATACCTGTGAAGAACATAAATGATGCGAAAATGGGTAGTAATAATTTTTTCTTCATTAAACCTTACTCCTTTCAAAAAGCTTTTGTTTTTGAATAAAGTAAGAATAGCATGAAACAGGCATGAGTTATTTTTCATTAATATTACCGATTACTCTTAATTACCAAAATTGAAACCTTATTTTTAACTGTGTAAAACTTCTGCAATAATCATGGGCAATTTTACTAAAAATTGTTGGAATAATTGGATGAAAAGGGGCTATGGTGTTAATTTGGATGATTAATCTAACCTAACATTACCAATCTGCCCATTTTAGTTAAGCCTATCATGACCTCTCGATTAATAGCTGGCTGGATTTTTATACTTAAACACCGAAACTTTCTTTACAAGCTTTTCGACCATCTGCAAGCTGTCATCCATTTTTAAGTTGATTCGTAAAATTTTTGCTATTAATACACGTTATATCTTTTCTTAAATAGTCTGTGGAATAAATATAAAATGACAGTTAATAGGCTCAGAATAAAAAAATGTATTGTTGATGTCCAAAATATTAATATAAGATCTGCCCCTAAAACAATCTCGCCCGGTGGCAGTTCTTTAGTGTGCGAAGGGAATAAAATTATAAACGAATAAATAAAAACAGAACAAAAGAATCCTATATATATAGAAATTAAGTATTTGTGGAATTCCAAATTAGATTTTATAAGCAAAAAGGAAATATAAATAGGTACAATGACAAAAGGAAGGAGAAGTTGCAAAAGTAACGAATCAATAAATACTTGAGCAAAGCAAGCAATAACAATATATGCGATAGATACAATTGCGTAGTTTATGTTATTCATTTTCAGCCTCCACGATTAAACACACTATCCTCTCATTTTAAATCTTACTAATCTAACCTGCTTTATAGTAAGAGAACGAAATGGTATGATGTTCCAATTATTCTTCACCTAAACTGAGCTATTAATGAAGAAACAAAATTTTTTTTAGAAAACAGCTTTTTTTAAAACGAATTTTTTCTATTCAAAGAAAACGGATGTTCAATAATATTAAACAACGAATTAACATTATTTATTATTTGTATCCAAAAAATTAATTTTATTGTTCACATTTTTAATTTCTTGTTGTATAATCAAATCAACTAAAAGGAAAGGACTTCATTATGGCTTATAAAGTAATTACAAATTGTCCTGTCTGCAGTAAAACATTGAAAATTACAAAGTTGCAGTGCTCCCATTGTCACACGACGATTGAAAATGAGTTTGAATTATCTAAGTTGGCATCCTTATCGAAGGATCAGCTCCATTTTGTGGAAGTATTTTTAACATGCAGAGGGAATATTAAAGAAGTTGAAAAGGAACTAGGGATTTCGTATCCAACAGTTCGAAGCAAGCTAACAGATATCATTTCATCCCTTGGATATGTGCAGAAGAAGAAAAATGAAATAGACGAGAAAAAAGTTGTTACTATGTTGGAAAATGGCGAAATCACACCTGAAGAAGCCATTAAACTCTTAAAAGACGAATAAGGAGGAATTTATCATGAAAGAGGAAATCTCAAGAGTGTTAACAATGGTTCAAGAAGGTAAGATTGATGCAGATAAGGCATCCGAACTGATTCAAGTATTAAAAGAGAAAGCAGAAACAGATGATAGCCTTTTAGAAACACCTACTAAATATTTAGATAAAACTTTAAAAATTCGTGTTGTATCAGCCGAAAATGATAACGTCACAGTCAATTTGCCTTTAAAATTTGTAAAGGTTGTATTAATGGCTGGACACAGCATCGCAGCGAGTATACCTCAATCGGAAAAATATGTTAAAGATATAGATATAAACCTTATTATTGAAGCAATCGAAAACGAATTAGATGGCCAAATTGTTGATATTAAATCGGCTAACGGGGATACCGTTTCAGTCATTATTGAATAGTGACTGGCTTATGATGTATGTAAAAGTGAAAGCAAAAGACGTTCGGTTTACCATCCCAGTTCCGTATGTTTTTCTAAACGTTGCTATATCAATTTTGTCATCTAAATTTGTTCAGCAATCTGCAAACAAATGGACAAAAGAGCACTTCGAAAGAAAAAATATAGACTTTACCATTCCGCTAATAGACAAAAAAACGCTAAAGCCTATCGTCCAGGAACTGAAGAATTATAAGGGGATCGTGCTAGTTGATGTTAAAGCTAAGGACGGTACTGAGGTTAAGGTAAGACTTTAAAGTTACACCGACCAGCAAAAAGCTTAATTTATCTCACTTACAAAGCCGAGATAGTTAGGCTTTTATTTACTTTATTATACTTTAAATAGGATATACAAATTAAATCTTTTTATTTTCATTTTAAGACAATTTAATCAAATTTATTTATCTCAAAGTATTACTTACACAGAAAAAAAAACTATGAATTGAAGGAAAATTCATAGAAAAAATCTATGGTTATTATAGAAATTATAGAATTGATATATGGAAATTCGATTCTTATAATTCTTTATAAGCAATAGTTATTTTAAATAAGGGAGGTAATACTAATGGCAAATATTGCTGGTATAAAGAACCTGACAGCCGATTGGCATTAGAAGCTCAGGATATTTTAAAAGAACATGGCTCTGAATTGCTTTGGAATCATTCAAATTGTTGAAGCGGGTAATCCTTTACAAAGCAACGAGTGCTGGCCACTTATGTGTGAGTGCTTTACTATTGTACATATATACAACTACACACAGTAAAGCGAAAAAAATTTTTGAGAATGGGGAAAAATCTATTGCAATTTTTATTTTCTAAGCATAATATAAGAATATAATTATATACAAATTTAATCACCTATAATTAGTTGGGTGATTTTATTTCGAGAAATATATAAGCAAATGATTATATAAGGAGATCAGATATGGAAAACACACTAATAGAAAAACAATTAAAAGCAGTAGCTGATTTGAACCGCATTAAATTACTTGCATGTATGAAAAATGGGGAGGTATGTGTATGTGATTTTGTGGATGTTCTAGGCATTTCACAGCCAGCAGTTAGTCAGCATCTTCGAAAATTAAAGGAGGCAGGTATTATTACTGAGCGAAAAGTAGGAACTTGGAAACATTATCGTTTAGTTGAGGACCAAACGCCGTTGATGAAGGGCATTTTAGAACAAATCCAGCCTGTAACTGGATGCGATTGTGGCACAGATTGTTGCCATATAGGAGGAGATGTAAATGAGTAATGAATCCTTAACGAAACAGCTTTCTTTTCTTGATCGCTACCTAACACTATGGATTTTTGTAGCGATGGGGATAGGTGTTTTATTAAGTATTACAATGCCTAATATTGGCGAAGCATTAGAATCCATGTCTATAGGGACCACATCTATACCGATTGCTATAGGGTTAATTGTCATGATGTATCCACCTTTAGCAAAAGTGAAATACGAGGAAATGTGGCGTGTGTTTAAGGATTGGAAAGTTCTTTTACTGTCACTTTTCCAAAACTGGTTATTGGGACCCTTCTTAATGTTCTTTTTAGCCATTATATTCTTGCGGGATTATCCAGAGTATATGGCTGGTCTAATTATGATTGGATTAGCTAGATGTATTGCAATGGTCATCGTGTGGAATGATTTAGCGCGTGGAGATCGAGAATATGTAGCTGGTCTAGTTGCTTTTAACTCCATTTTTCAGATCTTAACATATTCGATTTTTGCTTACTTTTTCTTAAATGTATTACCTGGTTGGTTTGGTTTAGAAAATTTTAATGTGTCCATTTCAATGTGGGAAATTACGAAAAGTGTTCTTATTTACTTAGGAATACCATTTGCTGCCGGAATACTAACACGATGGATTAGTATCAAAACAAAAGGGAAGCAGTGGTATGAAGAAAAGTTCTTACCAAAGATTTCACCACTTACTTTAATTGCACTTCTTTTCACAATTGTGATGATGTTTGCATTAAAGGGAGAGAAATTAGTGGAATTACCACTTGATGTAGTACGAATTGCGATTCCATTATTTATTTACTTTATTGTGATGTTTGCAGTTTCATTCTTTTCTTCACGTAAAGCAGGGGCGTCTTATCCTGTCACAGCGGCCCTTTCTTTTACAGCTGCTAGTAACAACTTTGAGTTAGCAATTGCTGTAGCTGTAGGTGTTTTTGGCCTTCATAGTGGGGTGGCCTTTGCCGCTGTTATTGGTCCACTTGTCGAAGTACCGGTACTCATCGGACTTGTTTGGGTTGCATTGCGCTGGAAGAAAAAATATTTTAAACCATTAAATTATAAAAAGCACTAATATGATTAGCACACATGTTTCTTATGTACAGAGAACCCTTGCCATTAGTCAAATGGCTGACTTTTAACATAGTCCCAATTCGAGAAAGTTACAAAAGAAATAGAGAAAAAATCGTGTGAAAATAAAGTAGGATAATTGCATCAAATTAAATTACGTCTAGCTTAATGCTAGACGTAAAAAATACACTTTATATAAGAAAATGCTTATATTAATAATTTTATAGAAAAGAAGGAATTAATTTATGAAAACACTTAACGTTATTAAACAAAATGGTTCTTGCTGTACTACTATTAAGAACAATGAGGTACAAGAGACTTTTAATGATTTGAATAAGAATTTACCTACTGTAATAATTGGTGCTGGTCCAATCGGGTTAGCTGCAGCTGCTCATTTAGTAGAACAAAATCAGTCCTTTATTTTACTAGAGGCTGGGAATGAAGTAGCTCATAATATTCGCACTTGGGGTCATGTTACACTATTTTCTCCATGGCGATATAACATCAATAAAGCTGCAAAAGCTTTACTTAATGAAACTGATTGGCAAGAACCTATCTTGGAAACATTACCGACTGGACATGAGTTAATTGATCTCTATTTAAAGCCTTTAGCAGAGTTAGCACAAATAAAACCTTTCATTCAATTAAACTCAAAAGTAGTAGGTATTTCACGTGAATTGAGTGATAAGATGAAATCAAAAAATCGCTTAAATCAGTCCTTTAAGATATATGTTGAAAAAGGGGACGACATAAGTATTATTGAAGCTAAAGCAGTGATTGATGCAACTGGTACATGGGGGAACCCGAACCCGGCAAACTCTACAGGTATTTGGCTACAAACTGAGAAAGTATTAGCTGATCACATTGAGTACGGAATTCCAGATATAAAAATGAACACTTCAAGATATGCAAATAAGAAGATTGCTGTTATTGGAGGTGGTCATTCAGCTATCAATACCTTATTATCTTTAGCAGAATTACAAGAAGAGAATCCTTCAACGAAACTTGTTTGGATTATGCGTAAAAAATTTGCTGAAGAAGTATATGGTGGAGAAGAAAAAGATGCCTTGAAAGCACGTGGTGCTCTAGGTATACGTATTCATGAAATAGTAGATGCAGGTAAGGTTGAAGTAGTTACACCATTCTATATTTCAATGGTGAAAAAAGGAGAAAAAATAAATATTGTTGGTTCTTTAAATGGAGAACAAACAGTATTAACAGGATTTGATGAACTAATTGTAAATGCAGGGAGCCGACCAGATTTTTCAATAAACAACGAACTACGTCTTTCCATTGATAATGTAACAGAGAGTTTGCAAGCATTAGCACCACTAATTGATCCTAATGTGCATAGCTGTGGAACAGTACGAGCACATGGAGAAGGAATATTAAGACAGCCAGAAGAAGGTTTCTATATTGTCGGCGCAAAAAGTTATGGACGCGCACCAACATTTTTAATGGCAACAGGTTATGAACAAGTCCGATCAATAACAGCTTATTTAGCAGGCGACGTAGAAGCTTCGCAACGAGTGGAATTAGAACTACCAGAAACAGGCGTGTGCAGCAGTAATCTTAATAAATCAAATACATGTTGTTAAAATATTCGACTGTTAGCTTTCGCTAGCAGTCCTTTTCTAAAGAGGGAAATTGAATGGACACAATTCTTATTCGTAAAATGGAACAAAAAGATTTAAAAGAGGTATTAAAAATCTATCAAGAAAGAATCGATACAGGGATGGCCACCTTTCAAACAGAAGTGCCAAGTGAATATGAATCTATTTAGTAAGGCTTGTTCTTGTATCATTTATTTATAATTTAGAGGTGAAAACTAGATAGGGAGTACAGAATTTAAAAGTTTAGTACATTGCTCTTAATGATGAACTATATTTATCATCTATTCTATGTTCAGAGACTAACAATCCCCAAAATAATCTTAAAATCACTACGGTTTTTCTTTGTTTTTTTTATGCCTTCCTTAGAATCAATGATAAGTACTGTTTTTCTTATCCAAATTCTAAAGTATACAGATTGAAATTTTATTGGAAAGGAGATTCCTTTTTCTTCGATTTCGCTACCATCACTATGCTCTGTTTCTGTTCGTAAAAACCACTTATTGCCTATACCGATCTCTATAAATTTCAATTGTGCCTCCTGATTATTACAAATGAATTGATGCTAGGCTCCATTTAAAAAAACTGCTCCGTCTTTTACCAACAATAGGTCACAAATAGGTCCAGCGTGGTTGACCGATAAATACAGAGGTTGGAAAGTCCTAAGTATTTTATTTTTTAAAAATACAATATATTCCAATTATAAATCCTCACTTAAAAGTTTGCAATTACACATTATTCGAATGATATTCTGTATGAGAAAATCACGGCAAATCCGAGTTAATAATTTGGTCTTAGGAAACTTATTTTTATGCTCTAAATTTATTTAGTAATGGTAAAAAAGGTTGTTGTAGACCCACTCGATATTCGTCTGATATCATAGTTGAGTATTAATTAAAGGTAAAAGGTTAAGGGTATTTGAGGAGAATTTCTTCCCTCATTTTTAGGAAATAAACTCTTAATCGGAGGAGAAATAAATGGTTAGTGAGAGAGAACAAATTAGCAAAAAAGTTGCATGGATTGCACTTGTATCCAACCTAATTCTAATGATAGGTAAAATCTTCTTTGGTCTTTTTGGGGGGAGTGAGGCTGTATTTGCAGATGGGATTCACTCTGGTGCAGATGTAGTAGCTTCGATTGCTGTGTTAGCAGTGGTAGGTATCTCTAATAAACCACCTGATAAGGATCATCCCTTTGGACATGGTAAGGCAGAGGTTATTAGTGAAGCGATCGTAGGAATTATTTTAATAATAGTATCAATATATATATTAGTAGAAGCAATTTTAGCATTTTTTGATAAACCGAGTGTACCACAGTACAGTGCATTGATTGCAGCTATAATTTCTTACATAGCGAAAGAAATATTGTATAGATACTCTATAAAACAAGGAAGAAAATGGAATAGCAAGGCTATTATCGCAATTGCCTATGATCATAAAGGTGATATTGTTGCTTCCCTTGCAGCTTTTATAGGGGTCCTCTTAGCGATAATAGGAAATGCAATTGGATGGACATTTTTGTTATACGCGGACGCTATTGCAAGTGCTTTAGTAGCTTACTTTGTTTTTAGAATCGCAATGGAATTAGTTAAACCTTCTGTTGATGTTTTAATGGAAAAAAGTGTGGATCAAGATCTTTTAGACGGATATGAATCTACTATTCATGAATTTTATCAAGTAAAACGAATAGACAGACTTCGTGCAAGAGAACACGGTCACTATAAGATTCTAGACGTGCGTCTTTCACTTAATCATGATTTAACAATTAAACAAGGCCATGATATAGCTCGAGATATAAAAAATGAAATATTAAATAAATACCCAGATGTAGGGGAAGTCCTTATTCATATTAATCCTTACTATATAGAACCTACTCAAAACTAACTTACAAAAAATGCAGTAAAAAGCGTTGGTAATAAAGCGCACGGGTAAATCTGGATTCTATCGATGTTATAACTGAGAAGCAGACTGACTGAATCCAATAAAATTAAATTTAACTCCTTTCAGCGGGTGTCCAAATATCCGTTGAAATAAAGGAACTCTGGCTAAGAGCTTAACAACCTGTGAAAACGCCTGAGCGACAACATCATGTTGCTGTCGCTGCGTTAGCACTACGCCTTCGCACAAAAAGCATCTGTTGGACTAAAGCCTCCGGCGGATATCACGGAAAAATGCCTCGGAAAATTGAATAATTAATTTAAGAGCATGCTTTTACTACATATAGTAAAAACTATGCTCTTTTTTCATTCTTACAGAAAACTAGCCTTGATCAATTTTTGTAAAGTAATTTACTTTTGTTCTTGATAATTAATGGCCTCTTTAAATTCTTCAGTAGCTAGTATATTGTAAAACATATTTCTATTATTTACGTTTGCTATTGTCCCAGTAATTGTATTGTCAATCCATAAATAGAATTCATCATCGTTTAGTTTGATCTTATATTGCGGAACTATATTGTTATCTACTACACCGAATTTTCTAGCTTTTCGGAATGTTTTCTCTATAACTTTAATATCCTTCGCATCAGATATTAATTGTAATGTGTCGGGTTTTACTTCTTCGAAATTAATTAATTTTTGAATTTCTATAGTTTTTGTTGTTTCTTTATTACTGTTACAAGCAACTAACCATATAGAACAAATAAATAAAAACAAAATTGTTTTAGTTTTCACCTTATCTTCACCACTTTTTATTTTTTTTCTTCCATAATCGTTGAATTTAATATATCCCCATATAAGTACTTCTCTACTCTGTAAAAAAATACCTGTTTTAATAAAGCAAATTTCAATAGCCACACATTTATTGATTGAACATTCATGGAGATTGTCGGTATAATAATATAAAATTTATATTTCTTTCATATTTTTACTCAATCTTACATTTATTATTATTTGAGGATTGGAGGCGGAATAAATAAAGAAGAAATTATTTTTTATATGTTTAGTTTTATTATGTATTTTTCTCGTTGCTTGTATGATAAATAAACAAGTTGATAATGAGGAGGCGACGATTACTAAAAAGGTGAATGGACAAGAATTCATTCCAAAGGAGATAAGTCCTGGTAATTTTAGTGAATACGATATTAAACTAAATATGGGGAACGATGGGAAATTTCAGCTAGAATCAACCGTAGTAGTCAAAAATTTATCTACCGATGATTGGGGACAATTAACTTTTTATTTTATACCAAATATGTTTACAAAAAGTGTTTCACCCGAACTAGAATATCCATCGACCGTCGATTTTCATAACATTTCAATTGATGAAAAAAAGGCAGGATATACACTTGAAGAAGATACATTAAACGTTCAGCTTACGGAAAAGTTAAAACCTAATCAAGAAATTAAAGTTTATTTTTCCTATGAACTAACTCTTCCTGAAGAGGGGTTAAGATTCACAAAAAGTAATTTTGATAATTACCATTTAGCTCAATTTTATCCGATGCTTGCCACATATAGAAACCATCAATGGAACAAGGAAAAGTATCTGTTTAGAGGAGAGACCTATCATAACACATATAGCAATTTCAAATTAACATATGACATTCCTAAAGAGTACACCTTGGTATCTTCATTTGATCAAGAAGTATACCCATGCCCAAACAAAGGTTTACTTGAAGTAGAGAATGTGAAGGAAATATTTCTTACTATTATAAAAGATCCAATACTAGTGGAGAAAAACGGTGGAACATCCATTAGAGTATTTGGATTTGAGAAGCATAAAGAGGAATTATATCGAGAAATAGCGGACGAGGCTACAACCGCATTTAATTATTTTGAAGAAATAATAGGACCTTATCCTTTTAAACAATTAGATATTATTATAGATGGATTGGGGATGGAGTATCCAGGAATTGTAACAGCTCATACGATTTATAATAGTGATCCTGTCAATTCTGAGGCGCTTAAAAGTATGGTGGTTCATGAAATTGCTCATCAATGGTTTTATGGGATGATTAACAATGATCCTTTTTATAATGCATGGTTAGATGAAGGCTTCGCTGTATTTGCCACGGATCTATTCTCGTTTAAGAAATTGAACCTGAGCAAACCTTATACGAAATACGGTATTGATCCAGATATGGTGCTTCCAGTAAATTTACCACTTGATCAATATGAATCCAAGATGAGTTCATATATCTATGGTAAGGCTCCTACAATGCTATGTGAATTATTTAATAAAAATGAGGGATTAAAAGAAATTGAACAATTTTTAAAAAGTTATTATCAATTTTATAAATATAAAGAGATCGATTCCACAGAATTCATGAGATTCGCAAATTACTATTTTGATTTAAAAGATGACTCCATCTTTGAGGGGTGGTTAGAAATTGAAAAAACTCAAAATGAATAATTATCAAGTCCTTATTGAGTAAGTAAATCATTAATAAAGTTTTGCGTTAGTTTTTATATTAAAATATGCACATAAAATTTTAAGGAGTTATCAAAGATGAAAAAGATATTCTCAGGTGTTTTCCTTGTTTTGATTCTAATCATTTCATCATCACCTGCTTATGCAGCACAAGCAAACATTAAAATAAAGGTTGACGGTAAACAAGTTGTAACCGATGTGAATCCCGAAACTAAAAGCAATCGTACAATGGTACCTTTACGTGTAATCAGTGAAAATTTAGGAGCTACGGTCAATTGGTCGGATTCCCAAGTGACACTCACTAAAAGCGATATACGAGTAATCTTAAAACTGAACAGTAATACAGTGGTGAAAAACGGTCAAAAGGTGTTACTTGATGTAAAACCATATTTAAAAAATGGACGCATCTTCGTTCCACTTCGATTTCTTGCAGAAACATTTGATTGTAATGTCGATTATAAGGATTTGACAGTAAATGTAATTACAAAACCACTAGTTATAAATGGCGTAGAAGTGAAAGCAATGCTTTATGAATACCACATGACTATGGGTGGAGTGGTAGAACGAATAAAAGGGAATGCCTATATGGAAGAGATGTATAATATTTTTGTAAAAAACAAAGGAAGTAAGGTAAAAGAGCCTTTGAATTATACATGGTCTGTTCATAGCACTATACCAGGTGGTTACTATAAAGGTGGTCAATTTGATTTTATAGACCAAGAAGGGAACAGCATAGCACAGTTTGATCTCTATACTTTAGTTGAAACTGTCGGCGAAACTTTCCCTGACCCAAAAGTTTTGATTTACGACGCTACTGATGGCCAATGGTATTTGTTTAATGATGCATCAAAATATTCTATTTTTCAGTTAATTGATACCGCTAGTAAGAACGGTTTTAAGACAATTATCGAAAATACAGTTCCTTAAGGTAGATAAAAGTGTTTTCTGATGCCTAAAGGGCACTGAAGGATGGTACTTTACTGGTTCAAATTACGCTAATTTGATTGAAATTGAAAAACCAAATGGCGGTTCTTCAACAAAATTTTGATATTGCATATACAATATTAGCAAAACAAAAGCCCTTATTCGTTTATAAGGGCTTTTGTTGTTTTATTCAAATTAATTACATACTTTAATAAAAACTATTTGAGAGGGTACGAGAAAAGAGACTGTAAACAAAGGATTTGAGTTGTTTACAGCCTGCTATAATCTTATTGCTGGGTATTCAAATTTAATAATTTTCTTGTTTAATGTGTATGCTTTTTATTGCATCAATTCGTTCTTTTTGGTGATCAGATAATTGGTCATAAGGAACCCCATTAAAAGCATGGATAAACGGATCTTCTACATCTGTAGTAATGCCACTCAGTTCCTCTACTATTGCATGAGAACAAAACGGTACATATGCTGTACTATAACCACCTTCATGAACGGCAACCAATTTTCCTCCACAATTAGATTCAGCTAGTTGCATCATAAATTTCGTCATTTTTCTATAGCCCTCTGCACTTACCATCATTCTTCCTAATGGATCAAAAATACTTGCATCTTGTCCTGCAGAGATAATTATTAATTGAGGATTAAAATCATCAGCTATTGGCTTTACGATCTTTTCAAGAGCATACATATAACCAGCATCTCCTGTACCAGCGGGAAGGGGAATATTCACAGTAGTTCCTTTCCCATTATCTTCGCCTATATGATTGCTTTCACCGCGTCCAGCTGGGAAGAGACCTTCTTGGTGAATAGATATAAAAAGTACGTTAGGATCATGATAAAATGCAGATTCAGTACCATTTCCATGGTGAACATCCCAGTCTAAAATCATAACTCTCTCTAATCCAAGTTCTTTACGTGCATAGTGCGCAGCAATAACAACGTTATTAAATAGACAGAACCCCATCCCTAAATTTGCTTCTGCATGATGCCCAGGTGGCCTTGAAAGAGCATAGGCATTGTCACATTCACCCTTGACAACCGCTTCTACTGCGGTAATGGCACCACCAACCGATAATTGTGCTATCTCATACGAGCCATTTCCAACAAGAGCTAATTCACCAGCGTCACCATGGCCGATTCGACTTAAATCTTTTACCTTTTGGATATAATTTTTTGTATGAAAATATTCTAGTTGATCTTCTGTAGCTGCATAAGGTTTGATTTTATGAAGCTTTTCGTACAAACCACTACGTTCAAGTAGATTCTTGAAACGACGTTTAGTTTCAGGGCTTTCAGCATGACCGTCAGATTGGACATACCCGCCTGGTAGAGAAAATAAAGCACCGTTCCCCGTATCATGCCAGAAGTAACTTTCATCGCAAATAAATGCAGTTTTTTTCATATTTAAAGCTCCTCTCTAATTTGTTAGGTTTATGATAAAATAGATTTTAAGAGAATAATATTACACCAAAGTATAATTTTTTGCCGTTTTCGATCTATGGTGATAGATAGTCAATATTAAAAGGGTGGGATTTAATGTATAACAAATTATCCGTTACAGACTACGAAAGAATAATTTATTTTGCTTCTCGAATAACTAGGTCTATACCAAAGGTTAGAAGTTCAGCGCTACAGGAGCTTTCTGCAATTTTTGGGTATAATCATACTTTATTTTGGCTTGCAGACAATCAAGGACAATTAAAAGATCCAATTAACTACAATATTTCTGATAGAATGCTAACGGATTATTTAGATGGAAACTATAATTTAGACTTTTTATATCCACCTCATAAAAAGGATTTATTTAAACAGAAGAATGTTTTAAGACTATCCGATGTTATTACACATGAACAATACGAGATGTCAGAATATTATAAAAGTTTTATGAGTAAATATGGATTTTACGATGAGATGGTTGTGACGCTATCACATAATGAAAAAGTTATTGGTGCAATAGGTATGAGTAACCGTGAAAAAAATAATTATTTTACAAACGAAGATGTTCTTAGGTTTGAGTATTTATCTACAATTATTTCTTCAGCATTATTATATTGTGGGGAAGAAAAGAAAAGTTTACTTTCAAAGCGTGAACAAGAAGTCGTGACTCTTGTGAAGAAAGGTTACACAAATGCACAAATTGCTACAGAATTATTTATTTCAATCAATACAGTAAAAAAACATTTGCAAAATATATTT
>Ga0209025_1002790_pt1 | contig 17629 bp, 18 predicted proteins | sample AraplaMF_Col_mLB_FD_184256 | JGI IMG/M metagenome (GOLD analysis project Ga0209025, IMG submission 184256) | Arabidopsis root microbial communities from the University of North Carolina, USA - plate scrape MF_Col_mLB (SPAdes) (version 2) | ecosystem: Host-associated > Plants > Roots > Endosphere... | reverse complement strand
GCTCAATACAGTTATCAATAAAATGAAGAAAATAGGAAAAGAAATGGGTATTGTATAAAAGTCTTATAGCACTTCATCATATTGAATAAATGTTTATTGGCTAAATCATTGTTAGATCAATGAGAACTCTAGCTTTAACTAAAAAACCCCTAATTCTTCTATTTAGCGTAGAAAAATCAGGGGTTTCAATTTAGACCATTGCTCATTTTTGTTACAAATGATTCAATGCTTTGACGCTCACTTTAACTGTTAAATCATGCTTGCCACCTGAATAAACACCTTCAACAGGGCTTATATCGGAATAATCACGGCCAATACATAAAATTATGTGATGTTCTAATACTTCTACATTATTAGTTGGATCTAGACCAATCCAGCCGATTCCTGGTATCATGACTTCTACCCAAGCATGGGTTGCAATATCACCAATCAAGGCGGAGTTTTCGTCGACGTATAAATAACCGCTCACATAGCGCGCTGGAATTCCTTTAGCTCTTAGCACCGCGAGCATGACATGTGTGAAATCCTGACAAACACCTCGCTTAAGGGCGAAAGCTTCACTAGCCGTTGTCGTCACATCGGTGGCACCCGGATCGTATTCAAAAGTCGAATATAAATATTGCATTAAATTTAAAGAAAATAGTACAGGATTTTCAGCATGACCAATGGCATGATAAACCTCCTCTAATTGATTTTCTGTCATATACGTAAACTGTGTAAACTTTAAATAGGGTAAATAATGCTCATAAAACAATTGCGAGTGAAAAATGGTCTGCATCTCTGGTGAATATTGAATACGATGAATAAATGGTGCACGTTGAATGCTGACAATAGAGGTCGTTTGAATTTCTAGTTCTTGATGTTGTTCTGGTATATAAAAAGTGCCAACCGTATTGCCCCAAATATCTGTATGCTCTCGCGTTAAAGATGAGGGTGTAATGGCAATGCGATAGGATAATAAGCGCTGACGCTCATCGCCTCTTGGCTTTAAGCGGATTGTATTTAAGCTTTGATCGACTTCAGACTCATATTGAAAAATATTAGTATGTTGAATTTCAAATTTCATTGTGTCCGCTTCCTTTGAATTACTGACTTGCTTGTTGATAGGGAGCTGTCGTTGATGACTTTCAAGGTTGTACGCTGGGTTCATATAAATGATAAATTGTTGAAAATGTATTGCCAAAATCAATACATTGACACAATTTTTCCTCCATTAATAAAATTGTTTCTTCTAAAGTGCTATTCCAAACATCTACATTCATGATGGCCAGCAATAAATTATTTAATGGAGCATGAAGCTCTAAAAATCTAGCTGAAAGAGGATCGTTTTCTAAACAAATAAATGCCTCTTCTAATTTTTGTAAGCAAAACATTACTGAACGTGGGAAATGCTTATCCTGTAATAAATATTGAAGTACACATAGTAAGTTGGTTTGGCGATGCTTTTGTAAATAAGACTCCGTCGCCTCCGATAAATCAAGTAAAAATGAACCGTCCGCTTCTACTAAGTAGATGGCTACTTCCTTATGTTGCTCCAGTATAATTAAAGCCATACGAATCGTTTTTTCTGCTCGTTCTAACCATTTCCCAACTTGCATGAAATAAAAGGGAACATCCCGATCCATCGAGCCTTCGATAAGCCCTGTAACTGTTAGTGAAGTTTTACGAACATTTTGTAAAAAAGAGTTAAGAACGATAAGTGGAATGGGTCTTTCTCTTTCTATTATTTCTTCCTGTAAGGATAAATAAAAGGCATTTTGCAATTCCCAAAGTTCAATGGGGATGCTATCTCGAGTTACACGCGCATTTTCTCTAACGGCACGTAAAGTAGCATGAAGCGCATTACAGTTATTAGTAGAAAAGAGTAGATATTCGATAAGTGGGTTAACTCGAATCGACTCATATAAGGTCAAGTACTCTTCCTTCGAGGCACAAATATTCAACACCGCTTCCCAATGATCGATGTATTCATTTTCTTTGCCAGATTGCTCCAACATATTCAACAGCTGTACTTGTAATATATGTGCATTTGATTGTGATCGTTCACTGTATCGTGCCATCCAGTATAGTGCATCGGCTACTCGACTTAGCATACTGCAATTCCTCCTTTAATATCCACGTATCTTTTGCTCCTCCACCTTGTGAAGAATTCACGACTAACGATCCTTCTTTTAATGCAACACGCGATAAACCTCCAGGAAGCACATAAATATCCTCACCCTTCATCACATAAACACGCAAATCTACATGACAAGGATATAATCTTCCATCCTGGAAAGCTGGTGCTCTAGACAGACTAATCGTTGGCTGTGCAATGTATTGATACGGGTTTTTCATAATTTTTTCTTTAAAAATTGCGATTTCTTCGTCACTCGCATGCGGACCAATCAACATATCATAGCCACCTGAGGCACTAACATTTTTTATAACAAGCTCTCCCAGATGTTCAAGAACCCAATCTAACTGACGATCATCATCTAGATGATAAGTCTTCACATTACGTAATATAGGTTCCTCATTCAAATAGTAGCGAATCATATCCGGTACATAGGCATACATCGCCTTATCATCAGCAACACCGTTACCAACTGCATTTAAAATAGCAATATTTCCAGCTTTATAAGCATCCATAATATGTGGAACTCCTAGTAAAGAATCCTCACGAAAAACAACAGGATCAAGGAAATCATCATCAATTCGACGATAAATAATATCGATTTGCTTTAGCCCGTAGATAGTCTTCATGTACACTTTATCGTCTCGGACTACTAAATCATGGCCTTCAACAAGCTGAATATTAAGCTGCTGTGCTAAAAAAACATGATCGTAATAGGCCGAATTATACATACCAGCTGTTAAAAGGACAGCTTTAGGTTCTCTATTTGGCTCCATACAAGGTGGCCGATGAGCAAGGAGAGCCTTCTTCATAAAGGCCATTTGTTTGTCGAGTGACTGGATCGTATGTTTAGAGAAAAATTCAGGATACACTTCCTTCATCACAGATCGATTTTGAAAAACATAGGAAATACCTGAAGGATTACGTAAATTATCTTCTAACACATAATAAACACCATTTTCATCACGAATCAAATCGATCCCAGCTAAAAAAATATGATTATCGATAGGTACTTTTACACCAAGCATTTCTTTATAATAATATGGATTGTTTTCAATGAGCTGCTTCGGAATAAGCCCATCCTTAATAATAGATTGTTCATGATAGACATCATGTAGAAAGCAATTTAATGCTTTTACACGTTGCTTCATCCCAGCTTCAATTTCTTGCCACTGTTCATGTGGAATAATTATAGGTATAAAATCAAAGGGCATTGTCCGTTCTGTTCCACCTTGTGCTCCATATACGGTAAATGTAATGCCTTGTTTAAGGAATCTAGATTGTGCTTGCTTATATTTTTCCTCTAATTGGTCCTTTGTGAAAGCATTGAGCTTATGGTGGAAAGACCGATAATGAGGCTTCGGTTGATCGCCATCTAACATTTCATCAAAAAACAAACCAGATTCGTAAAACTTCATCATATGGATCGCCCTCCGAATTTAAGTAGTAGAGAAAACATGTTACACTAAAAATGAATACATAAAAGGAGCTAATAAAATGACAATCATTAATTTAATGCAAGCTTATGAACTAGATAAGCTTTCGAAATTAGATTTTACTAATGAGGAGATTGTGCGTACATTGCAAACAGGGGATGTATCAGTTTGGCAGGAAAAAGTACCAAACTATGAATTTTCCGAAACAATGGCACTTTTTCAAGAAGGGGAACAATTATTCTTGGACGCTTTGCATGGTAACTACCGAATCAAATATGTAACTTTGCCAGGCATTCAACGTCTACTGTATCTTCGCTTCCAATTAGAAGAAGGTAAGGATTATCAATTATTAGAAACAGGAATCCAACATTTAACTTGTAATGAGGAAACAATTGAGAAGCTTCAACGTATGCTATCAACAAATTGGTCTTTAGCAAAACAAGTAGATGGGACGTATAGTATCTTTATTTCGTAAACGGATTTTGTCTTGGCGTAATTGCCGCTTCACTGCCTTACAGGTAAACAATGCGCCCGAAATTGACAAAATCCAAATAATTCCACGCGCATTGTGAGAGGAATCGACATGTATAGTTACCCATCTTTCCGTTTTTCGATTCGTCTCATAGCGCATAGTTCATTTAGTCCACTAGATTTAAATATTCATTTTTTTTGTGATTTATGCCTAAAAAATGAAAACATCTAAAAAACTTTTAAAAAAGGTGATTTTCTTTTAAAAAGAGAATCATCTTTTTTGTTACTCATTCAACGAACATTTGTTCTTTTTACCGAAAAATATCATTTATTTCACCATAAAGTTCCCAAATTTATATTTGGGAACGTTTTTTCGTGGTAAAATAGAGCAAATAGAGGTGATTTTATGGAAAAGCCTAAGCTACCAAAAATAATGAGAGATTTCCTAGTTTATTTAACGACGATTAAAGGGAAGTCTCAACGCACTAGAAAAGAATACGAATATGATTTGACATTATTCTTCCGTTTTTACATAGCCATTCAGAATGAACATGATCTATCAAATTTAACGAAAATAGATATTTCTACTATTTCAATAGAAGAAATTCGTGAAATGACATTAGAAGATCTCTATTTATTTATGGAATATTGTGAAGTGCAGCGTGGAAATTCTGCATCAGCGAGAGCGCGTAAAGTAGCGACGTTGAAGTCATTTTTTAAATACTTGAAAGGGAAACGTCGACTTATAGAGGAAAATCCGGCAGATGAATTAGAAACACCAAAAATAGGACGAAAAAGACCAATCTATATGAATATCGAGGAAGCGACGCAATTTATCGATGGGATCCAGCCAAATCGTGCTTCACCGAGAAACTATTGTATGATGATGTTTTTCTTAAATTTAGGAATTCGTGTAACAGAGCTTTGTCAGTTAAATAAGTCATCTATACAGGGGCGCTACTTAACGGTTGTTGGGAAAGGGAATAAAGAACGGACTGTTTATTTGAATGATAGCTGTGTACAGGCACTTGCAGACTATGAAAATAGCGGAAAGACAACATTTAAAGGTGAGGGAGAGGAGCCCCTTTTCATCTCACAAAAAGGAACTCGATTTACTCGTCAAACCGTTGCAAAAATCGTTAAACAAATTAACAAGCAATCTGGACTTCAAAAAGAACGACTGACACCACATAAGTTACGACATACCTCCGCAACTATGATGTATAAATCAGGAGCGGATATTCGAAGTCTTCAGCACATACTGGGGCACTCAAGTGTGGCAACAACACAAATCTATACACATATTGAAAATGAAGAGCTGCAACATGTACTCGAAAATAATCCGTTCAATATTGTTCGAGCAAGATAATTTTTGAGATAACTTCTAAAAAATAAAGGGATTTTGTTTAATCTAAAGAATACTGTATATTGTATAGAACATATACAGAATAGGGATTAAAAATATTTTGGTGAGGGGAGTAGCTTATGAATTCATTAATAAATGATCGTTTATGTGAAACAAGAAATAACTTAGTAGAGGAGATCAAATTATTAAGTGATGCTCAATTCAACGCTAAGCCTGATGCAAACAGTTGGAGCATAGCCCAGGTTTGCCATCACTTAACTTTAACGGATGCATCTTTTATAAGATTAATTGCGTGGGCATTAAAACAAGAAGATAGTAAGCAAGCGGAACGAAAAAATATCCATATTATCGCAGATAGAACAAAAAAAGTACCAGCACCAGATTTTGTTGTTCCAGCTGAAGACTTTTTTACAGTTCAGCAAATTATTGAGTTACTTGATGTTTCGAGAGGAAAATTCACAGCTTTCCTTGATACAATTGAGGATCCATCTTTGTTAGCGGAAAAATCCTTTAAACATCCTTTACTTGGCGATCTTCCTCTCGACCAATGGGTAGAATTAGTTTCTATACATGAACAACGACATATTGAACAAATAAAAGAAATTAAAGGATTTATCAAAGTTGAGCACTAATGAACTTGCTGGGATATTTATCTCTAGAATGAGCATCCGATTATTGATAAATATATAGTGAATGGTCCAATTTCTTGATATTAATAGTAAGAAATTGGGCTTTTTCAAAGTATTTAGGCTGGCTTCAAAAGCTCCTCTAGCCACTCGACAGAAAAAAATAGGCGAGCCTTCCTAAAGATGTAATTGTCCTAATCACAATTTTATCTTTAGGAAGGCTCGCCTGCATATTCATTTTTATTTTTCAATTAGTGGGAATGGATTCTCGTTTGATGTATATTCATCAGGTATTGGTTTCCCTTTAAATAGCGCATCGCCATCACGCACTAAAATGTCTGTTCCTGACTGTGTCCCCCAAACGCTATGACCGGCACCAGGCGCAATCGCAAACCGAACATCTTTAAAGTAATCTTTATACTGATAGTGAATTTGCCATGGTACAACGCCATATTCAGGATGCACAACCAACATAGGAGGCGTATCCTTCTTTTTCAATTCTTTTGTGAAATCGGGCGATGTATCTAATGAAGCCGTGATAAGTATATTAGCTAGGTAATTCAAGTGTTTGGTTGGTTTTCCCTCTTTCGAAATATCGCCCATAGCTACATTTAACATAAGATTCACAAAATAATCGTACTCATCATAGCTGCCGTAAGGAATATCATCTAATCTCAATACCTGCATTAAAGTCATGCCATATCCTATGCGAGCCAATTGTTTGACAGAGGCGTAGTTTGATACAGATTCAGGTTGAGAACTTGATGGATCTACCCGTGTATCCTGTACTGTTTGCATGAATGCTTTATCTTTTTCCTGACCTGGGTAATTCTCCTGCATCGTATATAGCGGGGCGGTGTCTACAGCCATGTAAGCATTTACTTGTTCAGGATGTTGCTCGATAAATCTAGGAGCAACATTGCCTCCATATGAAGATGCAATCAAGTTAACTTTGTCAATTTTATAGTGCTTCAGAATATCATTGACTACTTCTACCTCATGAGTGATTGAATAGGCTGAGGTCTCATTAGGCAAAGGTGATTCCATAACCCCAATGGGATCGTACGTATAAACGGTATAACCAAGCTTTGCATACTCATCAAGGAATTGCTTTGTAGCAGGGCTAGGATATCCGCCTGGACCACCAGAAATAAAGAGAATGGGATCTTGTCCATTTGAAACAGATGGTTGATGTACATACACTGCAACCTTATCACCGGTATGAACTGGAATAAGGTCTGGATTTATTCCATACTTTTCAATAACAGTTTCAGTGCTTTCAAATGTTTTTGTTGGAACCCAGAAAATAAATATCATTGCTACTGCAAGAACTGCTGTTGTGAGGGTAGCATTCAACGGTTTTCGGGCAGGGCCCAAATTGAATATTTTTCTGCGCAATTTATTTAAATAGAAAGTAACCACAAACACAATCACAAGTGAAAGGACTACAGCTACATATTCATTCGTCGGAAAAACGAGTAGACCGAAACTAATAATCGCTAACAATACGGTTATTACCGTGAAAAAAATTCCAGTAAAGAATCTCAAAAGCCCTTTAAATACTTTCATTCATATTACCTCCAAAGTATCCTCAAATATTTTCATAAGGCATGACTAATCATACATTTAGCTAACAGAATAAAAAGTTGTTTACATTTTTTATACCTCTTCATCATTTTCGGAATCTGTATATTCTAAGATATCTCCAGGTTGACAAATTGCATTAAGTGTAGAATAGCTTGGTTCATATTTTTCACGCCATTTCATTTTTTAATATAGCACATTTTTTGCTATTTAACATTATTTATTTAATGTTTATCATTAAATAAATAATAAGAAACATTAATTTAGTGATATGTAATTTTATATAACCAGGTATGTGTTGTAATGAAACAAAATTACTCAATAAGCATTAGGGGACGTTATCTGCACACAAAAAAAGGAAGATTCTTCGTTCTTCCTTTTAAACATGCATGTTTGCATTATTTATAGATTTCACCAAGATTCGGGTAGCTTACATAACATTATTAGAGCATATGGATTTGATACAGGCTGTTCAAATTGTTGATTCACATACCTGTGCGCCAGATTAAACGCCTGCATATTCAGAGTTATTGCAACATTACGGTACAATTCGAAAATGCCTTTCTTTACTCATGGAAGATGTTTTTAAATTGAAAAGCTTGACGAAATGAATCATCTGTTATATATTAACAAAAAATAATAACAACTGTTATAAAACAGTTTGATTTTAGGAGGAATTTTAATGACAAAATATCGTGATGGTTATGAGTTTTATTGTGAAATGTGTGAGCGTTATGGTTTAGAGCCAATTTCATTCCGCTATTATGTGTTACAGTTATCACAGCAACAACTTTCAGCTTATAATATGCAAGCAAAACAATTAGGTATTTAATAGGTTTAAGATTAAAGGATGTGGTTATAACGGACGCCGACGTGAATATTTTATGAAAAGCCCAGCCATACTAACTAATATGGACTGGGCTTTCGACTATTTGAAAGAAAAATCAGAAAATTCATTGACATAGCAACCAAACTGTTATATATTATTAAAAAATAACTAAACTGTTATATAACAAGAAAGAAGGAATGCAAATGTCTCATTATAAAGCTGGTTATGAATTTTACGTCAAAAAATGTGTACAATTCGATTTAGAACCCATCAATTTCTATTATTATGTTAATCAATTATCACAAGAACAATTAGAATATTATAATGAAGTTGCACAAACGAAAGGAAGTTATTAGGATGACAGAATATCGAGAAGGCTATGATTTTTATCGACAAGTATGTAAGAAACATGACTTAGAGCCATTAAATTTCCACTATTATATGTTGAATTTATCTCAGGAGCAATTAGATGCCTACAATGAACGAGCCAAAACATTGGGAGGTCCTATAGAATATGAAGTCTCTTAACTTATAAAATACCTTACTGCCTAGTAATGACAGTAGGGTATTTTTCGGTAAATATCATAAATAATAGCAATATTCAAGTGCTTAAAAATTACAGAAAATTCATATACCCGAAAGAGGAATAGGCTAAAACTAACATATGTTTAGACTAAGGTAATTGAAGTATTCCGCAACAATCGTTATAAGTAAGTTAAAAGACCTTGTTTTTAGGGTCTGTACTACTAAAAATCGTTAAATATAGATTTGAACGTTTTAATATTTGGGTTGAATTAACTGCTTTTCTAATACTATAATGTAATTACATAATAAAGGGCGATATCCCATAACTTTATACCCCGCTTTTATAAAGCAAAAGTACCAGACCCTTCTAATGAACGGAGAATGTAAATGATGAATATCACGCCTAGTAGTATTAATCAAGTTAACTATAGTCTGAAAGAATTACAAGATATTTTTTCAGCAATGAATAGTTCAATCATTGTAGCAATTACTGACCGAACTGGGAAAATTACATTTGTTAATGATCATTTTTGCAAAATTTCTAAATATACTCGTGAAGAATTAGTAGGGCAAGATCACCGTTTACTGAATTCAGGTTACCATCCAAGATCTTTCTTTAGAGAGATGTGGAAAACGATAGGTAAGGGTGACATGTGGAATGGCGAGGTGTGTAATCGCGCAAAGGATGGCAGTCTATACTGGGTGAAGACGACGATTTTCCCTTTTCTTGATGACAATGGTAAACCGTATCAATATATTGCTATTCGAGTCGATATTACCGCACAAAAGGATATAAAAAAGATTACCCATATTGCCTATCATGATGAATTAACGGGGCTACCAAATCGTCGTAAGCTAGAGCAACGTTTAGAAAACGAATTCCATCAATCTCGACGTACAGGTGAGAAGTTTGCGTTATTTTTCATTGATGTAAATCGTTTTAAAAACATTAACGATGGACTTGGTCATATCATCGGGGATATGTTCTTAGTGGAAATGGCGCATCGTCTACGTAACGTTGATTATACATCAAATTCTATCTACCGCCACAATAGTGATGAATTTGTGATTATACTAAACGACGTTGATCGTATAGAGGACAAGGCTGAGGAAATAATTAGCGTCTTTAATGAGAGTTTTATTGTGAATACGTATGAATTTTACGCAAGTATTAGTATTGGAATTAGTATTTTTCCGGATCATGCAAACTCCACAGAGGAATTATTAAAAAATGCAGATATCGCTATGTATGCAGCGAAATCTTCACGTGGTAATCAATATCGCTTATATCGTCCAAATATGGATGAAGTCAATGATAAATGGCTATTACTTGAAACAAAATTACATCAAGCGTTAAAAAAAGATATTTTAGAATTACATTATCAACCAAAGATTAATTTAAAAACGAATACAATGATTGGCATGGAGGCTTTACTTCGCTGGCATGACCCGGTACTTGGTCATATACCACCGGATCACTTTATTCCATTTGCAGAGGAATGTGGGCTTATTAATGATATTGGGGTATGGGTGTTAAGAAAAGCATCTGCCCAGGCACGCACTTGGAACGAGTTACATAATTTAAACTTACGTGTTGCTGTAAACATTTCTCCGATTCATATTAGTACGACAGGTTTTGTTGAAATGGTACGCGAAATTATTACAGAAACAAAAATAGACCCGCACTCATTAGAAATTGAAATTACAGAAATGAGTATGTTGGATTATACGGAAGACTTGATCAATACTATTACCCAATTAAGAGCACTCGGTATTACGATTTCCTTAGATGATTTCGGGACGGGTTACTCGTCGCTTAATTACTTAAAAACATTCCCAGTGGATGTGTTAAAAATAGATCGTGAATTCGTCCGTGATATTGTGCCTGAAAAATCAGGCATTGCCATGATTTCAGCAATGATTTCTCTAGCGCATGCCTTAAATCTTCAAGTAGTAGCTGAAGGCGTCGAGGAAGAAGCAGAATTACACGTGCTACGTGAGCATGGCTGCGAGTACGTACAGGGCTATTATTTCAGTAAGCCACTATCGGTAGATGACTTTACGCAGCTAATAGTTGAGAGTAAATAATTATAGATAGTCTTTATTAAAAATCAATTGGAGAAAAATCCTTTGTTATTGAACGTGACGTTTTGTACAAAAAGTAATGTCAATTTTCAGATATTTCCCGAAAAATAATTGTTACTATTTGAAATTATTTAACTGTTTTGCTAAAGTTATATACAATATAAATTGATGATGTGGCCAAGTAAGGTAGAATTGTGAAACAGAAAATATAGCAATTGTTGAGAGCTATATCACCGCTTCTATCTGAAACCTACCACGGAGATGTTATGCAAACATAACCGAGTCGTTTTCGTTACAAAACGTTTGAGGGTTTTAAGATTTTCTTAAAACTAAATTCAAGGTGGTACCACGTTAATTCAGCACAAAGACGTCCTTATTTTAAGGACAGCTTTGTGCTTTTTTATTTTTATTCAATAGGTGCAAACACATTATAGAAATGGAGGAAAGAACATGACAACACAACAAAATGATTTTTCAAAATGGTACATTGAGACAATCCAGAAGGCAGACTTAATGGACTATACACCGGTTCGTGGCTGTATCGCATTTAAACCAGACGGCTATGAAATTTGGGAGCATATTCAGGCGGAAATGGACCGCCGTTTTAAAGAAACAGGCCATCGCAATGCTTATTTCCCTATGTTAATCCCTGAATCTTTCTTCCAAAAAGAAAAAGATCATATCGAAGGTTTCTCACCAGAGCTTCCTTGGGTAACGGAAGCAGCAGGCGAGAAATTAGAAGAACGTTTAGCGCTTCGTCCGACCTCTGAAACGATGATTGGACACTTGTATTCGAATTGGATTAAAAGTTATCGTGATTTGCCGGTTCTCATTAATCAATGGGCAAATGTTTTCCGCTGGGAAAAGAAAACACTTCCGTTCATTCGAACATCTGAATTTTTGTGGCAAGAGGGCCATACAGCACATGTTGATGAAGAAGATGCACGTAAAGAAACAATGCAAATGTTAAATATCTATAAAGAAGTAGTTGAGGATTTACTTGCAATCCCTGTCTATGATGGACAAAAAACACCTTCAGAACGTTTTGCAGGTGCGGTTGATACATTTTCGATCGAAGCAATGATGAAAAATGGCAAGGCTGTACAAGCCGGGACCTCTCACTATTTAGGGACAAAGTTCGCTGAAGCCTTTGAAATTAAGTATTTAAACAAAGCTAATCAGCATGAACATGTCCACACAACATCTTGGGGGACTTCCACACGCTTAATCGGTTCTGTCATTATGGTTCACGGTGATGAACAGGGGCTTATTTTACCGCCACGAATTGCACCAACTCAAGTTGTCTTAATTCCTGTAGGTCCATGGAAAAAGAACCCTGAAATTATGGAGAAGCTAGATGACATCTTCGTAACCCTTAAGAAGGCGGGCATTCGAGTTCGTCTAGATGATTCGGACCAATCACCTGGTTTCAAGTTTAACGAATGGGAATTAAAAGGAGTACCTATTCGTATCGAATTAGGACCACGTGATTTAGAGAAAAACCAAGTATTGTTAAAAGCACGAGATGAAGATGAAAAGCAAGCCTTTGACCTAAATGACATTGTTTCAGCCATTGAGGTAGAACTTACAACGATGCAAACTCGTTTATTTGAAAAAGCACGCACATTCCGTGATAAAAACGCTCATACAACGATCGATACACTGCAGGAATTACAGCAGCATATTAACACGTCCAAGGAAAACGGATCTATTTCGGGCTGGATTCTTGCTGGATGGTGTGGAGATGATGCATGCGAGGAAAAAGTGAAAGAAGAGACAAAATATACTACCCGTAACATTCCGTTTAACCCACCAACTACAAAAACTACTTGTATTTGCTGTGGCAATGAAGCAAAGCATACAGTTTGGTTTGCCCAAGCATACTAATCATTGAAAAGATAAAAAGGAAAAATATTATAAATAAAGCGAACTTGCTTCTCCGTATTTTGATAAAAAACAATAACGCTAAAAACAAAAGCGATCTCTGTTGAATTTAAAACTATTTCTGAAGATACTAAAATAATTGAATAAATAATAACAGCACGCAATTTCCAACCCAAATATCTATTTGGTGGGGAAATTGCGTCTTTTTATTTATAAAATAAGGGTTCTTCTAAAAACACATACATTCCTTTAAATCTCTAGATAAACTCCGCAGTATCTCCATATAAACTACAGGTACCCCATATATAGTATAGCTATCAAGGAGGTATTGAAAATGAATTTTATCAAACGAGCATTTTTAAGTGTTAAAGCAAGGAAAGGGAAATCGCTAATATTATTTACTGTCTTTTTAGTAGTTTCCAATTTAGTATTAGCCGGTTTCGCTATTCAAAATGTCTCACAAAAGGCGAATGATCAGGCTAGACAAACATTAGGTGTTGACGTGAGTCTTAGAATGGACGAAGAGAAGCTTATGGAACATGTGGCGAAACAGCGACAAGAGAATCCGAATGGAAAAATACAACATCCTGAACTTTTTGCTGATGAAGCAGACCAGTTAGCGAAATCACCTTATGTAACAGACTACAACTATCTAAAAAGTGACATGCTTCTAGCAGATGATTACACGCCTATTAATGGTGACAAAGATGAGGAAGGAGTAGTTGGAGCAGTTGGTGGTAGTAACGCTGGAAATATGAAAATGCCTAATACATTAATCCAAGGTGTAAGAAGCTCTGATTTATTACAAGAATTTACGGATGGCACGAATGAAATGATTGACGGTCGTTCAATTACATCGGAGGATACGACTAAGAAAGTAGCTCTGATTGAAAAACGGTTAGCCGAACAAAACGAGCTTCAAGTTGGTGATAAGTTAAAGATTAAATCAACTGATGAAACATCGGAGGTTGAATTGGAAATAATAGGGATATACAAAAATTCCGGGATAACTGACTTCGAGGAAAATTTACCAGCTATGATGCACCCATCTAACAAAGTATACACTACGTATGACGCGACGAATGAAATGTATGAAGAAAGTGATAAAAAGGGTGTATCTATTAACGAAGCAATTTACTACTTAAATGATCCAGAAAATATTCAGGCTTTTAAAGCAGACGCGAAGAAAACAAATATTGATTTCGATTTATTTAAGCTAGATGCGCATGATGCTTTATATCAAAAGATGGTAGGCCCTATCGAGAATATTGCCGCTACGTCCAAAATGATTGTTTATTTAGTATCCGTTGCAGGGTCCATTATATTAGGCCTTATTATAATGTTGACCATAAAAGAGCGACGTAAAGAATTAGGTATTTTATTGGCAATCGGTGAAAAAAAGAGAAAATTAATAGGACAACTGTTAGTAGAAGTACTATGTATAGCTGTACTAGCATTTGGTATTTCTATCATTACAGGTAAAACAGTGTCTCAAAAAATGGGTGACAGTTTATTACAGCAAGAAGTGATTGCTGCCGAAGATCAACAACAAGAATCAAATACATTAGGATTCTCGTTTGGAAGTATGAATAAACAAGATAAAGATGTTGAACCTATCGACAATATTGATGTCAGTATATCATCACAAGATGTGTTGAATTTAGGTGGTTTAGGGCTATTAATTGCGATTTTATCAACACTTCTTCCAGCGTTGACAATTCTTCGTTTAAATCCAAAAGAAATACTATTAAAAGATGAGTAGGAGGAGTCACATGGACACTATATTACAATTTAAAAATCTATATTACTATTATCAAAGTAATAATAAGAAGAATACTTTATTAGAGAATGTAAATTTCACCTTTGAAACAGGATGTTTTTATAGCATTTTAGGTCCATCCGGTTCAGGAAAAACAACAGCACTTAGTTTAGCAAGTGGATTAGATAACCCAAAAGAAGGACATGTACTTTACAAAGGAAAAGATATACGGAAAATTGGTTTAGATAAATATAGAAATAAATATGTTTCGATCATCTTCCAATCGTATAATCTCATTACTTATATGACGGCTCTGCAAAATGTTGTCACGGCAATGGAAATTACAGGAGTTAACTTACATGATAAAAAGAGAAGAGCGCTTGAGTTATTAGAAATGGTTGGCTTGTCGGAAATCGAAGCAAAGAGAAAGGTCTTACAGCTTAGTGGAGGTCAACAACAGCGTGTAGCCATTGCTCGTGCATTGTCCTGTGAAGTAGATTTATTAATTGCGGATGAACCGACTGGTAATCTAGATGAGAATACTTCGGATGAGATTGTAAAATTATTTAAAGAACTAGCTCATAAAGAAAATAAATGTATTATCGTTGTTACACATTCCCAAGAAGTCGCTAAACAATCTGATAAGGTAGTGTATCTTGAAAAACGAAATTTGGTTTGTAAGAATTTGAAAAAGAACTAGTTTGTAAAAATGTAATTGGAATAGAAGTCAAATACAATTCTGTAAGATACTGAAGCCCGTCGGATTTACCTTCAGGCAAAAATAAACTAATAGTTATGAAAAACATAGATGCCCCTTAGGATAAACAAGCGAGCTTATTCTAAGGGGCACTTTGCGTCTTGAAAAATTCTCAAGAAAATTCAATGAGGATTTTTTCTATTAATGCCGTTATAACATGTAAGAAACGATTTGTAGGAAGCTCAAAATTAATGGTAGGAAAGAGAAAAGAATAAAGGGGCGTGTTTTAAAACTTAAACAACAAAATAGGAATCCATCTTTTTTCAAGATGGATTCCTATTTTTGATCACATTAAAAAAATGTCATATTAGCAAGTGACTTCATACACTTAAAAAAGACGTCTTCTGCTCCTAATGCTTTGAGGGATACGTATGTCAAACTCGAACACATTAACAACATAAATACGACCAAAAATAACCATGGACGTAAATTGATTTTATACATTAAAACTTCTCCTTAACTGAATGCATTGGAAGATAACTACTGTATAGACCGATAATTATTGATTCTGAACACTCCATTTGAAGTGCCTATATAAAGGAGGCTAAAATCAATTTTCTTCCTTACAATTAATGTACATGACCAATCTGGAATCTGTATGGAGATATTGAGGAGTTTATATAGAGAAGTTGAACCCAAAAGCTTTTATTAGAGTGTAGCTTTGAAATAGAGTCATAAATTTTATAACAAAGTTGCAACGCTTGTAAAAAGGGGCCGATGAAATATGTTATTGTAGGTTAAAACAAGATTTGATCGTTGTACCCCTTTGAATTTGTAAAGGTATTTTATAGTGAAAACTAAAAGAATATCCGAATTGAAAGTTCGATTAAAGAAATGTAGAGTGACAATAAGTTGTTCCATTAATTAATAAAGTATAATAAAGTAATTCATTGTGAACATAGGAGTATTTGAAATAATTCCTGACAAATTGATTGGAGGAGTAATAATGCAAAGCTTTAAACGCTACTGCTCGTTTGTAATTCTTATCTTGTTGTTAACAGGTTGTGCGGGTGTGGAAAAAGATAAAACGTCCTCAAGTACGAAAATAACTATTGAGCCATATAACATGAGTGAAAAGGAGAGTCTTCTTATTAGTAAATCGGGAGTAGGGCATATTGAATTTTTCAAACTAAATGGCACGTTAGCTGAAGATGATGATTTGCAAATCTCGGTGGAAGTATTTGAAAAAGGTAAGTTTAAAGAAGAATTGCTAAAAACCTCGGATGCCCCCGAAAAAAATTATAAAGATATCCTCATTTCATTTGGAATAAGTGACTTTAACGATGAAGTTCGTCCCTTAAAATTGATATCTGGTATACCTTCTGGGCTTGCTACAACGAATTATTCAAATAACATGACTTCTTCTTCTTTCAGTAATTTAGTGGGCGAAAAGCTTACTTTAAAGAAAAACAAACCTGTTTATTTAGCGGCATGGGTAGGCACTACAAAAGATGAGCTGCGTTCTGTAGGAAGCGACAATGGCGAACTACCTGCCAGCATTGCAGAAGCTGAGCTCGCATTTTTATACAAAGTATTATGGACTGATAAGGAAAAGAATTAACATTAGCAGTGTTATCGGAATAAGGAAAATGAGGATTTACAACGCTAAGCCATTTTCAAGACGATTCCTCCATTAAAGCAGATGTTACATGGTTCGTTCCCTAGGCTCTCCGTGTTTTCCAAAGAAAATAGCTCTTAGCCCATTCATGGCTTCAGTTTTATTCAATCCACTTTGTATTTTTCTTCTTAGAGATTCATCAGATATGTAGTTAAGAATAAAGATATTTTTTTCTATTCGTCCCATTTCGCGTAAGGCTATAGTTAAGCTGTTTTGTCTTGAAAATGAACCTAATTTCCCCATAATAAGGGATACTGAGACAGTTACTTCTCTTATTGAATGGGCTAATCGCAAAACATCCTCATAATTTTCTTCAATGACCTTTGTATTTATATATCCACGTAAAATAGCTTCTAGTTTTGGATATTCACTTGCTTTATCTATTGTAAATAATTTTGAGTATATGCTAAAAAAACGATTGGACACTTGTCCAATCGTTTCTTTGATTCTTCTAGAAATGAGCTCATTACTTTAAATTAGTGAAATCATTCTACATTACTATTCATACTAATCGTTTTTATTTTACTGAGTTTCACACCAAGTTTTCGAAACTTAAGTAAATACAATGCCGGT
>Ga0209025_1002789_pt1 | contig 17632 bp, 19 predicted proteins | sample AraplaMF_Col_mLB_FD_184256 | JGI IMG/M metagenome (GOLD analysis project Ga0209025, IMG submission 184256) | Arabidopsis root microbial communities from the University of North Carolina, USA - plate scrape MF_Col_mLB (SPAdes) (version 2) | ecosystem: Host-associated > Plants > Roots > Endosphere... | reverse complement strand
TTTCGTTACTAACACAAAGCTCGCGAGCGGCTTCTTGCCCTTTACGCGTTCGAACTCGATAATGCCTACTTGTACTTCAGAGGGCACTTCACCAATCTTCCATTGTTTCAATACTTTCCGATTCTTCGCCTTCTCGATTGCTTTGACCGTCTTCTGATCTAAATTTTTTTTCGTCAGCGCACGATAATCGAGAAATGTATGACCTGCAAAAGCATCCTTCGCTGCGAGCACAACACTCTCATTCTCCGGTAATTTCCCTTTGACCACCTTATAAATCTCGCCTTCGTCCTTGTCGAAATTATACATATTGTTTCGGCCGTTGCTCTCGTCGGAGAGCTTCTGATGTTTCACATATTGGATCGGAATACCCCGTCCAGGAGCAGAGATCGCTTGCGTGTATTGCTTAGGATGTTTTTGATCGAACCCGAGTAATCGAGTGCCAGTCGCATCTGCATACGCAAAGGTGAGCTTAGAGTCGGATAGCTGATCTGTTAGCTTCGCTTGGGCAGCGAAGGAATGTGAAGTAGCCCCCAGTACTAGCGCAAAAGCCATCATTACAACGATTAACTTCTTCATCCTTCCACTCCCTATATCATCTATCTACCCGCCTATTTCGTCGATTTGATCCACTTTGCAATGTCGGTAATCACTTCTTGCGGTGCATTCCCCGGAAGCATATACTCTTCGCCTGTTGAAAGTTTGTCAGATGCGACGAACACATGGTTTAGTTTTGGATACAGCTTATACGTCACGTCTGTCCGCGAAGCAAGACCGGATTTCCAGCCGTCCAAGTTCGATGCTTCTACCTGTATATCATTATCACCTTGGGCAATAAAGAGCGGCACCTTCTGCGACTTCGCAATCTCTTGGCCGTGATAGTTCCGAAGGTCGAACCACCAATAGGTATTGCCTGCTGGAAATTGCGGCGGCAAATTCGTTACCGAGTATTTCGGATCCTTCAGCAGCGTCATACTCTGCTCCCAGATTTTAAGCTGTGCTTCGACCTGTGCTATGAGTTCTTGTGGTAATCCTGCTTTTTTCGCACGTTCAAGGCCTTGCTGGTATTGCCAGAGCAAGATGTCTTCGAGCGGCTTCGAAGGTCCAGCGAAGAGCATGGCACCCGCAACCTGATGTTTCGAATCCTGCTCAATGATCCGAGGGACCAGCATCGCGCCTTGACTATGTCCAAGGACATAGATTTGCTTGGCATCGAATCGCTTATCCGTCGCTAACATCTGCACCGCAGCAATCGCATCATTCGTTGTCTCTTCTTTGACAGTAAATGTAGGAGATTGAGACTTAAATGTATGCTCAAAAGTCCGTTTGTCGTATCGGAGTACAGCTACCCCTTCATTCGCAAGCCCTACAGCTAGATCACGGAAGAGCTTGCTTCCGCCAATGGATTCATCCCGATCATTCGTTCCTGAACCATGCACAAGGACGACAACGGGGAATGGACCGTCCCCTTGCGGAATAGTCAATGCTCCTGGTAAGGCGGCGCTGCCTTCTCCGATCTTCACTTCCTCGACCTTGTAGCGTTCAGCATGATCATAGGACGGTTCATGATAGTTATCGACCAGTAGCTGTGGGAAGAAGAAATCATCAACCTTTCCATTCCGATCAAATCGCACATCAATCGCTACTGGTGCGCCTTGAGGCCCCGCGTACATGACGCGTACATTATGGTGAACCGCATTTGTCGTCTCGGACACGTTCAATACTTTATCCAATTTACCGTACATCGCAATGATTTGTTGCTGCATCATCTGTAAAGTCGGCACAGGAACTGCCGCCTGTAAGGGTTCACTCATCGATGCACGCATCTCTTCAAATTGTCCTGCAACGACTTGCTTCAGTAAATGAGTAGCCCGGCTCTTCAGATCTGCTTGATCAATCACGATCTTCCCCTGCTCGCCAACCGATAGATGAACTTGCAAGGCCTTGTTCACATCTTCGACCGAGACTTGCAAATGATGCGCCGCATTCAACACCGCAGGTATAAGCATCGGATAAGGCTCCCCATTCAATTGCCCCTGGCTCTGCCCGACTTGAATGATCCATTCGGTCGTGCCGTAATGCACAACGGCAGCCCGCTTCGCTGCATCCCACTTCACTGAAGCACCGACCCACTCGGCCGCTTGCCGCAATTCAATCCCTTCGCTTGCTGCTGTAGCTCCCGTCACACCTTCTGCTAGTGCCGCTTGTGCTCCGCTTGCCAACAAGCCTGCGATGGTTAACACACTAATCATTTTTTTCATACGATTACAATCTCCTCTCCCAAACAATCATATATAATTTAATAGTTAGACAAATATCTAAATAAAGTATACCTTTGGACTTTCATTGTTGTCAATATTACCCATTACCAGCATAAAAAAAGGCAATACACTTCATCCCGTGTACTGCCCTCTGATTAAAACATCTTGAATCCACTGCGACGCAGCATGCGAATCGTCGTACCGCTAATGATTGCACCGACCAACCCGGCACATGCTGTGAGCATATCTACCAGGCTATACGCCTCGATATTGCCCAGGAAGGATAGATCACTTTTCCAATACGAGATGATCACCGCGGGTACAATAACGATCACGAACAAGTACGCCGGGAACCATGTTGTTTTCATTAACATATTTAAAATAAACCCGATCCCAAACATCATCACAAAAAACAATACGAACAAAATGATCGGAATGATAGAACCTACCACACCATTCATGCCCTGAACGACCTCCCTATATGTACAACCTGCAGCTTGTGTCTTACGTCTTTCCTTGTAGTGTACTAGAAAAATGTGGTGGAATCAACGAACTTTCCGTGACGTTTTGTGTGAGGATTGTCACACCTTCTCCATTTGTTCTACGCGACTGTTTTCGTTACAATGGAAGAAGTTAGAGGTAAATTCATGAAGGAGTGATCACGATGAGCGAAGCAGCTCTTACTTTAGAAGGCTGGTATGCATTGCATGATTTCAGAGCTATCGATTGGAATGGTTGGAAACGCGCGACCGAGGCAGAACGTGCTACGGCACTCGACGAGTTACATACATTTTTGCAACAATGGGCAACAGTAGAAGCGGACAAACAAGGCAGCACGGCGGTATACTCCATTGTGGGACAGAAGGCTGACTTCGTATTCATGCATTTGCGTGAGACGCTTGAGGAATTGAATGAGCTGGAGAATGCTTTTAATAAAACATCCTTCGCGCAATTTACAATTCCCGTCTACTCCTATGTCAGTGTCGTGGAGCTCAGCAACTATTTGGCGGGCGGCGGAGATCCTTATGCGAGCCCTGAGGTTATGGCGAGATTGAAGCCAACGCTTCCGAAGAGCAAGCATATCTGCTTCTACCCAATGAACAAGAAACGCGACCTTGCGGACAACTGGTACATGTTATCCATGGATGAGCGTAAAGGCATGATGCGCAGCCACGGCATGATCGGCCGCCAATACGCAGGTAAAGTGAAACAAATCATCTGCGGCTCTGTTGGTCTGGACGACTGGGAATGGGGCGTTACACTCTTCTCGGACGATGCGCTTCAGTTCAAGAAGCTTGTCTATGAAATGCGTTTTGACGAAGTAAGCGCGCGCTTTGGCGAATTCGGCTCTTTCTACGTGGGCAACCTGCTCGACGCGGACAAGTTCCAAGCGATGCTTGCTCTATAAATACGATGAAAACTTCTCTCTTGACGAGGGAAGTTTTTTTTTGAAGAATAAAGTGAAATCACTTTTATAGAAGTACAGAAATATATCCATGGTGGATTAGTGTATATCCCCAAACCCTATGGATCACGTAAAAAATGGGGAGAGAACTCTGGGAGTCGAATCTATTTCAACCAAAGGAATGAAGAGATCCGTCAACAGTATGCCGTCGGTGTGACGATGGATCAACTCTCAGATCGATATTGCCTTTCCTACGACAGCATCAAGAAAATCATTTATTCCAAAAAATAAGAGATACCAGGTCATATGGGAGTGTACCCCATGAATGAAATTAAGCAATATCAAAAGCGATGAATATGATTTTGTATATACCTCGAATGGCGTTCATGTATGGATCCACGATTTACATGCTATGTACGACAATATTCATCGAATTCTCCATCACAAAGGGGTATATATAATGTTTGATATTCACCCCTTCTTGCGACCTTTCGGTATACAAGTTACAGAACAAATAAATGTAGTCAACCCTTATCACATAACAGGTCCATTCGGAGATATACCCACATATAAATGGCGAATCCAAGATCTTATGAATGCGATGATTTCATCGGGATTCCATATGAAGCATATCGAAGAAATGTACGCAGAGACCGGATTATTCTGGATGGATGACTCCAAAAATGAAGGTGATTCGATGACCAAGAAAGAGCTTGATGACATGTGCAATTGGAGACTAAACCCCTTAGCAGCACTCCCACAATGGTTATCCATACGAGCAGTGAAATCATAAAATCTAACATGAACAATACAATAACCACCTCTTCGAAGTTAAGTTAGAGGGAGGGATTCACCTAATCCCTGTCGAAGAACAAAGAACCGTTGTTCTTGCCCATCCATCGAAACGAGGTGTTCTGCAGTGAATGAATTAACAAGCATTTATAACCTAGCCCAAGTCATCAAACGTAACGTTCAAAAAGTCATTGTCGGCAAAGATGAGACGATCGACCGCATTTTTGTTGCTCTTTTTACAGGTGGACATGTGTTGCTAGAAGATGTGCCCGGAACAGGAAAAACGCTGCTCGTGAAGGCACTTGCGAAATCCATCAACGGTAATTGCAAGCGCATTCAGTTTACACCCGACTTACTCCCCACCGATCTAAGCGGCATGAATATTTACAATCAGAAGACGAGCGAGTTTCAATTCCGTCCGGGTCCGCTATTCACGAACCTGCTGCTCGCGGATGAAATCAATCGTGCGACGCCGAGAACACAATCCAGCCTGCTCGAATGTATGGAAGAACGTCAAGTGAGTATCGATGGTGACACGATGCTGCTGGACGAGCCCTTTATCGTGCTGGCCACGCAGAATCCGCTAGATAACTACGGGACATTCCCACTCCCTGAGGCTCAACTCGATCGGTTCATGCTCAAGCTAAAGCTAGGCTACCCGACGTTTGATGAGGGGCTCCTTGTCTTGTCCCGATTCCGGGAACAGCAGCCGCTCGAACAGTTAGAGCCTGTCGCATCCAAAGCCGACATTATTCAGGCGCGAGCCAACTATACAAAAGTACATATTAGCGACGATATGCTGGAATATATGCTGCGAATCGTGGAACAGACGCGCAAACACCCGGATATCGCACTCGGAGCAAGCCCTCGTGCGAGCCAAGCCTTACTGCGTGCCGTTCAAGCTTATGCTGTTATCCGCGGCCGGGAATTCGTATCTCCCGATGATGTGAAGGAGATGGTCATACCTGTGCTCGCCCATCGCCTGCTCTTCCGGAATGCTTCGCAGCTACGAGATCAGCAAGCCGAGAATGTACTGGGACAAATTCTGAATCAAGTTCCCGTACCTTCCGAACCGCTATTGAAGGGGTAATCGCGATGCCATTGCATTGGTTCATTTTATTCGCCGTTATCGTTCTCGGCCTACAAGCCCTCCTCTTTAAGGTGCGCGCTTTATCTCGCTTGGGCTATTCCAGAACGTTTACGAAGCATCGCCTATTCGCACAGGATCAAGTAGAGATGACAGAAACCATTCGAAATGATAAGCTGCTGCCACTGCCATGGGTTCGTCTCGAATCGATGCTGCCAAGTTCGCTTCATTTCGGGAATCAGACGAACTTAGCGATCAATACCGGAGAGCTGCTCCAGAATCATCGAAGCTTGTTCACCTTAAAATCATACACACAAATTGTGCGAAGACATCAGATTACTTGTACGCGCCGTGGGATTTACCGATTGAACAGTGCCACCATGACCGCAGGAGATCTATTCGGGATGTTCGATGCCGTGCGCACCCTTCCGCTCGATCTCGAATTGATCGTCTATCCAGAGATCGTGCCGCTGCATCAAATTCCATTCTCTAATAAGAGTTGGATTGGGGACATGACGGTACGACGCTGGATTCTCGAGGACCCCTTCTGGAAATCCGGTGTGAGATCTTACCAACCTGGGGATCCGTTAAAAACCGTACACTGGAAAGCAACCGCGCGCACGAACCAGCTTCAAGTGCATCAGCTTGATTTTACCGCTGACCGTAAGATCATGATTCTGTTAAATTTCGAGACAACGAAGGGCATGTGGTCCAAAGTCACGCACCCGGAGATGATCGAACAAGCGATATCCTACGCCGCTTCGATCGCGAATACGACCATCCCGCAAGGCATTGAGACAGGCTTTGCCTGCAATGGAACGATGAAGACGCTCGTGAAAGGACAACCCGTTGTCATTCCTCCCGCGGCGGGTACGCATCATCTAACCGATGTGTTCGAAAATATGGCGAAGCTCGAACTGGAGCTATCCGCATCCTTTCGTACCTTTATGGAGATCTGGGAAGATGCTGCAGGAACAGACTTCATTATCCTGACCGCGATTCCTCTGACCGATATGGAGCCTTTGTTATCCCGAATCCGCATGCGGGGGAATGGTATTGAAATCGTGGAGCTCAAACGTACAAATCACTCCGCACATGAAGTAGAGGAGGACACCATCTATGCTTAATCGCCTCCTCCGCCCTGTTGGACTGATTCGAACCCTTACCGAATATGCCATGATGCTTCCTATCATTCTGCTGCTCCATATCTATCTTATACCGGATATACCATCACTTGCGCTCTTGCTTACTCTCATCTATCCGATCTGTCACTGGGTTGGGCAAATAGCAAAATCATGGATCCGCTGGCAGCATGATGTCTTATGGCTTACTGGATTGCTTATCCTGACCGTCACCTTCATTGTAATGACAGGACCGCTGACCCTGTCACACGTGATACCACCATTGATCGGCTTCACCCTATTCACGCGCGGTGTGAAAATCGTAACCAGAGGAATGCCAATGTGGAGCACGGTGACCTGGTATTGGGGCGCGCTCGCAGCCTATTTTTTCACTTATGCGCTTGCCAGCATTCGGCCTGAAATTAGACCATTCGGGATATATTTGTTAGCTGGCGGGTTATGGATGATCGTAACCACCCTGATGATGATGAATCAGAATATCCTGCATCGTGCGAATATGACAAGGGATTCCGCTGCCAAGCTACCAGAGGGCATCCTTCGTCAAAATACAAAATATGTCTTCGCGCTGATTGCCATCACGTTATTCTTCGCTGCGATGATTTTCGGCAATCTCATGGATATCCTGATGCAATGGTTCCGTCAATTCGTCGCATGGTTGCTGCAAGATCGGCCCGCCGAAGTCGAACCTCGCCCCACTGAGCCTGTAGCAGAACCGCAGATGCCACTCGCCGGACTCGAACCCTGGGAACCCAGTGCATTCATGAAGTGGCTGGAGCAAATTATGATGATCTTGTTCTGGAGTGTGTTGATCATCGCGGCTATCGTCTTGTTGTGGCTAGGTCTACGGCAGCTGATCAAGAAGCTGTTCCCGAAATTCTGGGCCGCTCTGCTGCGGTTCTTCGCGCAGAAGCAAGAATTTACTCCAACGACCAGCTTCTCTGATGAGCGAACCAATCTATTCGAGTGGGATAAGCTTCGTCAGCGTGTGTTCCGACCATGGGAAAATATCATAACCCGGTTCAAACAAAGGGATGTCCCTTATGCCGAATTAACGAATAACCGTGATCGTATCCGCTATTGGTATCGATTCAAAATGAATCAAGTGACGCGTAAAGGCTTCGCCTTGCAAGAGAGCTCCACACCTTATGAAACGCTCCGGCAAGTGAAGGAATGGGATGTACATGAAACCCCTAGCGACTTAGAGGAATTAGCTGAGACTTACAACGCGTCACGCTACGGGAGTCATGACATTCCCGATGAGACCGTCGATCGCCTGCGCAAGAAGTTCGGTAATTCATCTTCTTCGTAACAAAAATACCCCCAGTGACGATGGTCACTGGGGGTATTGTGCTAATTAATCGCTCATTCCATTTATGAATGCGCACAGGACTTCGATGACAACTGATCCGCAAGCGCGAGGAAAGTTCCTAAGACGCGCATGATCCGTTTGCTCATCTCATGTTCGGGGTCGAGCTGCGGCTGCTCGAATACACTGCGCTGTGCTCCGCCGACAGACAACCATTCCGGGCAATTGATGCCATGCAGATTCCGTACGATCGCTTGAATCTGCTGCAATGAACTTACACCGACATCTCCGCCAGATGAACTGACAGCCAGAACCGGCTTTAAGCTGAAATGATCTTTATTCATAAAATCCAGAGCGTTCTTCAGCACGCCGCTTACGCTACCATGGTATTCCGGTGTGGCAAGCACTACCGCCTGGGAAGACAATACGGCTTTTTTCATATCGCTGACGTTCACATCATTCGCATAAGATAGATCAGGCGAATATAAAGGCATCGGCTTCTCATAGAGATCAATGAAAATCACTTCATGACCTTGCTCTTGTATCGTTCTAGCCAGAACTTTAGCCACTTGAGTACTGGACGCACCTTTTCGATTACTTCCTGCGATAATTGAAATTTTCATACCCATCGAATCCTCTCACTAATAATATTCACACTTCTATTTTACCTTATTTTCCCTTATCGTACATCCTTAGCAAGTCTGAACACGTAATACGACTTTAGTCTGATTTTGTCAGACCTCTGAAAATAAAGCACCACACAAAAAAGCCTGCTAAGCATAACGCTTAGCAGGCATCTCATCAATCTTCATCATCCATTTGGTTCATCGATTCCAGGAACTCTTCGGTCGCTCGATCTCGCGCACGGCCTTTATCCTTAAGCCGTTCAATGGAAGGCTGGATCAAGAGATCCACTTCCCGTTGCACGGTATAAGCAAGATCGTATCGCGTCTGCGATTCGAGATAGGAACCGACTTCCATCAACGCATTGTATCGATCCAGTTCATCGCGGGTTAATAACCCACGAACTTGAACGCTGCAATGCCGCATCTTATAGGAATTTACCTTTTTTCAATACGAGCGACAATCCGCCAATAATGAACAGGTAACGAATATCGATAATTTTCTTCAATTGTGCAGCAGTGAAGCCCTTAAGCTTCTTCGTGCCTACGATACCAATCGCTTCGCCTTTACCAAGGGAGGCAACTGTACCTTTGTTGCTGAATACGAATTTCGTAGGTTGTTGGTTACGGATCGACGCAACGATATTGTTCGCACAAGTCACACCTTGCTGCATCGCAATTTGCGCTGTTGGCGGATAAGGACGACCTTCCGGGTTGAACATCAAGGAGTTGTCTCCGATAACGAAGATGTTCTCTTGTCCAGGAACACGTAAGAACTCATCGACTTTAACGCGACCGCGCATCGTCTCGATACCCGCTTCTTCGATCATACGGTTACCACGAACCCCAGCAGCCCATACGACAGTTTGTGACTTGATCAATTCGCCTTCACCAACGATAACACCTTCTGGTGTTGCTTCTTTGATCGGCGTACCGATTTTGAACGTAACACCTTTGTTCTGAAGCACGTTCATCGCGTATTCTACAAGCTCAGGATCAAACCCTGGCAATGCAGATGGAGCTGCTTCTACGTTATAGATTTTTACAAGCGAAGGATCTACATCGTATTGTTTGCATAGTTCAGGAATACGATCTGCAAGCTCGGATACGAACTCGATCCCTGTAAATCCTGCGCCACCGACAACGAATGTAAGACGGTCAAGACGCGTCTCATCCTGTTTGTACGCTGCAAATTGATACTCGATGTGCTGACGGATCATACGAACCGAATTAATACTGCGAATACTCATCGCATATTCTTTCATACCTGGGATACCGAATGTTTCCGTCTCGCCGCCCACCGAAATAATCAGGTAGTCATAAGAAAGCGCGCTTCCATCCTCCAGAAGAACTTTCTTCTCTTGCGTACGAATTTGTTGTACCGTTGCTTTAACGAAATCAATTTTGAACTCATCGATCAACTTGGAAATCGCAACACGTGCGTTCTCCATTTGATCTGTACCCGCAGCAGGCATATGCAAATGCGTTGTGAAATAGTGGTAGTCATGCTTATTCACAAGCGTTACATCCGCTTCGTTATAGTTCAATTCTTTCTGTAGGCGCTGTGCTGTAAGAATACCGCCATATCCGGCACCTAGGATGACAATTTTAGGAATATTACTCATGGTTGATCCCTTCCAATCCTTCTTGTGATTTATTGTATAGTATAAAACATGAATATGTGAAAAATTACACTTACAAAATAAAAAAATGGTGTAAAGCCACGTTCTATATTCAAATCAATGAACATTTCATGAACAAACTGTATCAGAATTGTGCACGATCCGACAACTGGTTTATTAACCCAAATGAAATCATACTGATTTTTCTCAAGAATATCAAGCTTTTCTTCAAAAAAGATTCGACATTTTTCATTTTATTTTTTTTGCAACCCGATTAAGTTTATTTGTTGATTCAAAAATGAAAATAGGTTTCATTCCCTTGCTGAGAAGCTTATAATAATTAAGGATGTGTAACAAATAATATTGAATTTCGGAGGTGCCCCTGTGGACCAACAAAATCTAACGACTCAAGAGCCCGCTGATATCCTGATCATCGGTGGCGGACCTGCCGGTATGTTTGCAGCATTTTACGGAGGTATGCGTCAAGCGTCCGTTAAATTGATCGAGAGTATGCCACAATTAGGCGGACAATTGGCAGCATTATATCCTGAAAAATACATTTACGATGTAGCAGGCTTCCCGAAGGTCACTGCGCAAGAGCTCGTCGATAACTTGAGCAAACAGATGGAAATGTTCCAGACCGATGTACGACTCGAAGAGAAAGTTATCGATGTCGTGAAGAAAGACGAGCGCCTCTTCGAAGTTACGACAGATAAAGGTGTTCACTATGCTAAAGCCATTATCATCACTGCAGGTGTAGGCGCATTTGAACCACGCCGTCTAGAGCTGCCTGAAGCTGCGCAATACGAGAAGAAAAACTTGAAGTATTTCGTTAGCGATTTACAGCAATATGCGGGTCAAAAAGTATTGATCAGCGGCGGCGGTGACTCTGCACTTGACTGGGCTCTTATGCTCGAACCGATTGCAGAACAAGTTACGTTGATCCATCGCCGGGACAAATTCCGTGCACATGAACACAGTGTAGAGCGTCTCATGGCTTCGAAGGTAAAAGTCATTACGCCAACCGAAATTGTTAGCCTCCATGGCGCAGATCAAATCGAGCAAGTTACGATCCAAGATGTGAAGACAAATGAACAGACGAAGATCGATGTTGATGCTGTTATCGTGACATTCGGATTTGTATCTTCACTTGGTCCAATTGCAGATTGGGGCATTAACATTCAAGGCGGTTCAATTGTTGTTGACACACGCATGGAGACAAATATCCCAGGTATCTTCGCTGCAGGCGATATTACGACTTACCCTGGTAAATTGAAACTGATTGCAGTTGGCTTCGGTGAAGCACCTACGGCGATCAACAATGCGAAGGTCTATGTAGACCCAAGCGCGAAGCTATCCCCAGGACACAGCAGCAGCATGAAGGTATAGTCCACTTTTTTATTATATGTTAGTACAATAAAGGGTATCCTACATTTCAGAACTTCTTAAAGGAAGTTCAAAATGTCATCTTTTGACTTTTTGAACACGCACTTTACATTTTCTGAAAGGGGGATACCCTTGTCTTATCGCTGTCCGCTATGTAACGGTTTCATCACTTCCCATGTGACTTGTCCAGCTTGTCACCAGCTTGCGTCAGACTACGGCAAATTAGAGGATTACGAGGGACCCTACAGCCCTTATGCGGATTACTCCGCCTATTCTGAGCTCCACTCGATGAATCAAGATGCACCCGTCTGTACACATCTTCTCTACTGTGAAGCTTGTCAGCGATCTTCCCCTCTCCAAGTCAGAGAATGGGGCCCTAATCTGGAGTGAATAAAAGGTATGAATTACTGCAACGGAAGCTGACGCAATCGTATCTCGGCTAAGAGCAGTCGGATAAATTCTCCCTCTAACTGCAACTCTATCGCCTTATAATACGATTCTACCAATAGCTCATCGGATAGAATAGACATCACACATACTTCCTTCCCTTTTATTTCCTGTTATTGAATTTTACTATACCACGCACCCTTAGACAGAACAAGCGTTCCGGTTATCCACACCACCTTGTGGAAATCCTGTGATTTATTTGTTAATAACCCCCAAATCAAGCGTACTTACGCCCTGTAATATGTGGATAATAGTTATTCACAGGCTCATAACCGGAAAGCTGTATAAAAAAATTCTATTACACCGCCTATCACCAAAAATCAAAACTATCATATAATATGATATAAAGAGAAAAGATGAATCTCCCCCTTTCTTATTGCGGTCGAGTATTCACCTCAAAAATCCAAATCTTCCCACTCGTATCGATTCCATAATCAAACCCTAGCTGCCCTATTCCCGGAAATTTCCGCTCCAGAATTGTCGTAGACAACACCGTCAATTTCCGCATTTCGCTCTTCTTCGCTGCTACTTTCCCTCCTGAAAGTGATCTTCTAATTCCTTGAGACGCTGACAACTTTGCCCCGCCCTTGCACAAATTCGTCACGAACAACCCTCGCCGCGCCAATCGGCCGACCATCGCACGAATTTCCCAATACTCTCTAACCTTCACAACTTTGACACGATAATCGATCGGACGGCCATCTATTTTTGCTAAATGAATTCCACGTTGAATGATGTAACGGCGTTTCTTCTTCACGCCGCTAAGGGAGCGAAACAAGCGATCGAAACTCCTGAATGACCGGTGCTTCGACATGGCTGTATAGGAATAGGTCTCCCCTTCCTTGGTTACCTTGATGACGCCATAGCCTCCGCCACCAACAACCGGTTTAATTACGACCATACCATATGCGGACAACATGGAGTGTAGGTTTGCAGCATTGTATCTCTTTGTCTGAGGAATATGAGCTGCGATTTTAGCGTTAGACAGTAATACTGCGGTCTTAACCCATTTGTTAGCCAGTTGTCTTCCAGCCATTCCGTCATCCCCTTTCTGAGAGTATACTTATACATACTCAAATTGAGGGTGAGCCTCCTGTATCATTGTCCCCGGTATATGCCTTAATTTGGATAGATAATTGTGAGAATTCGAGATATTATAGAAGGACAACAACCAATATTAAGCAAGGAGGAACCTTCCTTTGGAACAATTCGTTCAGAATCTATATACCCTTAGCTATTATGCGATGGCTGTAATTCTTGTCCTTGTAACCCTCTGCATCTTCGTTGTAGGGATTAAAATGTTCATCGATCGCAAACGCGGCATCGGCAGCGCATTCGTAGTCTTCTCGATCCTCGCAACCGGGATGATCGCAGTTATGCTCAATCTAAAGTTTCTGTAATCCAATCCGACCCATACATAGATGCCAAAAAACCCCCTGAAGTCTTCCTTCAGGGGGTTTAGCATGTCTTATGGCGTTCACGCAAGCGTAACGCTATTCGTGTATTAGCATTGCTCTGGTGCAGGCGTACCTGCATCTGTAGCCGTACGGAATGACGATCCGCATCCGCAAGTCGCACTTGCATTTGGATTGTCAATCGTGAATCCACCCGACATACCGGATTCTTTGAAGTCAATAATAAGTCCATTCAAATATTTGATGCTGTCTTCTTCAACGACAACCTTAAGGCCTTTCACATCAAATACTTTATCATTGAAATGCTGCTCATCATCGAATCCCATCCCGTATTGAAACCCGCTGCATCCGCCGGATTGAACACCTATACGCAAGAACATGTTCGGAATTTCCTCTTGTGCAAGCATTTCCTGTATCTTAGCAATCGCTGCATCAGTAATATTGATCATCTGAATCCCTCCTTCTGTTACTATATCTTCAGTATACATGAACGATGCATTTTGTCACAAGTGTGAGAACCTAACGGTGGAAACAAAAGGTTTACCTTTTTTGTCACATTCTATTGCTCCTCTTCACAACGAGGTTTATAATGGGGTTACGACCGAGTTCTATTGGTCATTTTTTCATGAGATTTTTTGATACACATCGGTTGATCTTGTAAGAAATTTCACATACAAAAGAAAATACGAAGCGTTCCCGAATGGAACTCTAATTACAAAGGAGGAACGATCCGACATGACAACACTTGTGACAATCCATACGGACTCTCGGATGGCAGAAATCATTGAAAAAGTACAGCGAGGAGAACGTCTTTCACTGGAAGATGGCGTCTATCTGTACCAAAGTGACGACATATTAACCATCGGTCAATTGGCCAATGAGGTCAATCTTAAGAAAAATGGGAAGAAAGTCTATTTCATTGAGAACATGAGCCTCTATTTCACGAACGTCTGTGAATCCCGCTGTGCCTTCTGCAATTTCCGCAAAGATGAAGGCGACGAAGGTGCTTACACCCTTTCCGGCGCTGAGATGATCGAATACGTCGAACAGCATATCAATCCAGGTGTGCGTGAATTTCATATCGTTGGTGGACATAACCAACATGTACCATTTCAATATTATGTCGATTCCCTTCGTGCACTGAATGAGAAATATCCAGATATCACCTTAAAGGCGTATACAGCCGCTGAAATTGATTTCTTCACACGAATTAGCGGATTAAGCATTGCCGAAGTCCTTCAAGAACTGATGAAATCTGGACTTAAGACCCTCACAGGGGGCGGTGCTGAAATTCTATCCGATCAATATCGTGAGAAAATGCATGTGGACAAAGCGAATGTGGATCGTTATCTGGAAGTGCACCGTGTTGCTCATGAGCTTGGCTTGCGTACACATACAACAATGCTCTACGGTTCCATCGAGAGCCATGAAGATCGCGTTCGACATATGCTGCAGATTCGCGAACTTCAAGATGAGACGAATGGCTTCATGGTATTCATTCCATTATCCATGCAGCCGAAGAGTAAATCAGCTGATATTCGCCGCCGCAACTCAGCTTATGAAGACCTTAAGACCATTGCGATCAGCCGATTGATGCTCGACAATATCCAACATATCAAAGCTTACTTCATTAATATCGGAACGCAGTTAACCCAAATGGCATTAGCATTCGGCGCATCCGATGCGCATGGTACCATTGTGAAGGAGCGGATCAGCCATGCTGCGGGCGCTCTAACACCTGAAGGCCTAACTCGCGCTGAGTTGATCTGGCTCATTAAAGGCGCAGGCCGAATTCCAGTAGAACGCGATACGTTCTATAACGAAGTGAAGGTATATGAATCTTAATTGAAGTTAAGGACAATTATTCGAGGCATACGGGGAGAGAGCTACTCATGAAAAAATTGGTCATCCTGGGCGGGGGCTATGGTGGACTTGCAGTTGCTAATCGGTTGTTAGAAGGTGAAATCCCGGTGGACACATCGGTGATGTTAATCGATCGCCAGCCCTATCAAGGACTTAAGACAGAATATTATGCACTCGCAGCTGGTACAGCATCTGATCTTCAAATCCGCGTTGCCTTTCCGACAGACCCGCGAATTGAACTCAAATACGGTGATATTACACGTATCGATTTGCAGGCCAAACATGTCTACTTAAATGCAGAAGAAGTTATTCCTTATGATCAACTTGTTATTGCACTGGGATGTACAGATAAATTTCATGGTATTCTCGGCGCAGAACAATATGCAGAGAGCATTCAATCCTTATCACGAACACGCCGGACGTATCAGATGCTTAATGATGTGAAGCCTTACGGCCAAGTGAACATTATGGGCGGGGGTTTAAGCGGTGTCGAAGTCGCGGCTGAACTTCGTGAGAGTAGACCGGATTTGAACATTCGGATCATTGACCGCGGACCTCGCGTACTCTCGGCTTTCCCTGAGAAGCTGTCCGAATTCGTCTCGGAGTGGTTCCACGAGCATCATGTCGAGCTGAGCTCGCACATTTCAACGACCCAATTAGAGCAAGGCGGCATAATCCATCAGAACGGCGTCATCTATAGTGACGTTACCGTATGGACCGCAGGCATCCAGCCAGTTAAGCCGGTTCAAGACCTAGATGTACCGAAGGATCCTCAAGGACGCGTTCTTCTTAATAGCTATTTCCAAATTCCAGGCCATGAAGAAGTCTATGTGGTAGGTGACTGTGCCTCCCTCTCCTTCTCTCCAAGCGCACAAGCTGCCGGAGCACAAGGAGAGCAAGTTGCAGATGTCATTCAAGCAGGATGGAAAGGTGAGGAGCCGAAGCTTGGCAAGATTAAGCTAAAAGGCGTTCTTGGTTCCTTAGGGAAGAAGAGTGGGTTCGGACTATTAGGAAATAGAACGATGAAAGGACGTGTCCCTCGTGTCTTGAAGATGGGCGTCCTATGGAGATCCAAGCATCATTTCGGTTAATGCTAGTCGCTGCTCTCTAGAGCTTCAACGGCACGGATTTCTTGCATGATTTTGTCTTCTAATTCATCAATCGTCTCTGCAGCGACAATATCACCATTCACATAAGCGAACGGGAAGAGATAACATTCTCCACAATTCCCAAGGCAGCCATATTCGATGACATCATAAGCTGGATTATGCTCCAGCTTCTTCATCACAAGGTCTGTCCCGTGATGCATGTTACTGACGCAGAACTCGATGATCGGTCGCATTGATTCACCCGCTTTGCTGAAGTCGTTTGTTTGAGCCATTTTAATTTAAACATCTTTATACTATAATAAGGTGAGAAAGGAGTTGAAGCAAATGAGTGAAAATACGACTCAAATGTATGATGAAGTTCTAGAAGTACTTGATAAACTTCGTCCATTCCTACAACGTGACGGCGGCGACGTTGAACTCGTTGATGTGGAAGACGGTATCGTTAAATTAAAATTGATGGGTGCTTGCGGCAGCTGCCCAAGTTCCACAATTACTTTGAAAGCAGGGATTGAGCGCGCTTTGGTTGAAGAAGTTGAAGGCGTTCAAGAAGTTGTTCAAGTATTCTAATTTGAATATGATCGAAGCCCTGTAAGTGGTAATAGAAGCAGTCAATCCTCGGATTGGCTGCTTTTTTTGTGCTGATGATGTCACGATATATCCAGAATAAAGTAAATCATACAGGAAATACTATGGGCACCAGATTGACTTGAGGAAGGATCGTTATGTCATCACAAGAGCAACAACAAGAACAACAAACAGCCACAATAAGCAGCAATCTATCGGATAATATTACACAGATCAAATTCCTCTTCCAGGGATTTCCTGATCTCGTGATTCGTGAGTTCACGATCCAATCTACCCTCAAAACCGCAGCGCTTGTCTATTTAGGCGGGCTTACTGATAAAAATTCCGTGAATAATAACGTACTTGAGCCACTCATGTTCCAATTAAATATGAACCCCACCGTATCCATCAGTCATCTGATTGCGGAGGACAAGTGGAGAGCGATATCAACTGCGATCTTAGGAGGCAGCAGTGTCCTATTCATGAATGGAAGCGCAGAGGCTTCCATCCTCGATACGCAAGGGTGGCCGCAACGGTCCATCGGAGATCCGCAGATCGAATCATCCCTGAAGGGAGCGCATCAAGGCTTTGTCGAGACGGGAAGCCAGAATAT
>Ga0209025_1002787_pt1 | contig 17635 bp, 21 predicted proteins | sample AraplaMF_Col_mLB_FD_184256 | JGI IMG/M metagenome (GOLD analysis project Ga0209025, IMG submission 184256) | Arabidopsis root microbial communities from the University of North Carolina, USA - plate scrape MF_Col_mLB (SPAdes) (version 2) | ecosystem: Host-associated > Plants > Roots > Endosphere... | reverse complement strand
GCCGCCTGTTTCGGCATAGTCGGATGGCGTCACCGCCCTTCCCGCCCCTGTCGTCCTGTCACGCATGAGACCCGGAATGAGCGCCGTACCCGAGCCCACTGCCACCCTCGAGATCGCACTGGCCCATGCCGTGCGGCTTCTCGACGAGCAACCGGCGCTGGCCGCGGCGCAGGCAACCGAGATCCTGGCGGCCCTGCCCGGGCACCCGACCGCATTGCTGGTGCTGGGCGCTGCCCGCTCGGCCGTGGGCGACCCTGCCGGTGCGCTGGCCGTGCTCGAACCGCTCGCCCACGCGCAGCCGGGTTCGGCACGGACGCAACTAGAGCTGGGCATCGCACTGGGTCGCAGCGGCCGCGGTGACGAAGCACTGCAGGCCCTGCAGCGCGCGGTCGCACTCAAGCCGGACCTGCCCACTGCCTGGCTGGCCCTCGGCGAACACCTCCACGCCACCGGCGACAGCGTTGCCGCGCAGGCCGCCTACAACCAGCACATCCGCTTTTCGAGCCGCGACCCGGCGCTGTTGCGCGCCGGTGCCGCCCTGGCCGAGAACCGCATTCCCGAAGCCGAAGCCCTGCTGAGCGCACACCTGGCCAAGTCGCCCAACGACGTGGCCGCGCTGCGCATGTCCGCCGAACTGGCCGCGCGCCTGGACCGCGGCAGCGACGCCGAGGCCCTGCTCGCACGCTGCCTCGAGCTGGCCCCGGACTTCCACGCCGCACGCCAGCACTACGCGCTGGTCCTGCACCGCGGCAACAAGTCCGAGCAGGCGCTGGTGCAGATCGACACGCTGCTCGCCGCCGCGCCGGACAACCCGGGCTACCGCAACCTCAAGGCGGCCGTGCTGTGCCGCATCGGCGACTACGCCACGGCGATCGACCTCTACGAGGGCATCCTGCGTGCGTACCCGAGCCAGACCCGTGCGTGGATGAGCTACGGCCACGCGCTCAAGACCGCCGGCCGCCAGGACGAGTCGATCGCCGCCTACCGCCGCTGCATCGCGCTGGAACCGTCGCTGGGCGAAGCCTGGTGGAGCCTGGCCAACCTGAAGACCCTGCGCTTCACCGCCCAGGACATCGAGACGATGCGCGCGCAGCTGGCGCAGCCGCGGCTGTCCGACGAGAACCGCCTGCACCTGGATTTCGCACTGGGCAAGGCGCTGGAGGACAGCGCCGACTACGAGGCCTCGTTCGGGCACTACGCACGCGCCAATGCCCTGCGCCACGACCAGATCGACTACAACGCCGGCGCCACCACGGCCAAGGTCGAACACGTCCGCCAGCTGTACACGCGCGAATTCTTCGCGCGCCGGGCGGGCAGCGGCGAGCAGGCCCGTGACCCGATATTCATCGTCGGCCTGCCGCGGTCGGGATCGACGCTGCTCGAGCAGATCCTGTCGAGCCACAGCCTGGTCGAAGGCACGATGGAGCTGTCGGAAGTCACCACCATCAGCCGCGAACTGCGCTCGCGCGCCGCGCCCGATGCCGCCGGCCCGGGCCGCTACCACGACGTGCTGGCCACGCTCGACGGCGACGAGCTGCGTGCGCTCGGCCGCCGCTACATCGACCGCACCCGCATCCACCGCCACACCGACGCGCCGTTGTTCATCGACAAGATGCCCAACAACTTCATGCACGTCGGCCTGATCCACCTGATGCTGCCCAACGCGCGCATCATCGACGCGCGTCGCCATCCGCTGGCGTGCTGCTTCTCCAACTTCAAGCAGCACTTCGCCCGCGGCCAGGGCTTCAGCTACAGCCTCGATGACATCGGCCGTTTCTACCGCGACTACGTGTCGCTGATGTCGCATTTCGACGACGTGCTGCCGGGCCGCGTCCACCGCGTGATCTACGAGCGCATGGTCGACGACACCGAGACCGAAGTCCGCCGCCTGCTCGACGCCTGCGGCCTGCCCTTCGAGGAACAGTGCCTGCGCTTCTTCGAGAACGAACGGCCGGTGCGCACCGCCAGCTCCGAACAGGTGCGCAAGCCGATCTTCCGCGAAGGCCTCGATCAGTGGCGCCATTACGAACCCTGGCTCGAGCCGCTCAAGGCGGCACTGGGCCCGGTGCTCGACGCCTACCCCGAGCCACCCGGGGAGCACTGAAGGGAATATTGAAAGCAAGCAGTTCGGTTTCCGCGCCATTTCGTCCGTCTGGGGAGAGAAGAACGATGCAGAAGTCCGGCAACAGATCACGTACGACGCGCGTTACAGCGTCATCCAGGGCGTTCAAGCGCTTCCCGCTGACGGCAGCCATCTGCCTGGCGTTCGCCTCGCCGGCGTTCGCACAGGATGCCGCCACGCAGGCAACGCCGGCACAGCCCGCGCAGACCACCGCCGGCCAGCGCGAGGCACTCGTCCTCGACACGGTCACGGTGACCTCGCAGAAGCGCTCGGAAAACCTGCAGAAGGTGCCGATCAGCATCGAGGTGCTGGGCGAGCAGAAGCTCGACGAACTCAACGTCACCGATTTCGAGGATTACGTTAAGTTCCTGCCGAGCGTCTCCTACCAGACCTTCGGTCCGGGCTTCTCGCAGATCTACATGCGCGGCGTCGCCAGCGGCGGCGACGGCAACCACTCCGGCTCTCTGCCGAGCGTTGGCGTGTACCTCGACGAGCAGCCGATCACCACCATCCAGGGCCCGCTCGACCTGCACATCTACGACGTCGCCCGCGTCGAGGCGCTGTCCGGCCCGCAGGGCACGCTGTACGGCGCCAGCGCCCAGGCCGGCGCACTGCGCATCATCACCAACAAGCCCGACGCCGGCGCCTTTTCCGCCGGCTACGACCTCGAACTCAACAGCGTCAATGACGGCGGCATCGGCCACATCGAGGAAGGTTTCGTCAACGTGCCGCTCAACGACTCGGCGGCGATCCGCCTGGTCGGCTGGAACCAGCACGACGCCGGCTACATCGACAACAAGCCGCAGGACCGCCAGTTCCCGATCCGCGTCGACGACGGCGGCACGCCGGGCGACACCAGCGACGACGTTCGCGAAAGCTGGGGCGGCGTGCTGACCAACCGCAACTGCACCAGCAACGACCTGCTGGTCTGCACCGGCCGCGCCAAGGACGACTACAACGACGTCGACACCACCGGCGCGCGCATGGCCCTGCGTTGGGACATCAACGAGAACTGGGCGATCACGCCGATGATCATGGGCCAGAAGGCCGTGGCCAACGGCGCCTTCTTCACCGACCGCGAAGTCGGCGACCTGGCGATCAGCCACTTCTACAAGGAGAAGTCGGACGACCGCTGGTGGCAGGCCGCCATGACGGTGGAAGGCAAGATCGGCAACTTCGACCTGACCTACGCCTACGGCCACCTCAAGCGCGACGTCGACGTCGACTCCGACTACAACGACTACGGCTTCTGGTACGACACGCTGGCCTCGTACAGCGCCTACGACGACAACGACAACTTCATCAACCCGTCGCAGTACATCCAGGGCAAGGACCGTTACAAGAAGGACAGCCACGAGCTGCGCCTGAGCTCGCCGAGCGAAGACCGCTTCCGCTTCACCGCCGGCCTGTTCTACCAGGACCAGAAGCACGACATCGAGCAGCGCTACAAGATCGACGGCTTCGGTTCGCAGTTCTCCATCACCGGCTGGCCCGACACCATCTGGCTGACCAAGCAGGACCGCGAGGACAAGGACGAGGCGGTGTTCGGCGAGTTCTCGTACGACTTCATCCCGGAGGTGCTGATCGGCACCATCGGCGGCCGCCACTTCCGCTCGGAGAACAGCCTCAAGGGCTTCTTCGGCTTCAGTGACGGCTGGTCGTCGGGTTCCTCGTACGGCGAGTCGATCTGTATCGAGCAGTTCGGTCCGGACCCGGCCAACTGGCCGTCGTTCAATGGCGCGCCGTGTCAGATCTTCGACAAGACGGTCAAGGAAAGCGGCAACCTGGGCAAGGCCAACCTGACCTGGCAGATCACGCCGAGCAAGATGATCTACGGCACCTGGTCCGAAGGCTACCGCCCGGGCGGCATCAACCGCCGCGGCACGCTGCCGCCGTACCTGTCGGACTACCTGACCAACTACGAGATGGGCTGGAAGACCAGCTGGGCCGACAACCGCGTCACCTTCAACGGTTCGGTGTTCCACCAGGAGTGGGAAGACTTCCAGTTCTCCATCCTCGGCGCCAACGGCCTGACCGAGATCAAGAACGCCAACCAGGCCAGCATCGACGGCCTGGAAATGGACGTGAACTGGGCCGCGACCTACAACCTGCAGATCGGCGCCGGCGTGGCGTTCTACGACGCCCAGCTGACCGAGAACTACTGCGGCTTCACCGACGACGCCGGCAACCCGGTCACCGACTGCGCCGATCCGGAAGCGCCCGACGGCACTCGCCTGCCGGTCACGCCGGAGTTCAAGGGCAACATCATCGCCCGCTACAACTTCACGCTGGGCACGATGGATGCCTTCGTGCAGGGCGACGTGGTGCACGTGGGCCAGCGCACGTCTGACCTGCGCATCCTTGAACGCGGCATCCTGGGCGAGCTGGATGCGTACACCGTGGCGGACTTCTCGGTGGGCGTCGCACGCAACAACTGGTCGTTGAGCATGTACATCAACAACATCTTCGACGAGCGTGCGGACATCTACCGCTTCGCCAGCTGCGCGGAGACGGTGTGCGGTGCATCGGGCGTGGTGCCGGAGTATCCCAACGGCCAGATCTACACCGTGACCAACCAGCCGCGCACCATCGGCATCCGGTTCGGGCAGAAGTTCTAAGGGGAAGTGCGACAAGAGGTACGGGGTGAGGGATGCCGGCGGCAATCGGGGGGTTGCCGCCGGCTGTTTTTTTCAAGCCGGGCACCCGACCCTTCACCGTCATCCCGGCGAACGCCGGGATCCAGGCCGTCGGGGCCACTTCGCGGCTCGGCTCAACTCAAGCGTCAGACCCAATGCCAACGACCGCACGCAAGCTCGCCCTGTCTCTCGCGGTGATGTGTCTGTCGTTCCCCATGCTCCGGCTTAGCGGCTGGTTTGGATTGGGCATTCCGATTGGGCTGTTGCTTTCCATACTTTATTGGCTTGACCTGGCGAGTGAGCTCCGCGACGCCACCTCATCGAGCCGTGCCATCCGCGTGCTTGCCGTCCTGATGGGAGTCCCGCAGGCACTGCTTGGGCTGGTGTCCCTTGGTATGGGCCTGGCGCTCGTTTGTTGGGTCCTTTACAACACGTTCGTCGAACGGCAGCCTGAGTACTCCGGCGGATTTCTTACACTCGGCTTCGGACCTGCCCTCATCCTGTTCGGGCTTGGCTGGCTTGTAACGGCATTTCGCGGCCGTTCGGACGGATCGGATGGGCGTAGCTAAGCCACAACTCAAGCTTTAGGTCTCCATGGACGATATCCCGCAAATCGAGGCAAGGTTCTGCCCGACCTATCAGGAACGCCTTCTTGCCGAGTGGCAGCTACTTATTGGATCACCGACGACACTTCTCGCTGGCATTGCTTTTCCTGCCGCCGGCCTATGGCTATTTGTACTTCTGTTCCAGCATCCGGATTTGTATTCGGCATGGTCGCTCCTGGTCGGCCTCGCTTGCTTCGCCTTCACGCCGTTCTTTTTCTTCTTGAACAGCTACCGGGCCCAGCGCATAAGCGTGAAGAACGGCCCATTTACTTACGCCTTTGACGCCGAGGGTGTCCACGTATCGACACCTCTGGCGCGATCAAGCCACCTCTGGCCTGCAATCACGCGTGTCCGGGCGACGAGGGGGATGCTTTTCATCTACTTCAGCAAACGGTGTGCCCACTTCATACCCCTGCGCGCCTTGCCCACTGCAGATGCAGTCGTTGCAATCCAGAATCTGGCTAGCGCCGGCGGGGCCTCACGGGTGGCCTGACACTCAACTCGAAGCCGCTCGCGGATCGGTGAATTCAGGCTTGGACCGCGCATACATGTACCGCCTTGACCACCTTGTCAGCGGCGAGTGGACTGCCTACTCGCACCCCGCCCGTATGGGCGAGGTTCTGGCTGCGTTTGACTGGACCCATTCGCCCTTGCCTCCGGGAGATGAGCAGTGAGGCTCCGGTGTCCGGCCGTAGTCGCACTGCAGGTACTTGCGTCGGCTTGTGGTGCGGGTTGGGTGTACGCCTCAAACAAGTACGACTGCTTGAATATCGGTGGCTGCGTGGGGGACGTCGACCTTTGGATCACCTTGGGCGACGCCGCCTTCTACTTGTTCTGCGCTTCATGGCTAGCCCTCCTGGCCGCGACCGGCTTGCATGCCTGGAAGACCGCCGGAACGTGGGCCAAATCCGCCGCGTGGGCCTTGGGCATACTGGCACCGATGGCCACGGTGTTCGCAACACACTGGTGGTTCACCAATGGCATCACCGTCGCGTCCCTGTAGCCGCGGACCCGCTTTGGTTCCCTTGAGGCCGTAGTGCGGCTTAAGCTTGCGTCAGCGGGCAGCCCGGGGGCGGGCCTGATAATTCATTCAAGCAGAAGGCGCGTCGCGACATGTCTCGCGTGGATGCAGGGGGGCAGTAATGCAGCTGCAGCAGGAACTATCCGCGTTCTATGCCAAGCACGGCTTTGGGCAGGACGTTGGCGCTCGGCCGCTCACGGTCCCGGTCTATACCGGATGCCTCCTTGTCCCGTTGCCCAACATCGAAACGCGGCACCGCTACCTGAAGTACCACGATCTCCATCACCTGGTTACGCGCTACAGCGTGGGCCGGATCGGCGAGGGAGAGGTAAGTGCGTGGGAGCTGGGGACCGGGTCGCTTCTGGCTTCGCCCACGCTTGCCTTCATGAACCTCATTGCCTTGTCTACTGGCCTGGTCCTGGAGCCTGGGAGGATGTGGCGGGCGTTTGTTCGTGGGAGCAGGAGCAAGAACCTGTATTCGCGCAGTACCCGCTCCAAGGTCGACGCAGGAGAGTGGCTGGATGTTTCCCAGCTGCGCGCGGCCACGCTTGAGGTTGGCCGACCCAATCGGGTCGTGCTGGCGGCGCGTTCCATCGAGTTTGGTTGCTACGCGGCGACAGCCCTGGTCATTCATGCCCTGATTGCTGGCCCCGCACTCATCGCTCGCCTAATAACCGACATTGGCCTGGGCTACAGCCTCTTTCAGGTCATCAAGCCAAAGAAGCGCAATGACCTGTTCTGATCACTGCGCAGCCATCAGCGTTCAAAACCCATGATTCCCGAAGACGTGAGGACTGAGATTCTCCAGCGGCTCCGCAATGCCGAGGCGGAGCATGGCGTGCGTATCCTGCTTGCAATCGAGTCTGGCAGCAGGGCTTGGGGCTTTGCCTCCCCTAACAGCGATTACGACGTCCGCTTCATCTATATGCGCAATCCGGAGTGGTACCAGGCGGTCGACCTCGAGGAGCGCCGGGATGTCATCGAGTACCCGATCGTGGATGACATCGACCTCAACGGCTGGGATGTCAGGAAGGCGCTTAGGCTGTTCTGGAAATCCAATCCGGCGTTCGTGGAGTGGATCCAGTCTCCTGTCACCTACATCGATGAGAGTCTGTTCCGTGGAGCGGCGCTTGCATTGCTGCCGGAAATCTACTCTACCGAGAAGGGTATCTACCACTACAGGAGCATGGCCAAGACCAACTACCGGGGATATCTCCGGGAGTCTGTTGTTCGGCTGAAGAAGTACTTCTATGTGCTCAGGCCGCTGTTGGCGGCACGGTGGATTGCCAGGACGGGCAGTGCTGCTCCCATTGAGTTCGAGACGCTTCTCACACAGCTGCTCGAAGAGCCTGACGTGCTTTCCGAAGTGCGGCGGCTGCTGGAGCAGAAGAGAAACGCTCCAGAGTTGGGCCTCGCCCCGGCTGTCCCAACTCTCAATGCGTTCATCGAGGCGGAACTCGCGGGTGCCCCGTCCAACGTTCCGCAGAGGTCACGTGATCACCAAGTGGTCGATCAACTCAACGACCTGTTTCACCGCGTCCTTCGAGAGAACGGGGCCCACGTGCCGTAATGACCAAGCGTCGCGTGACCATCATTGGTGACTACGGCGAGCACATAGCCGCCGTATACCTCCCCGTCGAGACCTCGGACCTTCAAGGCGGGGATCTGGACGGCCTGTCAGCCTCCTGCATCTCTACATTGCGCGGTCGAGTTTTTCCGGATCGAGTCTCTACTGGGCATCTCTTGCCGGGTCTGACCTCACCGGCTGCAACTTCTCGGGCGCGGATCTCCGCGGCGCCAGCCTGGAGCGAGCCCTGTTGATAGGAGCCGACCTGTCCGGTGCGAACTTGGGGCTGGACAACCTAGGGGGCCCCACCCGGCTGCACGGCGCAGACCTGAGCGAAGCCAAACTTGCGGGCGCCAACCTGGTAGGTGCTGAGTACGACGCCAGTACGCGCTTTCCAGACGGTTTCGATCCGGACCTTGCGGGCATGATCGATGCCGGCTAACCAGACACGAGGCGCGATGAAAGCACCCCCGTTACCGATAGCCTTGCTCGCACTTTCCCAGGCCGTGTTCGGCCTCTTCGTGGTCGCAGGACTTGCGTACTTCCTGGCCACGTCAGGCTTCGTTGGCATCGGCGAGGTTCCTGCCTGGGCCCTGCCAGTCGGATGCTTGGCGGCCCTGTCCTGCGTTGCGTCTGCAGTCCAGCTCTGGCGACTGAAGTGGTCGGGACCGATCAGCTTTCTGGTCCTCTGGCTGCTCCCGTTTGTTGGGTCCCTGCCATTCGCAACCGTCGCGGAGATCATCCGGGACGCCAGCTACATCGAGGGCCGGCTTTCCTTCCTTCTGGTGTATGCAGTGATCGTGTTCGAGTTCCGCGGGCTGTTCGCGCCTGTCAGTTCACTCAGGTCGAAGCCGCTTGGCGACTCGACCCAACTTGAGCGTTAGGCCGCATGTGCCACTTTGTCACCGCAGTTCTTTCAGACACCGCTCCGCACTTGGAGCTTGACGCAATTGCCCGCAGGCATGGCAGGCAGCTCAGGCCGTTGGTTAGTCCGAGCATCGAGCGGCAGCTTCGTCGCGACCAGCGTTACTTCCTCACCACCCTGGGCCACTGTGACTGCGGAACAGCCTTGGGTTCGTTCCACCGGCGAGCAAGCCATGCCCCGGACTGGGAAGCAGAGGAACACCGCCTCCTGAAGAAAGGATGGAGCAAGTCCAAGGTCTCCCGAGCCCTGGCCCAGAAGCGGGAGATCACCGAGACCTCAAACAAGGCTGCTGAAGAGACGAGCGTCGCTGAACTCGCATCGTGGACCAGCTTCATTGCCGAGACCCTTGGCTCAGGCGCACAGGAGCTGGGCCTGCTGTTGCACTCGTATCGTGGCCCGCTGGACGAAGAGATCCAGCTCAAGGGGATCGAGCGGATTGCCGCCGATGACACGACCGGCGACGCGCTCCGGCAGATGCGAGAGGATGTGCTCTATACGTTCCAGTCCGGGACACTGTCAGGTGACCGTTGGAGTTCTGCATTCAAAGGTGGTGCCCGTGAGGATATTTGACCTGTTCCGCTGGCGGTCCATCCGAGCCGAAGCCACCTCGCGGTGCAGTCTGATTCCAGCGCCATGACTATGACGAAGCAGTTCCGGCTATCGAAGGACGAGATCAGACCTCTGGCGGAGGGCGTAGGAAGCTGCATCGCGACGGACATGATCACGGTCGATGGATATCCCGTCCGTTTCATGTATCGCGAGGCGCCAGACAATGACACCGATAGTGGCTGGCGCTTCTTCTCCGGCTACGAGGATGATGCGTCCGTGGACGACCCCTCGAATCACTGCGTCTATGACGTCAACACCATCGCCAACTACGACCCAAGCATCATTCCATTCCTGGAAGCGACAGAGGGCAGCGCCTTCGAGAAGACTCCAGAGTCGGAGCGGTTCCTGGCGGTCACGGATTGGGGCCCGCATGGGTGCTGACCCGCTTCGCGCCTCGGCACAGCTCAGGCGACAGGCACCGCATGAGCCAAATGTGACCAATAGTTCAGGCGCCTATGCAGGCCAATCCATGCCAAGTCCTCAATACCTGATTGCCCACGCCTGCTTTGACTGCAGAAAGAGCTTCAAGGTCGCTCCTCGCCAAGACTTTGCGGCAACGTGCCCGAACTGGGGCAACGCGATTCATGAGATGGGGCGTTCTTTCAAGGCCCCACCCGCCAAGGACACTGAGCAGTGGGCCAAAGTCCAGGCCCGGTATCAGGCCGGGTTCCGCTTCTTCAGCTATCGCAGCGCGCTTGGTCCGCCGCTGCCCGACAGGCTCTCCGAGGTGGAGGCCTTTGTCCGCGACAACCCGACGCATCCGCTTCGCGTGGCCGCGCCTGATGATCCATTCCACCCGAAGCCGCTTCGCGGCTCGACTTGACTCAGGCATCAGTTGCCCATGACAAGGTCATTCCCGGTCCTGGTTCTCTTGCAGCTCTGTGCCCCGGCATTGCTTTACCTGCTTGTCGGGGTGTTCAACGGACGAACCACTGGCATCCAATACCTGTTGCCGAACTATTTGTTCATGGCCGCTCCTCATCTGCTGGTCGCCCTTGTGGCCCTATGGCCACGTGCCCGCCGTCCCGCACTCCTTTGGATCTTGTCGGGTCTCAATGTCCTGCTCGTCGCGTTCCAGCTGTGGGTGCTGTTCGCCGTGCCCGTGCGGGAGTCTGGTCTGGCCTGGGTCTTCTACATCCCGCTTTGGGGATTGGCCCTTTCTGTCTGTGCTGTTGCGTGGGTCGTGACTGACTTAGTCAGGCGACGCTCAAGTTAGGAGCTCCTTATGCAACCTTTCTCGGTCCCTCGCGGTGTCATCCTCACGATAGCGGCGATATACGCGATCCTGCTTGCTACCTGGCTGCTCTTTACCGGTGACCTTGGCTCGCTGGATTGGGTCACGCTTTCTTTCTCATTGGCCATCGCCGCCACTTTCACGTCCTTTGCGGTGGCATTTTCGGCTTTGCTAAGGTTCCTGGGATCGCAACACCCCGCCTGGCTCAATCGCGGACAGGCTGGCTACGTTGCGGTGGCTGGATTGCTGGTCCAATCGTTGCTGGCAGGGGTGTTCACCATCATCGGAGTTTGGCCGCATAAGGACCTTTGGTTCTTGGGCGTCGTTCCGTTCCTGTGGCAGGGCGGAACCCGATGAGAACACTGGTACTGGGTGGTTATGGGAACTTCGGCGCGCGCATCTGCCGCGCCCTGGCGGGCGACCCGACCATCGATCTGCTGGTGGCCGGCCGTAACCGCGACCAGGCGCAGCGGCTCGTCGATGCACTGGGTGGCACCGCCAGCGCGGTGGCCGTCGACTTCACTGCACCGGACTTCGCGCAGACGCTAAGGCAACTGGATGTCGGGCTGGTCGTGCACGCGGCCGGGCCGTTCCAGCAGCAGTCTTATGCGGTGGCCTATGCCGCTGCCGAGGCTGGCGCGCACTACATCGACCTGGCCGATGGTCGGCGCTTCGTCTGCGATTTTCCCGCGGCGCTGCGGGCTCGGTTCGAGGCGTCCGGGTGCGTCGGCATCACCGGTGCGAGCACGGTTACGGCGCTGTCGTCGGCGGTGGTCGAGCATTTGTGCGCGGGTTGGACTGCGATCGATTCGGTCGACATCTGCATCGCGCCGGCGCAAACCGCGCCGCGCGGGAAGGCAACGCTTGCAGCGGTGCTCAGTTACTGCGGCGAGTCGATCCCGATCTGGCGCGATGGCGGTTGGACGCAGGCGCCCGGCTGGGCCAGTCCGGAGCGCATCGACTTCCTGCGCATGCGCCCGCGCATCGGCGCCCTGTGCGACATCCCCGACCTGGAACTCTTTCCCACGCACTACGCCGTGCGCGAACGGGTCATGTTCCGGGCTGCGCTCGAAGTCGGCTTCACCCAGCGCGCGTTCGCTGCGCTGGCGTGGCTTCGTTCACGCGGCCTGCTGCGACGGCCCGAGCGCCTGGCCGGGCTGTTGAATCGCACCGCCGTCGCATTCGACTTCCTGGGCACGGCGCTGGGCGGGATGGTTGTCCGCGTCGAAGGTGTCGATGGCCAAGGGCGCCCTGCCCGTCGCGCCTGGCACATCGCCGCCGACAACGATCATGGCCCGGAGATTCCGTGCATGCCGGCGATCCTGCTGGCGCGACAGCTAGCCGCTGGCGCGGCGATGCCGGCCGGCGCTTTCACCGCCACTGGCCTGCTGACGCTGGCGCAGTTCCAGGGCGAGTTCGCACGCTGGGGCATGGTGACCGACATCGTCGATGAAGCTGGCGTGCCAGACCGAGAACCCGTCACGGACGCAGCTGCCGCATGACCACCTACCTGCTGGTGAAGTGGATCCACATCCTGTCGAGCGTCGTGCTGGTCGGCACGGGATTCGGCACGGCCTTCTACCTGTTCTTCGGCAACCGCAGCGGCAACGTGCAGGCGCAGGCGGTGGTCGCCAGGCTGGTGGTGCGGGCCGACTGGTGGTTCACCACGCCCGCGGTGCTGATCCAGCCCGCCAGCGGCTTCCTCATGGCGCACCTGGCCGGCTGGCCGCTGGCGACGCCGTGGCTGTCGCTGTCGATCGTCCTCTATCTGGTCACCGGCGCGCTGTGGTTGCCGGTGGTCTGGCTGCAGGTGCGGATGGCGGCCATGGCCACGTCTGCTGCCGAAGGCGGCCATGCGCTGCCGGCCCGCTACTGGCGCTACGCGAAATGGTGGGAGGCGCTGGGCTACCCCGCATTCGCCGCGATGCTGGCGGTGTTCTACCTGATGGTGGCCAAGCCGGCGGTGTGGTCGCAGCTGCTGCCCTGATCCTTCGGCGCCAGGCCGCCGGGTTCCATCGCGATTTCCGCGGTTTCGTCGGAGGTCTGGCCGCTTCGTCGCATGCCGGTTGCGTGTCGCGCGCCCGGGTCGCAACGTAGCGCCTTCTGTCAGCCGTTGGGAGACCGGGTTATGAAGACCCTGATAGGCGTGGTTGCCTGGTGCATCCTGTTTGTCCTTTGCTGGCCGCTGGCCCTGCTGGCACTGGTGTTGTGGCCCATCGCCTGGCTGCTTACCCTCCCGTTCCGCCTGGTGGGCATCACGTTCTCTGCCCTGTTCGCTTTCGTGCAGGCCATTCTTTTCCTGCCGGCCCGTCTCCTTGGCTGGCGCCCCGAGTCAACGCACGGCCAGCGCGCGGCCGCGGCCTGACTCCGGAGAGCCCCACGTGAAGAAGCAGACACCGCTGTTTGCCGCCCTGATTGCGCTTGCCGCATCAGGCGCATCGTTCGCTTCCGGTTCGAACAGCGCGGCAGGGACTAAGCCGGCTGCCGATCCGTTGTTCGACAACATCTCGACGCTCGATACCGAGGTGTTCGCCGCGTTCAACACCTGCAGCGAGCCGGGCCAGCTTCAGAAGCATGCGAGCTACTTCGCCAAGGACGTCGAGTTCTACCACGACACCGGCGGCGTGACCTGGTCGCGACAGGAGATGCTGGCCAGCACCGAGAAGTACGTTTGCGGGCATTTCCGTCGCGAACTGGTGCCGGGCACGCTCAAGGTCTATCCGATCAAGGATTTTGGCGCCATCGAACAGGGCACGCATCGCTTCTGCCAGTTCGACACGGGCAAGTGCGAGGGCCTGGCCGAGTTCGTGATCGTGTGGAACAACGACAACGGCAAGTGGCAGATCACGCGCGTGCTCAGTTACGGGCACCGCCCCAACAAATGACCGCGTGAACATGGGCTTCAACAGCCAAGGGTGACAATCCACCACCCAGGCTTTCGGAGGCACCAGGATGACGTACGAGGGAAGCTGCCATTGCGGCCGCGTGGCGTTCGAAGTGGAAGGCACCATCGACAGCGGCCTGTCCTGCAACTGCTCCATGTGCGGCCGCAAGGGGTCGCTGCTCTGGTTCGTGCCGCGTGACCAGATGCGGCTGACCACGCCCGAGGACGCCGCCAGCACCTACATGTTCAACAAGCACGTGATCAAGCACCGCTTCTGCCCGGTGTGCGGCATCCATGCCTATGGCGAAGGTGTCGACCCGAAGGGCAACCCGATCGCTGCGATCAACCTGCGTTGCCTGGAGGGCATCGACCTGGCTGCCATCCCGGTGCACGAGTACGACGGCAAGTCGAAGTAGCGAAAACGGGGTCAGAGTACGTTTCTTCGCCGCTCGGACCGTCGCCGAGGCGTCAGTACTGCTTGAGGAAAAAGGTACTCTGACCCCGTTTTTAGACCCCGTTTTTAGATCAGGCGCGACGGCCGAGGCGCGAGCGTTCCAGCCACCACAACGCTGCGCTCGCCAGCAGCCAGGCCAGCCACCACGGCCAGCGCTCGCCGGGGTGACCCGGCACTGTCCCTGCCGTGGCCGATGCAATTGCGGAGCTTGCAGCCAGGCGCGAGGTGGCTTCGCGGGTCTCGCCTGCACGCAGGCCCGGCGCGCCCGTCGGCGCACGGACGAAGAACGACAACGTCTGCTCGCCAGAGCGCAGCTGGTGCCAGCCGGCTTGGCGCGGCCAGAACGCGGCGCAGTTGCGCGGACCGGTAGCTGGGTCGCGCAGCAGCGCGACGGTGTCGCCGGCCGGCGTCCGCACGTTTGCCGCAGCGCCGAGCGCGCACAGGGCGATTCGCTCGTACTGGCGTGCCTCGCCTTCGATGGCCAGGTCGTTGCGAGCCTGCGGGCGGCCGATCGTGGCCAGCGCGTTGCTCCATATTTCTCCGTGCAGATCGTCGCGGCCGGCGAGCACCAGGCGGTAGCTGTCGGTCAGCGTCCACAGCGCGATGCGTCCGCGACCTTGCGCGCGCCATGCGCTCATCCAGGTCCCAGCGTCGTCGCGCAGCAGCGGCACGGCATCGCCTGGCTGGAAGCGCAGGTCGCGGCGCGTTAGTGCGGGGATGTCGGGCAATGCCGCGTCGTGCGACTTCGGTGCATCCGGCGTGCCGGGACCGATGCGGGCGCGGGTGGCGTCTTCGTCGCGTGCGGTCGGGGCGAGCTTCACCGTTGCCGAATCGCTGCCGCCGGCAACTGCGAAACCGAGAGACTGCAGGCGGCGGCGTTCGATCGGCGACGGCGCGGCGGTGACGCGCAGCAGGACGCCGAGGCCGTTGTTGATCGCATCATTGAGCGCGGCGCGCTGGCTGTCGCCGAGTGCGGACCAGGCGCGCTCGTCCAGGATCACCAGGTCGAAGCGGCCGAGGTTGGCAGCGTTGATCGCAACCGGCGCGTCGCCGAGTTGCATGCCGCCACCCACGGAGATCTGCGTCTGCAGCGTGATCCCGGCATCGCGCGCCCAGCGGCGCAGGTACTTCACTTCGGGGCCCGGTGCGCCGGCCAGCAGCAGCACGCGCGGCGGCGTTGCGGCGGTCGCCTGCAGGGGCAGCTCGACGTCTTCGACGATGGCTTGCTTTGCATCGCGCAGGCGGACGGTGAAGCTGGCCGTGCCCGCGACGCGCGGGCTTGCAGTCAACGTGAAGCGGCCGTCAGCCGGCAGTGCGACGCGATCGACGCGACGGCGACCCGGGTCGATCAGTTCGGCCGAGCCGCCACGCAGGTCGTTTGCGCGCCCGGCGACGACGAAGTCCGCACCCGCAACCACCTGGCGTGGTGCCTGCAATTCGACCAGTCCGCGCGGCGGCGGGTTGGCGGTGAAATCCACGGCCATGCCCTGCACGGAATCGCGGTCGCGGTCCACTAGGCCCGCGCCGACGATGCGCACCCGGCGCGTGCCGGGGTGTTGGCGCAATGCCGTCGCCAGATCGGGAACGCGCTCGACATCAGCCAGCGCCGGTGCCTCGGGCAAGGCGACAAACGCCTCGCCACCGCGACCCTCACCCAGCTGCGCCGCCGTCGACCCGGCCGTGGCTACGACCAGAGTGCCGGCTTCACCCGGCAGCGAAGGCGGCATCAGCGCGAAGTACAGCAATGTCGCGCACACGGGTTGTGCCAGCAACAACAGCGCAAGGCGCCACCCGCGTGAGCGTTGCGCCGGTGGCGCGCGCCATTGGCGGTGCAGCAATCGCGCTGACGCGACCACCACCGCGACGGTGAGCAGGGCGCCGACCAGCAGCGGCAGGTTGAAGGCGGACGCGGTCACTGGCGTGCCTCCTGGCGCAGCGCTTCCAGGTAGCGGCGACCGGCGGCGTCACCGGCATCGCGGCGTGGCACGGCCGTGGCCGGGCGCGGCAGCAGCGGCCACAACAATGCGCGCAGATCGGCACGACAAGTCGCGCAATCGGGATCAGCGCGCAGCGCTTCGATTGCCGCAACGAAAGCGAGCGGGTCGGCCAGGCGCGACTCGTGCTCGCGCAACCAACGCTCCAGCGCAGTGAAGTCGATCGGCGCGGCGGGCACCTGCGCTGCGTCCAGCGAACCCCACAGTGCTGCCAGCGTCGGGTCAGCGATGTCGGCCGCCACCAGGGCGTCGTCGCGATTCGCCAGGCCCGCACGATCGCCGCTCATGCGGCGGCTCTCGTCGATCGGCGGCAGCTCCGGGCCGACGCGTGCCAGGTAGATGCGCGTGGCCTGCTGCACCTGCTTGATGAAACGCAACGCGCGGTACGCATACGGCAGCGCAAGTTCGGGATGGCCCTGGCGCAGGTGGCCTTCGGATTGCCACATTTCATCGAGGGCCGACTTGAGGATCTTGCGCGTGTCCGGATCGAGCAGCGTGGCTGCTTCGGCGTGGTCGTGGGTGTGGCCGTACTCTTCGAGCACCGCACCTTCCTCGCCGAACTTCCCTGCCCCGCCCGCGTCGGCGTGGGCGTGCTCGTCGGCCGGTGCCGCGGCGGTGTCGTCGGCGCCATGGGTGTCGTCGGCATCGTTGGTCGGCGGCGGCTTGGGTTCGCCCTCGGCTTCTTCGCCGAGGAACTGGCCGTAGCGCATTCGCAGGATGCGCTGGTCGACGCCGATCGCGTCGCTGCGCTTCACGTAGCTGTCTGCCTCGAGCTTGCGCTTGTCCTTCAGCAGCGCCTCGGCGTCGATGATGATCTGGCGCTGGCTGCGGAAGTACGCCGGCAGCACCTTCTTGACCATGCCTTCCAGGCCGGTGGTCTCGGTGCCCAGGTCGGACGGCCAGCGCAGGATCAGGCTGGCGCTGCGTGCGGTCTGCGCGGACGGTGTGTGGTTGTCGTTGACGCTCAGTTGCACGATCAGGTCGTCGCCGGCGGCGAGGCCGAGCGCGGCCAGGTCGAGGCGGTGGGCAAAGCGCTTGACCGTCGCGCTGCCGCTGCCGCCGAGGGTCATCGACTGCTCGCGGAAGGTGATGTTCTCGCCGCTGCCCTGCGCCAGGGTGATGCGCAGCGTGGCGCTGGACGCGACGCCATAGTCGTCGCTGCCTTCGAACGCGAGCGCCCAATTGCGCTGCCCCTGCGTCATCAGGCTCAGGCTGCGATCGGGTTCGAGCACGCGCAGTTGCGGGGCGCGGTCGGGGATGGCATCGAGGCGGTGCAGCGTCGCCGGCTGCAGCGGCGGAGCGCCGTCCACGGCGATGCGGTACAACGCCGAGCGGGCGAGCACGTCACTGCCGCGCCAGTCGTCGCCGTCGCGTGTGAGCTTCAAGCGGCGGCCGTCGTGGAAAACGAGCTCCGCCGAAGTCGGCTGCGGTGCGAAGCGGATCGTCCATTGCAGGCGCGTGCCCTGCGGCGCCTTGGCGTCGAGGGTGGCGTCGTCGCGCGCGGGCTGGCGCGTGTAGCCGGGCGGCGTGATCTGCAGGCGTTGCTGGACGATGCTGGTCCGCGTTGGCGCGGGGGCCGTGACG
>Ga0209025_1002782_pt1 | contig 17649 bp, 17 predicted proteins | sample AraplaMF_Col_mLB_FD_184256 | JGI IMG/M metagenome (GOLD analysis project Ga0209025, IMG submission 184256) | Arabidopsis root microbial communities from the University of North Carolina, USA - plate scrape MF_Col_mLB (SPAdes) (version 2) | ecosystem: Host-associated > Plants > Roots > Endosphere... | reverse complement strand
GCTCGGCCAAGACTTCGGGCTTCATCGCCGGCGCCGACATCAAGGAATTCCAGACCTTCGACGCCAAGGGCACGGTCGGCGATGCGATCCGCCGCGGCCAGCAGACCTTCCAGCGCCTGGCCGAACTGCCCTGCCCGACCGTCGCGGCGATCCACGGCTTCTGCATGGGCGGCGGCACCGAGATCGCGCTGGCCTGCCGCTACCGCGTCGCCAGCAACGACCCGTCGACCCGCATCGGCCTGCCGGAAGTGAAACTCGGCATCTACCCGGGCTGGGGTGGCAGCGTGCGGCTGCCGCGCCTGATCGGTGCGCCCGCCGCGTTCGACATGATGCTGACCGGACGCACGCTGTCGGCGTCGGCCGCGCGCGCCAACGGCCTGGTCGACAAGGTCACCGATGCGTCCAGCCTGATCGACGTTGCCGCAGCGTATGCATTGCGTGGCAGCCAGCGTCCGTTCAAGCAGCGGGCACTGGCATGGGCAACCAACACCCTGCCCGCGCGCAAGCTGCTCGCACCGATGCTGACCAAGCAGGTCGCACGCAAGGCGCGCAAGGAGCACTACCCGGCGCCGTACGCGCTGATCAACACCTGGGCCAACAGCGGCGGCGGCATCCAGAACCTGCTGTCGGCCGAACGCAAGTCGGTGGTGAAGCTGGCTTCGACGCCGACCGCGCGCAACCTGATCCGCGTGTTCTTCCTGCAGGAGCGGCTCAAGGGCCAGGGCGGCAAGGAGCACGGCATCAGCAACGTCCATGTCGTCGGCGCCGGCGTGATGGGTGGCGACATCGCCGCATGGTCCGCCTACAAGGGCTTCAACGTCACCCTGCAGGACCGCGAGCAGCGCTTTATCGATGGCGCGCTGACGCGTGCGCAGGCGCTGTTCGAGAAGAAGGTGAAGGACGAAGCCAAGCGCATGGACGTGGCCGCGCGGCTGAAGGGCGACCTGGCCGGCGAAGGCGTCGGCAATGCCGACCTGGTGATCGAGGCGATCATCGAACAGGCCGAAGCCAAGCGTGATCTTTACGCCGAGCTCGAGCCGCGCATGAAGTTCGATGCACTGCTGACCACCAACACCTCGTCGATTCCGCTGACCGAACTGCGCGAGCACATCGGTCGCCCCGCGCATTTCGCCGGGCTGCACTACTTCAATCCGGTGGCGTTGATGCCGCTGGTGGAAATCATCCACCACGACCGCGTCGCACCGCAGACGCAGCAGCGCCTGGCGGCGTTCTGCAAGGCGATCGACAAGCTGCCGGTGCCGGTGGCGGGAACGCCGGGCTTCCTGGTCAACCGCGTGCTGTTCCCGTACATGCTCGAAGCGGCGACGGCCTACTCCGAGGGCATCCCGGGTGCGGCAATCGACAAGGCCGCGGTGAAGTTCGGCATGCCGATGGGCCCGATCGAACTGATCGACACCGTCGGCCTCGACGTCGCGTCCGGCGTGGGTGGCGAGCTGGCTCCGTTCCTGGGCTTGCCGATTCCGGCTGCGCTGGCGTCGCCGCCGCAGCAGGGCAAGCGCGGCAAGAAGGATGGCCAGGGCCTGTACAAGTGGGAGAACGGCAAGGCGATCAAGCCGGCGCTCCCCAAGGACTACCAGATGCCTTCGGACCTGGAAGACCGGCTGATCCTGCCGCTGCTCAACGAGGCGGTCGCCTGCCTGCACGACGGTGTGGTCAGCGATGCCGACCTGCTCGATGCCGGCGTGATCTTCGGCACCGGTTTTGCACCGTTCCGTGGCGGCCCGATCCAGTACATCCGCGAAACCGGCGCAGACGCGCTGCTGACGCGACTGCAGCAGTTGCATGCGCGTTACGGCGATCGGTTTGCGCCGCGCCCGGGTTGGGACAGTGGTGCGTTGCGCGGTTGATTGACGCGCAGGGCGACGTCCATGGATCCCCGCCTGCGCGGGGATGACGGGATCGCGGCAAGGTCAAGATGGGTCCCGGCGTTCGCCGGGACGACGGTTACATCGTGTGCGTTGCGCGCTCGGCGTTGAGCGAACCGGCCAGCAGGGCTTCGATCTTGCCGCGCACCGCTTCGCCTTCGGCGCTGTCGGCGAACTGCACGCCGATGCCCGCCGGGCGATTGCCCTGCGCACCCACCGGCGTCACCCAGACCACCTTGCCGGCGACCGGCAGGCGCTCGTTCGACTCCGGCAGCGTCAGCAGCAGGAACACCTCGTCGCCGAGGAAGTAACGCTTGGGCGTGGCCACGAAGACACCGCCGCCCTTCAGGAACGGCATGTACGCGCTGTACAACTGCGCCTTGTCCTTGATCGCGCAGGACAGGATGCCCTGGCGCGCGCCGCCTGCAGTATTCATGCCGCTCATTACCTGCTCCCCCCTTCCGCCCGCCGCCCATGGAGGGCGCGCCAGGCCAACAACAATTCGGTGACTGCCAGGTCCGCCCGCACCGTGGTGCGCAGCAGATCGCGGGTCCGGTTCGCCTGATCGAACCACGCGGCCAGACTGCGCGTTCGCTCCGGGCCGGTCAAGCCGGCGGCATCGGAAAGCGCCAGGTCGGCGGCATGGCGCAGGCGCAGCCCGGCGTTCTCGTCGCCGACCCATCGCTGCGCGGTCTCGACCGCGCCGACGTCGCCGCGCGCGAGCTTGGCCATGTCGCTGGCAACCTCCCGGCGCAACGCCAGGCCGTCGTTGCCCAACCATTCGTGGGCCAGTCCGGGATGGCCGCGGGCCGCTTCGAGCCCCTCGCGCGCGGCCGCTTCGGAATGCCCCTGCTGCTTCAGCCAGGCCAGCGATTCGGCGGCCTGCGGCAGGCGGTACTCGTAGCGCTGGCAGCGGCTGCGGATGGTCGCCGGCAAGCGTGCCGGGTGCGCACTGAGCAACCACAGGTAACGGCCCGGCACCGGCTCTTCCAGCGTCTTGAGCAGGGCATTGCAGGCGGCGTGGTTCACCGCCTCGGCCGGATCGATGATGACCACCTGCGCACCGCCGTACTGCGGCGTCAACGACAGCTTTTCCGATATCTGGCGGATCTGCTCGATGACGATCTCGGTGCGCAGCCGCGTGCCTTCCTTGTTCGGAATGAACGACACGAACTGGTAGTCGGGGTGCGTGCCGGCCGCGAGCAGGTGGCAGCTGCGGCAGCTGCCGCACGGTTCGCCGTCGGCCCGTGGCTGCTGGCACAGCAGTCGCTGCGCGAGGCGCTCGGCGACGGCGCGCTTGCCCAGCTGTGCAGGCCCACAGAACAGCAGGCCGTGCGCCAGCCGCCCGCTGGCCTGCGCTGCCACGGCCTGGTCGTACACGCGTTGCTGCCAGGGTGCGAAGGCGCTCATGCCGATGCCTCGATGAAGGCGCGAAGGTGCGCAACCGCCTGCGCGGCGACCACGTCCGCAGGCAGCGTGGCGTCGATCACGCGAAAACGCTCCGGCTGCGCCGACGCGCGGGCCAGGTAACCACTGCGCACGCGCTCGAAGAAATCCTCGCGCTCGCCTTCGATGCGATCGCTGGCGCCGCGCCCGCGCGCACGCTGCAGGCCGATCGCCACCGGCACGTCCAGCAGCAGCGTCAGGGCCGGCGCGATGCCGACGACGCGCCGCTCCAGTTCGGCGATGAACTGCACATCGCCACCGCGCGCCGAACCCTGGTAGGCATAACTGGCATCGGTGAAGCGGTCGCTGATGACCCAGGCGCCGCGCGCGAGCGCCGGCGCGATGGTCTCGCGCACGTGCTGGGCACGCGCGGCGAACACCAGCAGCAGTTCGGTGTCGGTGGTGGGTGCTTCGTGATGGGTGTCCAGCAGGAGGCCACGGATCTGCTCGGCGAGCGGCGTGCCACCGGGTTCGCGCGTGCTCACCACCTCGTCGCCGGTGGCCTGCAGCACTTCGCGCAGCGCCGCCAGCACCGTCGACTTGCCGGCACCTTCGCCGCCTTCGAGGGTGATGAAGCGGGGCTGGCGCTGCAGGGGCGTGCCGTGGTTCGTCATTGCGCTTTCCCGGATTGCGCCGCGCGGTAATTCTTCAAGTAGGCACGGACGTTGGCCTGGTGCTCGGCATAGGTGCGTGCGAACAAGTGACGACCGCTGCCGTCGCCGACCGCCACGAAGAACAGCGCATCGCCGTCGGCGGGTCTGGCGACCGCCTCCAGCGCGCCGATCCCCGGCATCGCGATCGGCGTCGGCGGCAGTCCGGCGATCAGGTAGGTGTTGTACGGATTGTCCGCACGCAGGTCGCTCTTGCGGATATTGCCGTCGTAAGTGCTGCCGATGCCGTAGATCACCGTCGGGTCGGTTTCCAGGCGCATGCCGAGCTTGAGCCGGCGCGAGAACAGGCCGGCGATCTGCGGACGCTCTGATGCAATGCCGGTTTCCTTCTCGACGATCGATGCCAGCACCAGCATCTCGTCGGGCGTCTTGAGCACGTTGTCGGCACTGCGCTGCTGCCATGCGGCATCCAGCGCCTTGTCCATCGCCGCATGCGCGCGCTTGAGCACGTCCAGGTCGCTGTCGCCGCGCGTGTACAGGTAGGTCTCGGGCAGGAAGCGGCCCTCCGGGTGCTGGCCCGGCGCGCCCACCGCCTTCATCAGCGCGGCGTTGTCGAGCTTGCCGGTTTCCAGCGTGAGCGGCTTGGCCTTGGCCAGTGCAGCGCGCAGCTCGCGGATGTTCCAGCCTTCGACGATGGTGAAACGGTGGCGGATCACCCGGCCCTCGCGCATCGCCACCAGCAACGCACGCGGAGACGTGCCGGGCTCGATTGCATACTCGCCCACCTGCAGCTTGCCGGCGGCGCCGAGTTGCTTGGCCAGCGCGCGCCATTCCAGCAGGTCGCCTTCGCGCACGCCGGCTTCGCGCAGCTTGCGCACCACGATGGGCAGCGAATCGCCCCGCTCGACCATCACCGTCTCGCCTGCCTCCAGGCCCGACATTGGCGCATCGGCGAAACCGGTATAGCGCTGCCACAGCCAGAATCCGGCGCCGGCGGCGATCAGCAGCAACAACAGCAGGAACCCGGCGGAAATACGCCCAGACGATCTACGACTCACGAAACCTCCGTGGCGAAAGCGGGATGCTCGGCGGCCAGGCGGTGCTGCAGCGCGACCACCTGCGGATGCGGTTGCCAAGTGCGGGCGCCGAGCCGCGCCACCGGCAGGATACCGCGCACGCCATTGCACAGGAAAACCGCGTCGGCGGCTTCGACATCGGTCACAGCCAGGCGCGCCTCGCGGGCCGGCAGCGCCTGCAAGGCCCAGGCCCGGCATACCCCGGCGACGCCGCAGCGATCGACCCGTGGCGTCAGCCAGGCGCTATCGCGAAGGACGAAGACATTGGCGGCGGTGGCGCAAACCACGTCCCCCTCGCTGCTGCACATCAGGCCGTCGTGGATCGCCGGATCGTTCCACTCGCCGCGCGCGAGCACCTGCTCGAGGCGGTTGCAATGCTTGATTCCCGCCAGTGCCGGCTGCAACGCCAAGCGCGTGTCGCACCAGCGCAGGTGGAGGCCGCCAGCGGGCGAAGGCGGCAACGCATGCGACGAAAGCGTCCAGTTGGGAACGCTGGCATCGGCCGGCGAATAGCCGCGTCCGCCACTGCCCCGGGTGACGATCAGCTTCAGCACGGCATCGCGGCCATCGAGCAATTGCGTTGCCTCGGCCAACACCCTGTCCTCGTCGGGTAGGGCCATGCGCAGCATCGCCGCGCCACGCTGCAGGCGCTGCCAGTGGCCAGGCCACCAGTGCATGCGCCCGCGGTGCGCGCGCACCGTCTCGAACAGGCCATCGCCATAGGCCAGGCCACGGTCGAGATCCGGCAGCGCCGGCGCCGGCCGGTCGCCGACGAAGTAGCGCACCACCGCCTCACTCATCCCGCCACTCCCAGGGCACGCAGCATGCCGCGCGCCTTGGCCCGGGTTTCGTCCAGTTCGCGCTGCGGGTCGGAGTCGGCCACGATGCCGGCGCCGGTGCGGAAGCGCAGCGTCGATCCGCCGGCCGCGTCGGGCTCCAGCTCGGCGCTGCGGATCAGGATGTTGAGGTCGAGGTCGCCGTCGCGGTTGAGCCAGCCCATCGCGCCCGTGTACGCGCCGCGACCGACGCCTTCGAGCTCGGCGATGATCTGCATGCAGCGAACCTTAGGGCAGCCCGTGATCGTGCCGCCCGGAAACACCGCGCGGATCACCTGCCCCGGTGTTGCCTCCTGGCGCAGGCGACCACGCACGTTGCTGACGATGTGGTGGACATGGGCATAGCTCTCCACCGTCATCAGTTCGTCGACCTCGACGCTGCCCGGCGTGCACACGCGCCCGAGGTCGTTGCGCTCGAGGTCGATCAGCATCACGTGCTCGGCGCGCTCCTTGGGATGGCCGACGAGTTCCTGGATGCGCGCGGCGTCGTCATCGCCGGCGAAGCGCGGACGCGTGCCGGCGATCGGCCGCGTTTCGACCAGGTCGCCGCGCACCGACACCAGCCGCTCCGGCGAAGCGCTGACCACGGCCCAGTCCGCACCGGCAAAAACACCCGCGAAGGGCGCCGGGTTGTTCTGCCGCAGCCGTTCGAACAGCGCCGCAGGTAGTAGAGGTTGATCGAAACGCGCGACCCAGCCGCGCGAGAGATTGGCCTGGAACACGTCGCCTGCGGCGAGGTAGTCGAGCACGCGACGCACGCCATCAGTGAAGCGCTCCGGCACGTCTTCCTCCAGCGCGGACGGTGGCTGCCACGACACGACGGACGGAAGTCGGGCGAGCGCCTCGATGTCAGCCAGCACGGCGTTGACCAGCGCGTCGTGGCCCACTTCAGTGACCAGCACGCATTCGCCGCTGGTGTGATCGCGCAGGACCGCCGCCGGGCAGCGCAGCGCCAGCGCCACCGGCAACTGGCCGTCGGCGCGCGGCAGCTTCAGCACCGGTTCGACCTGGGCCGCAGCCTCGTAACCGAAGTACAGGGCCCAGCCGCCGCGGAACGGCCATCGCGGCTCGTCGCGGGCCACTCGCAGCGACTGCCATTGCGTGTCGAGCGCGGCGAAGAAATCGCCTTCGAGCACGGCACCGCCGGAATCCCGCGTGCTGCCATCGGCATGCAGGCGCAACGAGTCGCCGCTGGCCACCAGCAGCAGGTCCCAGCGGCCCTGGGCGGTGCCGTGGGCGCTGGATTCCAGCAACAGCGGGTAGCGGGCGGGTGCCAGACGCTGCAGCGAAAGCAGGTCGAAGGAGGCAGGCAGGGAGCGGGTCAGCAGCATCCGCGTATTAGACCGCGTTTCGGGGCGACCGCGCCTTGTTCTCCACGCTGGCGCCGGAAACAACGATCCCCGCCGGAGCGGGGATCGTCGGGCACCCGATTGTCGAGGACGCTCAGATCCGCTTGAACACCAGCGTGCCGTTGGTGCCGCCGAAACCGAAGCCGTTGGAGACCGCGACGTCGATCTGCGCCTGGCGGGCCACGTTGGGCACGTAGTCCAGGTCGCAGCCCTCGCCCGCTTCGTCCAGGTTGATGGTCGGCGGGATGATGCCGTGGTGCAGCGCCAGCACCGAGAAGATCGCCTCGACGCCACCGGCGGCACCGAGCAGGTGGCCGGTCATCGACTTGGTCGAGCTGACCATCGTCTTGTAGGCGTGCTCGCCCAGCGCGCGCTTGATCGCCAGCGTCTCGGCCAGGTCGCCCAGCGGCGTCGACGTGCCGTGCGCGTTGAGGTAACCGACCTCGTCGGCATTGATGCCGGCGTCCTTGAGCGCGGCGACCATGCAACGCGCCGGGCCTTCACCGTTCTCGCTCGGGGCTGTCATGTGGAAGGCGTCGGAGCTGGCACCGAAGCCGGACAGCTCGCAGTAGATGCGCGCACCGCGTGCCTTGGCGCGCTCGTACTCTTCCAGGATCAGGATGCCGGCGCCGTCGCCGAGGACGAAGCCGTCGCGGTCCTTGTCCCACGGACGCGACGCGCGCGTGGGATCGTCGTTGCGCGTCGACATCGCCTTCATCGAGCAGAAGCCGGCGACCGACGTCGGCGAGGAACCGCGCTCGGCGCCACCGGCGACCATCACGTCGGCGTCGCCGTACTGGATCATGCGCATCGCCATGCCGATCGAATGGTTGGCGGTGGCGCAGGCCGAAACGGCCGAGAAATTGGGGCCCTTGATGCCGGTCAGCAGCGAGACCTGGCCAGGCAGCATGTTGATGATCGTGCTGGGCACGTAGAACGGCGAAACCTTGCGCGGGCCGCCTTCGTGGTACTTGATCGTCTGCTCTTCGATGCCGAGCAGGCCGCCGATGCCCGAGCCGATCAGCGCGCCGATGCGCTCGGCGTTGGACTCGTCGACGGTGATGCCGGCGTCCTGGATCGCCATCATCGAGGCGGCGACACCGTAGTGGATGAACTCCTCCATCTTCTTCGCATCCTTCGGGCTCACCCACTGGGTGACGTCGAAGTTGCGTACTTCACCGGCAATGCGCGTGGTGAAGGCCGAAGCGTCGAAATTGGTGATCGGGCCGATGCCGGAGCGGCCGTTGACGATGCCGTCCCAGCTGCTGGCGAGGTCGTTGCCAAGCGGCGAAACGATGCCGAGGCCGGTGACCACGACGCGACGATTGAAGCCCGGGCGATTGGACATGAAACACTCCGTCTACGAACACTACGCCAGCGCATGGGCCGGCTCATAAGACACGGGGCCGCAATGCGGCCCCGGTCTGGTTTTGCAGGAAGCGGTCGGCCGAGGCCCCGCATCCATCGGGCTGCGCTTACGACTTGACGTGAGCCTTCACGTAGTCGATGGCCTGCTGCACCGAGGTGATCTTCTCGGCTTCTTCGTCCGGAATCTCGCACTCGAACTCTTCTTCGAGCGCCATCACCAGCTCGACGGTGTCGAGCGAGTCCGCGCCGAGGTCGTCGACGAACGAAGCGTTGTTGGTGACTTCTTCTTCCTTGACGCCCAGCTGTTCGACCACGATTTTCTTGACGCGCTCTTCGATGCTGCTCATGGGTACTCACTCCTCCCGGACGGGATATTCGACGGAATAGTCTAATGGAACATTGGTGGAATCGCAGGCGCTCGCGAGGATACGCGAAAGCCCTTTTGCTTCAAATGGTTACAAACGCAAGCATTGCCTTGGCGGCAAGGCTTCACGGCATGTACATGCCACCGTTGACGTGCAGGGTCTCGCCGGTGATGTAGGCCGCCGACGGGCCGGCCAGGAACGCCACCGCGCGGGCGATGTCGGCCGGCTCGCCGAAGCGCCCGAGGGCGATCTGCCCCAGCATCGCGCTCTTGGCGTCTTCGGGCAATGCCTTGGTCATGTCGGTGTCGATGAACCCGGGGGCCACGACATTGACGGTGATGCCACGGCTGCCGATTTCCCGGGCCATCGACTTGCTGAAGGCGATGATGCCGGCCTTGGCCGCGGCGTAGTTGGCCTGGCCGGCATTGCCGGTCACGCCGATCACCGAGGCGATGTTGATGATGCGGCCCTTGCGCGCCTTCATCATCGCGCGCATCACCGCCTTGCTGGTGCGGAAGACGCTGGTGAGGTTGGTGTCGAGGATGGCCTGCCAGTCCTCGTCCTTCATCCGCATCAGCAGGTTGTCGCGGGTGATGCCGGCGTTGTTGACCAGGATCGAGATCGCGCCGAACTCCTTGGCGATGCCGTCGATGAGCGTGTCGATCGAGGCGGCGTCACTGACGTCGAGCACGCGGCCGTGGCCGCCGTGCGCGGCCAGGCGCTCGCCGATCGCCTTGGCGCCGGCCTCGGAGGTGGCGGTGCCGATGACGGTCGCGCCCTGCGCGGCCAGTTCGTCGGCGATGGCGGCACCGATGCCACGGCTGGCGCCGGTTACCAGTGCGACCTCACCGGTCAGCAGTTTCTCGCTCATGCCTTCTTCCATTCTTCGATTGCGGTTTCAAACTCGCCAGGCGTGCCGATGGCGCGTCCGTCGAGCGATTTGTCGATGCGCTTGACCAGGCCCGCAAGGACCTTGCCCGGACCGCATTCGGCGACTCGGGTGACGCCCTTCGCAGCCAGCGCCTGCACACAACCGGTCCACTGTACCGGCAGATAAAGCTGGCGGACGAGCGCTTCGCGGACGGCATCCACACTTTCGTGGATCCCTGCGTCGACGTTCTGCACCACCGGCAACGTCGGCACGTGCCATGCCATGCCGGCCATGGCTTCGGCCAGGCGGTTGGCGGCTTCGCGCATCAGCGGCGTGTGCGAAGGAACACTGACGGCGAGCTTGACCATCTTGCGCACGCCGCGCTCACCGAGCACGGCCATCGCCTTGTCGACAGCGTCGGCGTGGCCGCCGATGACGATCTGGCCAGGCGAGTTGTAATTGGCCGGAACCACCACGCTCGTGCCCGAGACGCTCTCGCAGACTTCCTGCACGAGCGCATCCTCGGCACCGAGCACGGCGGCCATCGCACCGGTGCCCGCCGGCGCGGCTTCCTGCATGAGCTGGCCACGCAACCGCACCAGGTGCGCGGCGTCCTTGAGCGAGAGCGCACCGGCGGCGACCAGGGCGGTGTACTCACCCAGGCTATGGCCGGAAAGCAGCGCAGGCACGGCGCCGCCACGCTGCTGCCACAAGCGCCACACCGCCGCGCCAGCGGCCAGAAGCGCCGGCTGCGTGTACTCAGTGCGGTTGAGCATCTCTTCCGGGCCACCCTGGCTGAGCGCCCAGAGGTCGACACCGGCGCCGTCGCTGGCTTCAGCGAACGTCTCGCGGATGATCGGATGCAGTTCGCCCAGTTCGGCCAGCATGCCGAGCGACTGCGAGCCCTGGCCCGGGAACACGAACGCCAGGGTCGAATCGGTGTGGTGGGATACGGTCACGCGTGAAGGCCTTGCGAAATTGAGTGCGCATGATACGAGTGTTTGCTCTAGTACGTCTGTACGGGCCTGTACTGAAGCCCTTGCCGCCGGCCGCCAACGAAGTCCGCGCAAACGAAAACGCCCCCGCTGTTGCCAGCGGAGACGTCGATCGTGAAGCGCGAGGGCGCCTCAGTAGCGCAGCAGCGCCGAGCCCCAGGTGAAGCCGCCGCCGAAGGCCTCCAGCAGCACCAGCTGGCCGCGCTGGACGCGACCGGAGCGCACCGCCTCGTCGAGCGCCAGCGGCACCGAACCCGACGAGGTGTTGCCGTGCTTGTCGACGGTGACTATGACGCGGTCCATCGGCATGTCCAGGCGCTTGGCCGTGGCTTCGATGATGCGCAGGTTGGCCTGGTGCGGAATCAGCCAGTCGATGTCGTGGCGATCCAGGCCATTGGCCTCGAGCGTTTCCTCGACCACCGAGTCCAGCGCCTTGACCGCGTGCTTGAAGACTTCGTTGCCGGTCATCAGCACCTTGACGCCGGCGTTGGGCTCGTCCGGCTTGAAGCCGACCGAAACGCCCACCGGGTTCCACAGCAGCTCCTTCTTGCCGCCATCGGCGTGCATGTGGGTGCTGAGGATGCCGGTCTCGGTGTCGGCCTTGAGCACGACCGCGCCGGCGCCGTCACCGAACAGCACGCAGGTGGAGCGATCGCTCCAGTCGAGCATGCGGGTCAGGGTTTCGGCACCGACGACGAGGACGTTCTTCGCCGCGCCGGAGCGGATGAACTTGTCGGCCACCGTCAGCGCGTAGATGAAGCCCGAGCAGGCGGCGTTGACGTCGAACGCCGCGCAGCCGCCGGCACCGATGCGGTGCTGGAGCAGGCAGGCGGTCGAGGGGAAAATCAGGTCCGGCGTGGTCGTACCGACCACGATCAGGTCGAGATCCTTGGCATCGACACCGGCCGCTTCCAGCGCGCGAACGGACGCGTGGTAGGCCAGGTCGCTGGTGAATTCGCCTTCGGCGGCGACATGACGCTCACGGATGCCCGTGCGCGCGGCGATCCATTCATCGCTCGTGTCGATGAATTTGGCCAGGTCGTCGTTGGTCAGCACCTTCTCGGGAAGGTAGCTGCCGGTTCCCGCGATGCGGGAATAAATCTGTTGCGTCATCGCCACTCCGCTGCACAGCCGTTGTCGGGACTCCGCCAGCCAGGCCGACGGAAATACACCGCCGCGATGGCCGCTGAGCGCGCTGAACCTTTACGGTTCCGACAGTCCAGGCTGTGCGGCGGCCGCGCGAGTCCGGTCAGGGCTGCGCGCGGCGCGACGGTGAGCGAAGAGCTTACTCTTCGTCGGCAACCTTGGACTTGGTGTCGATCACCTTCTTGCCGCGGTAGTAACCGTCAGCGGTGACGTGGTGACGCAGGTGGGTCTCGCCCGTGGTCGGGTCGGTCGCCAGCTGCTTTGCGGACAGCGCATCGTGCGAACGGCGCATGCCACGCTTGGACGGGGAAACGCGGGACTTCTGGACAGCCATGGTCTTGCTCCAAAAAAACTCAGTTCGATTGTTTCTTCAATGCCGACAGCGCCGCGAACGGGTTCACTCGCTCCGGCTCTTCGGCCTGCTCGCTCGCCGGCCAGTCGCGCTCCACCGCCTCCGTGCCGGGCATTATCGGCACGACAGGAACGGCGAGGATCAACTCGTCCTCGACCAGCTCGACGGTCCGCAGCTGGCCATCTTCCGGCACCAGCAACGGCTCGTATCCTTCCGGCAACGCCGCCTCGTCCGCTTCATCACGGATCAGGCCCAGGCGCTGCACGATGTTTACCGGGTACAGGAACCGCTGCAGGCTGCGCTGACAGGTCAGCGGCAGCTCGGCATCGATTCGCAGTTCGACATAGGGCACCCGCAGCGCGTCGGTATCGAACTCGAGCGCAAAGCGAACCTCACCCTCGGTGTCGACCAGACTGTTCCGCAGCCGCGTCAGCGATGACAACGGCACACGGCCTTCCAGGCCGCGCCGTGTCGCCACCATGCGCCATGCATCAAGAATCCCGGGCAGGTCGGCTGACATAAGCTGCGGAATGTTAGAGATCGCGACTTCCCCTGTCAAACCTGAACCGGCGCGCCGGCAAGCACTGACCTGCCCCGCTCGTCGGCGGCGATTGCGGGAGGCGCCGCCCCGGCCTCAAACTGGATCCATTCCGTCCAGTCGACCGCGCCCGTGACCATCGTCCTGCTCCTGCTCCTGTCCACCTTGGCGATCGCGGCACTGTCGTTTGCCTGGTACCGACCCGGGCGCCGCGATCGCGCCGTCCGCGAGGTCCTGGACGCCGCCGATGCCCTCGAGGAGCGCCTGCGGCTGGCCCGCGCCGAGATCGAGGCGGTCGCCGGCAACGGCGGCAACGATCCGGTCGGCGACGCCATGCGCGAGATGCTGCGCCAGCGCCTGTGGCTGCGTGACCACGGCCGCGACGCCAGCCTCAGCCAGCTGGCCGAGGTTCGCAGCTCGATTGATGCCGCCCGCGGCCGGATCGACCAGCAATTATCCCTGATTGCCCGCGCCCGCGCGCCAATTGCCTGAACCTGCGCATCACGTGGCCGCGGCGCCCCCCATTCCCGCGCTGATCCTCGCCTCGACCTCCGTCTACCGGCGCGAGCTGCTGTCGCGCCTGCGCCTGCCGTTCGAAACCGCGCGACCGGACAGCGACGAGACGCCGCTGCCGGGGGAAGCGCCGGCTGCCCTCGCCCGACGCCTGGCCCAGGCCAAGGCCGCCGCCGTGGCCGCGCTGCACCCGGGCGCCTGGGTCATCGGTTCCGACCAGGTCGCCGAGTTCGATGGCCGCCCCCTGGGCAAGCCCGGCGGGCGCCAGGCTGCGATCGCGCAGCTCGCCGGCATGTCCGGACAGCGCGTCCAGTTCCATACAGGCGTCTGCGTCATGCAGGCCGGCCAGGCGCCGCTGCAGGCCCTCGACCTGACCGTCGTGGAATTCCGCGCCCTGGAGCTGGACCAGATCGAACGTTACGTGGATGCCGAGCAGCCCTTCGACTGCGCCGGCAGCTTCAAGTCGGAGGGCCTGGGCATCAGCCTGTTCGAGGCCATCGACAGTCGCGACCCGACCGCACTGGTCGGCCTGCCGCTGATCGCGACGGCGCGGCTGCTGCGCCAGGCCGGCTTCGAACTGCCCTGAGTCAGTGCGCCGGGCGCTCGACCGGGCACCACTGGTACGGCACCGCCTCCGCACCGATCGATGCGGCATGGACACGGCAACGGCCCGGTTCCATCAGCAGGCCGTAGCGCGCAAGCGTCTGCACGGCAGTCTCGGCCAGCGCGCGATTTGCCATCGCCACGTTGCTCCCTGATTCGTCCGCGCGCGTCGTCATGCGACAACGCCCATCGCCGACCAGTACGTCGGCCCGGCGGTTTCGCGCGACCTTGCGCAGCAGGCCGCAGTCGCCGCGATCGAGTCCCAAGCGTGCGGCCCAGGCATTGATCTGCGCCAATCGCGCCCGGCGCTTTTCCATGCGGTTGTCGACATCGGCCGGCACCATCGCGTAGACCGGACCCGGGCGTGCAGCGATGCGCGCACGGATGACGTCTGCGTAGTGAGCAGATTCCGGGAGGTTCGAGCCCACCGACGCGTACGCCGCGGCCGCGGGCAGGAATGCAATGCGCCACGCCTGCGGCTCGGTCCCCACCAGCAGCACCGTCGACTGCGCGGGCTGGTCCATCTTGGGCACTTCGACCTGGAACGCCGTGCCTGTCCAGCCGGCGTGGCCCCAGTTCCCCCACCCGGTCAGCCAACTGCCGACCAGCGTCACCGCGATGGTCGCGGCGATCGCGCACTTCGCCACGCGCGCGGCCAGTGCCGGCGCAAACACACGCTCGGCCAGCAGCCACAGCACCAGCGGCGCGAGCAGTTCGAGCACCGCCAGGTAGCGGTGGATGCTGAAGACAGCCAACCAGGTGACGAAGGCCACGGCAAAGAACACCAGCAGCAATCGCGCCGGTGCGTTGACTGCCATGTCCTGCCGGTTGCCGCCGGCACGGCGGCGCAGGAACCACGCCAGCACGGCGGCGATGGCCAGGAGGTAAAGCACCGCCCAGATGACCTGCAGCAGGGGGACTTCGCTGACCAGGAACGGATTGATCGTGAACTTGATCGGGCGCAACGCGGCCTCGATCACGCCCGATGGCAACCAGCGCTGGTCCGCCACCGACACCGGGATCGCCAGCGGGGCCTGGAACCAGCCATTGAACTGCGGGAACAGCGGATTGTCGAACTGGCGCCACATCCGCCACAACCATGGCCCGGCGACCAGGGCGATGGTTGCAGTGGTCGTTGCCGTGAGCGCGGCGGCGCGCTGGATCCGCAGCGTCCACGACCACGGCCCGGAGAGAACCGCCACGCCCAGCGCCAGCGCATAGACCGCGTTTGTAAGCTTGAGCGACACCCCGAGGCCGAGCACGACGCCCGCGAGCCACCAGTGCCAGGACACGTGCTCGCGACGCGTCGCCTGCAACACCATGAGCACGGCCGCGAGCACGAACACCGCCGTGGTGTTGTCGCCCATCGTGGTGCCAAGTTCGGACAGGAACACCGCACTCAGGCACCCCGCCAGCGCCAGCAGCGGAGCCAGGCGTGCACGGTCCGCCCGTCCGGCCAGTGCCAGCCAGCCGATGCCGGCGACCAGCGCAAACGCAAGGCCGTGCCACATGCCCAGGACCATGGCCGTCAACTTCGGCCAGTGCTGCGCGGCGAGGAAGTACGGCACATCGAGCCAGGGTACGAAGTAGCTCTGCAGCTGCGCCGGCGCCAGGTCCGTGGCGAGGCGGTCCGTCAGCCACGCATGGGCGTTGTAGAGGTGGTAGTTGCGCAGGTCCCAGTTGCTGTCCTGGCCTCGCCATACCGATGCCAGGCCGCAAAGCAGCGCGACCGACACGGCCGCCCACACCGCATTGGCAACGCGATGGAATCCGAATCGCCGGTCCAGGAATGCCGTGGCCGACTGCCAGCGCCGACGCAGTGCGCTCAAGGCGCCCTCGCTGCCCGCGCCTGCTTCGCGGTGGGCACCGACAGGTACATCAGGTGCTTGAACTCGATGCGCCCGCGCGTGACCGTGTCCAGGATCAGGCCGCAGGCAAACAGGACCGCGCCGAGCAACACCAGCGCCGCGCACAGGATCGCGGTGGGAAACCGCGGCACCAGTCCGGTCTGCAGGTACGTCAGCAGCAGCGGCCAGGCCAGCACCAGCGAAACCAGGACGCACAGCGCCGTCAGGATGGAAAAGAACGCCAGCGGGCGCTCGTTCTTGAAGAGCCGGGCGATCATGAAGAGAATCCGCGTGCCATCGCGGTAAGTACGCAGCTTGCTGGCCGAACCTTCCGGCCTGACGCCGTAGGCCGTGGCGACCTCGGCCACCGGCATGCGCTGTTGCAGCGCATGCACGGCCAGTTCGGTCTCGATCTCGAAGCCGCTGGAATGGGCCGGGAACGACTTCACGTAGCGCCGCGAGAACACCCGGTAGCCGGACAGCATGTCGTCGAAGCTGCGCCCGAACAGCAACCCCACGCAACGCGTCAGCAGCACGTTGCCGGTGCGGTGGCCGGAGCGGTACGCAGCGGCGTCCTGGTGGGCGCGCGAACCGACGATCATGTCCAGATCGTCACTGCGCAGGCGCTCGACCAGCATCGGCGCGGCTGCGGCGTCGTAGGTGTCGTCGCCGTCGACCAGCACGTAGATGTCGGCATCGACCTCGGCGAACATCCGCCGCACGACATTGCCTTTGCCCTGCAACTGGACGTGCCGCACGCTGGCCCCTGCGGCGCGCGCGACCTGCGCGGTGCCGTCAGTGGAATTGTTGTCGAACACGTGGATGTCGGCCGCCGGCAGGCTGGCCCGGAAATCCGCGATCACCTTGGCGATCGCCGCCGCTTCGTTGTGGCATGGCACCAGCACGGCAATCCGTGGCGCCTGTTCGGCTGCTTCCATTACGTCGTCCCCGATTCAGGCGCACAGTCTACCGGCGCGGCGCGGCGAGGGCAGGACTCAGTCGACCAGGATGGGACGCTCCGCCCAGGTTTCCTCGCTGCCGTCACGGCCGCGCAGGCGCAGGCCCAGCCAGTGGCGCCCTGGCTTGAACGACTCCGGCGGCAGAGAAACGTCCGCGTCGAAGCCCACGTTCGGATGCTGCGGATCGCTCGATTGCGGCCATACGTCCGTGAGGCCTTCGAAGACGCGTCCGTAGGCCGCGTGGGCAACGACCTGGCCATCGAGCAGGACGTCGATGCCGGCCAGGCCAACGCCGTCCTTGAAGGCCCAGCCCTTGACGTTGAAGCGCCTGCCAACACGCGCATCGGCCACCGGCGCATCGACCCAGGCCATCGCCGGTGTCGTGCAGCCACCTTGCACCGGCTTCCCGTCCATGGCGAACAGCATGAAGCGCTGGCGGCCGTGGTCGATGTTCAGCACCTGCGGTGGCGGCAACGGTCCGACCATCGCGCACAGATCGTGGTAACGGGCCAGCAGGTCGCGGTACTTGATCTCGGTGGTGCCGACCACGACCAGCACCGGCCTGTCGCCCCACTCGGCACGCCCGGCGCTCTGCAGACCCCACAGGCGCAACTGCGGCGCGCGGCCATGCTTGTGATTGATCGGGTGGTCGAGCACGGCGATGCGCGGGTCGCCGAGGGCGAACCCCAGTTCGGCGCCGATCTTGAAATTGTCCGCCACCACGCGCGTCCCGGCCGGCATCGTTGCCAGCCGCGCACGCACCGCGCGGGCCAGCGGTTCCCAGCCGGAGAAGTTGCTCGGATACCACTTCTCGGCCGCATTGCGTTCGCGCACGCCGGGCTGCGCGACAGCCAGGTAGTAGCCCAGGTTGGCCATCAGGCCGACCCC
>Ga0209025_1002781_pt1 | contig 17650 bp, 9 predicted proteins | sample AraplaMF_Col_mLB_FD_184256 | JGI IMG/M metagenome (GOLD analysis project Ga0209025, IMG submission 184256) | Arabidopsis root microbial communities from the University of North Carolina, USA - plate scrape MF_Col_mLB (SPAdes) (version 2) | ecosystem: Host-associated > Plants > Roots > Endosphere ... | reverse complement strand
CTCTAAACTAGAGATCTCTATAGATTTATCATGAGTCCGTATTGCTTACCCTTTCACACCACCAAGGGCAATCCCACTAATAACTTGTCTCTGCAAAACAATAAACACAATCAGCAGAGGAATAATTGCTGACACTGACGCCATCATCATAATCGCATCGTTGGTCGTATAATCATCCCTAAACAATGTCATGCCTAGCGGAACGGTATACAAAGATTTCGATTGCAAGAAGATTAACGGGTTTTGATAATCATTCCACGACCAGATGAACTTAATAATCGCCACCGTCGCGATTACAGGCTGACAGAGCGGAAGCATAATCGAAGTGAAGCTGCGCAGGTGCCCTGCACCATCAATTTTAGCAGCTTCCAAAATATCATCACTCACACCAGCCATAAATTGACGCAGCAAGAATGTAAAGTAAATCGAAAACATACCCATCAATATTAGCGCTGCATGGGTGTCATATAGTCCCAACCAACGAATAAGCATGAAGCGAGGAATGAGCGTCGCTTGATCCGGAATAATCATCATGGCTAACAGCCCGGCAAATACAAGGTTTCGACCGCGAAATTGTAGTTTCGTAAAGGAATAGGCTGCCATCGTTGATATAAGTAGCGAGAGTAAAGTAACGATAATTGCCACTTTAATGGAGTTAAAATAAATCTGACCAAACGGTACCTTTTGCATCCATACTGCCTTGAAGTTATTGACAAAGTTGGTTGCAGACGGAATCCATTCAATCGGGAAGCGCATGACATCTTTTTCAAATTTAAACGCTGACGACACCATCCATAATAATGGAAAGATGAAAAGTATGGACAATGCTCCCATCAACACGGTAGCGATAATTTTAGTAATCTTATTACGTAAGGTTAGCATCGTATTCTCCCTTTCTATTAAAATGATTCTTCTTGGCGCATCTTCCACGTTGCCGCAGTAATCAGACCGATAATCGCAAATAACAGCCAAGAGATTGCAGATGCATAGCCCATATTGTAGTTGACGAAACCTTCTTGATAAATGCGGAATACAATTACCGTTGACGAATTATCAGGACCGCCTTCGGTCAAATACGAAATAATATCGAACACTTTAAATGAACCAATAAGCATCGTAATAAGCAAGAAGAACGTCGTTGGACGGAGCAGCGGGATCGTGATATTGAAAAACTTCTTCAGTCCCGTCGCCCCATCAATTTCTGCCGCTTCATATAATTCTTCGGAAATATTGGACAATCCCGCCATGTATATAATAATCGTGTAACCGAGCCCTGCCCACGCACTAATAATAGCGACCGCAATTAGTGATGTTTTCGGATCAACGAGCCATTTCGGAGGATTCGATATACCAAGATCCATTAGAAATTGATTGATAGGGCCTAGTGAAGGGTGGAACAAGATGCTCCACACTGCTGCCACAGCGATAATCGAAGAAATGTAAGGTATAAAGAATACGACTTTAAAGTAATCCTTAAAGTAGACTTTACTATGAATAACAACTGCCAATACAAGCGCAAGCGCAATCGGAATTGGCACGGTTAACACCGTATATACTAAGTTGTTATATAATGCCTTCCATATCGTTGGATCTTGAAATAAATGAATGAAGTTTTGCAGGCCAGCAAATTTAATACCTGATACCCCAGATAATAAATCCCAATCTGTAAAACTTAAATACAATGAAAATCCAAGGGCAAATACATTAAGCATTAACATACCCACTATTTCTGGCAGTAAAAACAGCCAACCAACTAATGCTTCCTTTCTCCGTGGCGACCAAAATTTTTTCACTCCGCTCTCCGCCTGCTGTTTTGGAAGCTGATAACTTGATTTTGTCTCTTCCACTTTTTATGTCACCTCAGCTTATAATTTGTTGACTTCATCATAATTCGCAGGCAAGGGAGAACAAAGGATGGATTATGACCTAGTGTGGGTAAAATTTTGACCTTTGTCATTTATGGAAACATGCAACCGAGTTGACTACTATTGAGCATCATTGAGATGAAGGGTTAGATGGGTTAAGCCGGAGATGGAGAGAGCTGGATCACTCGAAAACGGGGAAGAAATGTAATGTAAACAGAAAAACGACCCCTACTTTTCCATGTAAGGGCCGCCCATCACTCTCTTTTGCAAGACTGAGATACCTAATCAATTATTAGAAAGTGATTGTTGATATTGAGACCAGAGGGTATTCACGTCTATGCCAGTAATCAATTGAAATTGACCTTCTTTCCACAATTGAATTTGTTGCTCATTCATGCCATAGGGGATCCTTGCCGCATTTAATGCACGAATGAATCCGCGATGTTTCGTATCTTCAATCCAGCGAATGAAGTTCGCCGTTCCATTGCTAGACCAAGTTCCACCCGGGCTGATACCATAACGATTATGATAACCCGTTTCGTAACGCAAGCTATCAGCTACTGCTTCCACATCAAAGTCGCTATATTGATAAGCATGACCCAATTCGTGGTAAAGGATTCCAAAAATTTCATCGCGTAATGAGTTGTTGGGATTATTAGCTGCGAAGCTTGCGAGATACTGAGAACTGATACCTAGCGTTTTTAACTCATTGTCTCCTGACATCCAGGCAACTCCAGGGGTGTCTACGATTTCCACTAGAATTTTCTTTACTCTAACCGGCATTTCTGCCGGACTCTTGTATAAAATTTCATTTAATTTACGCAAGATCGTCAAAATTTCTTGCTCGGCATTGGGTAGAGCTTGATCGAATAAACTGTAGCCTGCAAGGTTCTGAACTTCGATGATCGGGTTCTCGGTATGCCACATGTCATTCGTGCGCGAAAATTCAACTTCGCTTACTTGCAGAGCGTAGCCGCTATGATTTTGGATATTGTTGAGCCTATAGTATTGATAGGCATTTGTATTGTTATACAATAAGTAATGTTTACGTTGATGACGAAGCTTGAAGTTCTCATCGCTTTTCGTGTCTAAATCCGTCCAGTTAATAGAATCATTGGATCCCTGCAGAACCCAGCTTCTCGGATCAGCATCGGGACTATTGTTGTACGATTTAGCCGACGTAAGCGCGTAACCATCGATCGTAACCTGTTCGCCAAAGTCGAACTGCAACCATGCCGTATTGTTCCAAGTTAGCCACTTGGTATTGCTTGATCCGTCAACCAGATTCGACTTGATATCGTCTGGAGCATTTTCTCCGCTGGCTGTAACCGTGGGCTTAATCGTGCTGAAAGTCTGCACATCATTACCGAATAGCTTAATTTCGGATAACTGCAGCATCCCGCCGTCATCGTACTGATTAGCAAAGTTATCAAACTTTACAAATTTATAAGGAGCTGTATTGGCAAATGAATAGGTTTTCGTTTGATGGCGGGAGGTGAAGCTTTGATTCTGCTGTGTGTCCAGATCATCCCAGACAATCCCGTCATTGGACCCTTTTAATACCCAGCTTTTCGGATCTCTTCCAGGCTCATCCTCCGCAGTTGTAATGGAGTACGAGTTAACGATCTTTGCAGTCGTGAATTCATATTGCAGCCATGCTGGAGTACTGAATGTTAACCACTTCGAAAAAATATACTGATCGAATGCTTTATCCTTGCCCTCATGCGACCCATTTTCACCACTTGCGGTTACCGTCCCGTCTACAGCTAAATTGATCGGCAGGATAGTCGGAGTCGACTCGGCTGCAATAGCAACCGGAATATATACATTGCTGCTAAAGCCTAATCCTATCGCGGCCGCTAAGATAAGTACTCCTGTTTTTTTCATGTTTGTCCTCTCCTTTTTTTGATTAAGAAGTTTCATGATTTCCCCTACTTTTCAGTTCACTTTAAAATTAACTTCCGGGTATTTTGCGGCCAGCCTCTCTAGTGCTGAGCTGTCGCCTGTCTGTTTCACATAAAGGTCAAAAAAAGCGAGGCTAAACTCGTTGATAATACGATGAACGTACCGCGGATCTTCGCCTGGGCTTCGCAATAAAGGTGAAATCAGATGAAAATCAGTGAAGCTCGTATGATCCGTGTGAGGAATGACCATCGACATACCACCGCCAGCAAGCGCACGCTCGTTGCGGTTATTTATTACCTTGATATCTTCAAGTGGATCATCGATGATCCCTGCGCTCATGCTCAGAAACGGTTTGCCGATTCCCGTAGCTGGCACATTTGACCCATATAACAGACCGTCCATATTAATGGCTGCTTGGATGCGGGAGTCCTCCACCAGCATTTGTGCGGCGGTAGCTCCACCGTAAGAATGGCCGAACATACCGATTCGCGAAGTGTCGATCCTTCCCGTAAAGCGGTCGTCTACATCGCCTCGGTTAAGCTTCTCCACTTGATCTAGCACAAAAGCGGTATCTTCCCGCCATAATTTGATATGGCGATCTCTTTCAGCAAGTTCAGTTAGATTCGTAGACTGAAAGTATGCAGTTCGACCGTCTGGATAGACGGTAGCCGCAGCGTCATAGGCATGGTCGATACATAAGACGATATAACCTTGACTTGCTAGCTCCTCGACTTGAAACGTATTTTGATTGCGAAAACCGTTCAAACCATGGGAGAAGATCAATACAGGATAACGGTTCTCGGCGTCTGATAGCCGGGCTTCCGAGAACGCATTCGATTTCACCACATTCAGATGGCCTAGTACGAATGCCGGGACGGACACATCTGCTTCCAGTCCCTTTGCGACCTCATGCGCATTGCGGATAAAGGGCTCGCGATTTCCCTCGCCTTTATCACCTGCAGGATAATACATCTGTACCATTAGCTCGCGCCGGTCATTCGGATCATTTGTAAAAAGTTCCTCCCGCTGATCATCAACCCAATGATACAGCGTTGTGCCGACCATAAATGGGCCTGTCGGTTTATGAAATAAAGATACAGGCATGAGTGCAGGCATCGCGACCGCTACAGACAAATATATGACAAGCAGCAATGTACGAACCGTGACCGTAATTCTGTTTCTGGGGCTCTCTTTGCTCCTGGCCAATAGATAGCATACTGTCAATATAACAGGGGACAAATAAGCCGGAATCATCTGCCAACGGTAGCCTTCAGCGATAAGCTGTATGATAAGAACACCGTATGCAACCGTCAAGGCGGTAACAGACCACCGTTTTGTCTTCCAGCCTGCAAATAGAGTCCATCCCAGAAGGACGAAATTAACAAAGATCAAACCGATTTCCCAAAATCCCATCGGATTCTCCCACCTTTCTTCATTTTCATCTAAGTACTAGTAGTACTAAAATATTATTTTCGGTACTAACAATAAGTATTGCATACATTTGCTCTTAGTGAATCCACGAAAACAAAAAAAGCTGAGAAGAACGGCAACCTGTAAGTATTGTTTTTCTCAGCTCTAATAAATGGGAGCCTCATTCTACTTCCTAATTCCATTCAATATGATATCTACCATCATGGAAAGAGATTCTTGCACCGTAATTTGGCTGGAAGCTAAATTGCGCTGATCGAAAATCGATGTCATTAAGAAATTGAGGGTTTGGATCAGTGTTGGAATATGCATCGGACGAAAATCACCATTATGGATGCCTTCTTCAATGAGACTAGTAATGATATTCCACTCATCATTAATGCCTTGTTCCATTTCCCTCCACCGTTCGGGGTAGTACCGCCGAAGTTCGACCAGTAAGCGTACATAGCTGTTCTGAAAATCATGAGGAACAATCAAGAGTATACCTTTCAATTTTTCAGATATGCTCAAATTCGTATCTTGGATCACTTCTCGAAATCGTCTTTCCGTTTCTTCGTTTACTTGCTGAACCACATAACCTATAAGTTCGTCCTTGGACGGGAAATGCTCGTACAACGTGCTTTTGCTTACACCTAATTCGCGCGCCAAATCATTCATTGTAAATTTGATTCCTTTTTCATGAAATAGCGCGATAGCAGTTTTGGCAATCCGTTCTTTCATCCTTAGTTCACCTCAAACCAAGAGTAGTACCCATAGATCCTTTTATAGTACTTTGGGTACTAGGAAAGTGTAACTCTTTATTTCTTTGGGGTCAAATTCAACAACCAAGTTAGCACTAACTACTTTAGATTTTCGGGGTTTAGCTTTTCCAGTTCTGGAATCACGAAACGTCCGTCTTTTCGAATCAGTCGATCATCAAACCAAATCTCTCCACCGCCATACTCTGACGTTGAATCATCACCATGTCCCAGTGGATTGCTGACTCATTCCCATTTGAAGCATTATCATAGCATCGTCCCGGTGTGAAATGAAAGCTGCCATCGATTTTCTCATCGAACAGAATATCCTGCATTGGTTCCCTAATAGCAGGATTTAACCCAATTGCAAACTCCCCTATGTAACGTGCACCTTCATCCGCATCTAAGATATTGTTTAGCCGCTCGGTGTTGTTTGCTGCCGCATGGATGATCTTTCGCGCAGATTCACGAATGGGTGCCCACCTGCTTTATGCACGGCTTTCACAAGTTCCTTTGCCAAAGATGTATCGATTCCAGTTGAATCTATTAATACATTGTCTCCCTTTTGCACTTTTGTAGAATAGTGTATTTGCTAATTCGTTGAATTTCCTTCACCTCCTCATCTGTGAAAGAGACCCCCTCTACCCTTACATTAATCTCTACAACGCAAAGTCCAGTCATACTTTGAACCGCTTCGCGGATGTTTACCTGCAATTGATGACACACTTCATGAATTTTCATACCGTACACAACCATAACTCGCAGGTCTATAGCAGCTTCAACTTCACCTACCTCGACGGACACGCCCTTTTGCACGTTCTTGCCACTCAACATCTTCACCCAATCATCCGACAGTCCGCCAGACATAGCAGCAATTCCTGGAGTCTCAAGCGCTGCAAGACCAGCAATTGTGGCGACGACATCATCGGAAATCAGAATGTTACCTCCATGCTTTTTCAATTGATTTTCAGCCATGGTCATCTTCCTTTCTGTCTATGTTCAGGGACACCATTAGTTCACTTTAAATTTCACTTCCGGGTAATTGGCAGCCAGCCTGTCCATGGCCGAGCTGTCGCCTGTCTGTTTCACATAAAGGTCAAAAAAAGCGAGACTGAATTCGTTAATGATACGATGAACGTAATGCGGATCTTCGCCCGGACTTCGTAATAAAGGTGAAATCAGATGAAAATCTGAGAAGCTCGTATGATCCGTGTGAGGAATGACCATAGACATGCCACCACCGGCGAGCGCTCGTTTATTGCGAGCCTCTTCTTCATCGGAATCTTCTTTGGAGTCTTCGCTCATCTCTGCACTCATGAGCAGGAAAGGTTTTCCGATACCTGACTCTGAATAAGCAGCCCCATATAACGTGCCGTCCATATCAATGGCAGCTTTGATGCGGGAGTCTTCTGCTAGCATCTGCGCGGCAGTAGCCCCGCCGTAAGAATGCCCGAACATCCCGATTCGGGTCGTATCAATCCTTCCTGCAAAGCGGCCATTGCTTTGGTTTAGCTTCTCTTCTTGATCAAGCACAAAAGAGACATCTCCCTTCCATAATTTGATATGGCCATCTCTTTCAGAAATATCAGTCATATTAGCTGACTGAAAGTATGCGGTTCGACCATCTGGATAAACAGTAGCCACAGCGTCATAGGCATGATCGATACATACTACGATATAACCTTGGCTCGCTAACTCTTCGACTTCAAACGTGTTTTGATTGCGAAAACCGCCTAAACCATGAGAGAAGAGCAAAACGGGATATTGCTTCTCCGAATCTGACATCCGGGCTTCCGTGAACGCATACGATTCCACCAAACCCAGATGGCTAAGCGTGAATGCCGGGATGGACAAATCTTTTGCCATTCCTTTTGCGATCTCATGCGAGTTGCGGATATAGGGTTCGCGGTTCCCCTTGCCTTTATCACCTGCAGGATAATAAATCTGAACCATCAGCTCGCGCCGATCTTTAGGATCTTTAGAAAGCGGTTCTTCCCGTCCATAGTCCACCCAATGATATAGGGTCGTACCGACCAAAAATGGGCCGGTCGGTTGTTTAAATAAAGACACTGGCATGAGTGCAGGCAGCACAACCGCTACAGACAAATAAATGACCAGCAACAATGACTTAAGCGTGAGCGTAACCCGGTTTCTGACACTCTTTTTCCGCTTGGCCAATAGATAGCAAGCTGTCATGATAACTGAAGACAAATAAGCCGGGATCATCTGCCAACGATAGCCTTCCGCAAAGAGCTGTGCGATAAGTACACAGTAGGCAACTGTCAAAGCGATGATAAACCAACGTTTTGTCTCCCTTCTCGCGAATAGTATCCATCCCATAAGTGCGAAATTAACAATAATCAAACTAATCTCCCAAAATCTCAACGTATTTCCCCCTCTGTCTGCATTTTCATCATCAAGGGCATCCCGATATGTAAGAAACAAATCATCGTTACTGCCATTCGTTTTCTCTGCTTATTTTCTTTGTACCTATAGTACCAGTTTAGTATTTTCGGTACTGATAATTATCATAATAGCACAAAATAGTTATAAGTAAAGTATTTAAAACTGTTTTTCGGAAATATAATCTTACAAAATCGTAGGAATCTCGAGCACGATATAAATGAATCGTCGCTCTCTTTCTGTCATCTCCTGCTTGTTCAGCATCGGGTGAAACTCCATTCTTAAGTCGTACATTCAAAAAAAACTCGGTGAGTTCATCACCGAGTTTTTTAAACCTTTTCGTTTGTATTAAAAACGCCTAACAGATTAATATGATCCAAATTGGTGCTGCTGTTGAAAATAAACTCCAATTTATAATCTCCGCGGATATATGTGAGCTTGGTCTGCTTCGTTTTTCCGTTTTTAATCGCTGTTGTGGAATTAGGTGCAAACCAATGCTGCTTCACCATGCTCATCGTAATGCCGCCAATATTGGTTTGGCTCTCAACATTGGTACCGAAGTAACGGATCTCGCGAATTTTATCGGATTGATAGGTGATAGCATAACCGGGGTTACCCATGTTAGCGCTGTATACGTCATAACCGTTTACGTCTTCTCTAGGTAGTTCAGGATCGCCGATGGCTTTAAAGACATCTTTTCTGGTGCTTTTTCCAACCGTCAGGTTGCTTACTGCTCCCGGAAATTGCCCTTCCAACGCTGGTTTATAAAAGCTCATTAACGTTTGGAGTGCATGTTCGGAAGCGTAGTTATCTTGGCTTGCGGCTGCAGCTTCTACCTGCTGTACCGGTAAAACCGAAGAGTTCACCAAAGACGCACCAATTCCGATAACGCCCACAACTGCAAAGGCAGCCCAAACTTTTTTAGTAGAAGTAAACTTCATGTTGGATCCTCTCCTTATACCATGAATTAACCACATATTTTCTATCTCATACTTTAAGCCAATTCTCATCCTAAATATAGTACTATCGGAAAGTGATTGTGTTACGAACTCATGAAAATGAAATGTCATTTCTGACATATTAAATCCACAATAGAGATCCCTAATAAGGCAATTCGCGTAAGTTATCCATAGTATCAATTTACCGTAAATTTGGCACACTATATCTTCCACTTCCCACCTCAGGAAGCAATTCATGTCATCCCCTTCATGCTTACTTCATTATACAAAAAAGATACCCACAGCCTGAACACCTTTTTCTCTTCGTGTCCAGTCTATGGGTACCCGTTTACATGCAATGGTCAACCTTTTTTTCTTTACTTGTAAGCTTTGGACTTTTCCAAAATTGCTTTTATGAGTGATGCGTTTGCTGGAGCATAGTCTCTTTCCAGCATCTGCTCGTGCTTGCCGTTTCCTAAATAGAAGTGCAATTGTCCCGATGTTAACTCGCTCCAGGACGTCCATCCGCGTTCTACTTCGCCTATTGCTTCTGACGATTGGATCAGATAAATGTCTGCTCGAACTTCTCCTGTCGTTTCCATATTATCGATCCAATTGTTGTAAGCCGTTATGTTTTGTCTAACTTCTTCTGCGTCTAGTTCTGGAACATAACGAAGAAATAGAGAAATTTCTTCTTGCAGCGTCTCCAGGTACTCTTCTTGCTGCATGTTCAAGGAATGCGAATTTCTTGGGTAGGCATCAAGCATAATGATGCCGGCTACTTCACGATTTTGTTGTTCCAGCTGCTTGGCCACTTCAAACGCCAGATTACCCCCGGCAGAGTAGCCCAACAAATAAAGCGGACCCTGAGGCTGCATCTTATGAACGCTTTGTGCAAAGTATGAGGCTGCATCTTCGCAGCTAATAAAATCATAGGCATATATAGCAGCCATATCTCGCAGTAATGTCGCCAGCATCGTGAATACTTGACCAAAGCCGACGATAGGCGGGAAGCAATGCAAGATTATGCCGTCTGCATTGTTTCCGTTCCACACAGACACTCCTTCCGTTGGCTGCTTCGCTAGATCGTCTGGGCTGCTTCCGCTTTGAAGGTGATCAGCGAGTTCCATAACCGTCGGGTAAGCGAAGGCGGCACTAAACGAGATGTCCACGTCCAATCTACGGCGAGCTTCACCAATCATTTGAATCAGCTTTAAAGAATGCCCGCCTGCATCGAAGAAGTTATCGTGAATGCCGATCCTCTCTAGGCTGAGAATCTCCTGCCAAATGTCCGCAAGCGCTCGTTCGAGCGCATTTCTTGGCGCTGTATAATTTGCTTGAAGAGGCTCATTGAGCTGTATATGAGATAAACCTCTGCGATCGACTTTGCCATTGGCTGTAAGCGGCAGCATATCCAGTTGCACGAAGCGCGTCGGAATCATATAGGCTGGGAGCTGCTTGGATAAGGATCTCCGCAGTTCTCCGGCAACAAGCTCGGTATCCGCTACGACATATGCGAATAGAAGCTTCTCCCTCGCTTCATTTTCGCGAGCGATGACCGCCGCTTCCTTCACCTCCTTCACTTTCGTCAGAGCGGCCTCTACTTCGCCCAGCTCAATACGGAAGCCGTGTATTTTCACTTGATCGTCTGCACGACCCAAATACTCCAAGTTTCCGTTATCCTGCATTTTTGCCAAGTCTCCTGTGCGGTACATCCGCTTTCCTGGAGCGAGTGGATGGTCTACGAACTTCTCTGCCGTCAAGTCGGAGCGGTTGAGGTATCCTCTCGCGACTCCATCTCCAGCAATATAGATTTCTCCCGGTACCCCTATCGGAACTTGCTTGCCATCAGAGTTGAGCAAATAGATGCTGACATTCGCAGCCGGTACGCCAATGGGAACCGACCCGCTCGTATCTGTTGCCGGATCGTATCGATAAATCATGCAGCCGACAACCGTTTCTGTCGGGCCGTATTCATTGAATATCTCGATTTCTCCACCAAATTGGTCATAGATGCTTCTCGCCAGATCCGTGGCAAGATTCTCTCCACCGACAATCAGCTTGCGGATGTTCGATCCGGGCGTGACCTTCAATTCCTTAATCAAACGTAAATGAGCAGGCGTCAGCTTGACAATGTTGACTTGATTATCGGTTACAATCCGCTCAATTAATAACGCTTTGTCTTCTCCGCTATAAATCCGAATCAGACTGCCTGTAAGCAAAGGCGTAAATACGGATGTCACCGTCAAGTCGAAGGATATGGAAGAGTACAGCGGGAAATCCTGCTTTTCCCCGGCAGCATATACATTTTTCGCCCACCATAAATAATTCGTCAGGCCCTGATGAGTAATCATTGCTCCCTTCGGATTTCCTGTCGTTCCTGATGTATAAATCACATAAGCAAGGTCGTTGGCGTTTGATACCGGATCGAGATTCCATTCTTCTCCGCTGTAGGCGGCCTGATCGTTTAGATCGATAAGCTTTCCTTCAAACTGTACGCGAGCCAGTAAATGATGCTGCGTGAGAAGCACCTGCGAACCGGAGTCCTCCAACATATAACGAATGCGTTGTTCCGGATACTCCGGATCAATCGGCACGTAAGCTCCTCCGGCTTTTAGCACACCTAGTATGCCGACGATCATTTCCACCGACCGATCCGCCAAAATGCCGACCAATTGATCCGATCGTACGCCGGCTGCCCGCAATGTCCTTGCCAATCGATTGGAACGGGCATTCAGCTCGCTGTATGTCACTTGCTCTTCTTCATGAACGATGGCTACCGCTTCTGGCGTTTTTTCCGCCTGCCGCTCGAACAATTGGTAAACCGTTGCTTCTCGAGGATATTCCGAAGCTGTCGCATTTCCTGCCGCAAGCTGTGCGCGCTCTTCCGCAGTTAGGATCTCTAACGACGCAATCTGTGCCTGCGGATTTGCCGTAACCGCATGAATCAACTGCTCGAAGTGTTTCGCCATCCGCTCAATGGTCTCTCGTTTGAACAAGGAAGAAGCGTACTCGATGCTGCACGAAATTCCGTTCTCCATCTCTGCCAGTTGGAAGGTGAGGTCAAACTTCGCTACGGAATGTTCGATTGTATAAGGCTGGATGTGCAAATCTTGGATTTGCAAATCTCTTTGCTCCACATTTTGTAGAACGAACATCGTATCGAAAATTGGGTTGCGGCTTCTATCCCTTTTGATCTGCACCTTCTCGACCAATTCTTCAAATGGATAGCCTTGGTGCTCGTAGGCATCAAGCATCGTTTCTTTTACTTCTTCTACATACGATAAAAATGTTTTGTTGCCTGCCGGATAGCTGCGTATCGCTAACGTGCCTACAAACATCCCCACCAGTGACTCCAAGTCGCTATGTGATCTGCCTGCAATCGGCGTGCCGACAACAATATCCTCTTGCCCTGAATATTTATGCAGTAAGGTTGTATATACCGCCAGCAGTACCATATACAGAGACGCTCCGGTTTCTGCCGCTATTCGTTTCAAGCTCCGGCGGAGCGGAGTCCCAAGCATAAATGACAGCGCTTCTCCCTGGAAGCTTTGCACTACAGGCCGGACATAATCAGTCGGCAGCTCCAGAACAGGAATAGGTCCACAGAACCTATTCAACCAATAGGCCTCATCCTGCTGCTTGCGGTTTTGTTGCGTCTCAGACTGCTGCCATGCCGCGTAGTCTTTGTACTGAATATGCAGAGGCGGAAGTTCTTCCCCTTCATACAAGCGAGCAAATTCATCTACCAAAACGCCCATTGATACGCCATCGGAAATGATGTGATGCATGTCGAGCACGAACAGATGGCGTTCAGGCATAAGCTCAATCAGCCCGACGCGTAAGATCGGCGGCTGCTCCAGATGAAAGGCGCGAATAAAGGTTCGAGCCACTTCCGCGGCTTCCGTTTCGCTTGCTTGCACGTATTCCACAGTAAAGCCAACCTCATGATGCACACATTGTACAGGCTCTCCTTCTACCATATGAAAGCTTGTGCGAAGCGTCTCGTGACGGGCAATAAGCTTGTGAAGCGCGGATTCAAACCGCTGCCGGTCAAGCGCCCCATTGAGTTCCAGCACTATAGGCAAATTGTAGCTCAGTCCCGTTTCTTCGAGCTGGTGCAAGATATACAGCCGCTTTTGTGCAGAAGAGACTGCATAATACGCCTTCTCTTCGATAGGTTCAATAGCAGTGAACGTCTGCTGCTTTCTATCCGCAATGGCTTCGGCCAGCAGTTCGATGGTAGAGAACTGGAATACGTCCCGCAACGGTACGTTCACTTGCAGTTCTTTATGCAGACGGCTCACCATGGCCGTAGCGCGCAAAGAGTGACCGCCGATTTCAAAGAAGTTGTCGCGTACACCTACACGGTCAAGACCAAGTATTTCTTGCCAAATGTACACGAGCTGCGTTTCGACGCGAGTTCGGGGCGCTGCATATTCAGCTGCGGCTAGAAGGTTTTCTTCCGGCGCCGGCAGCGCTTTTCGATCGATTTTACCATTTGCCGTCAGCGGTATTCTATCGATCTGCACGAAGTGCGCAGGAATCATATAATTCGGCAATCGCTGAGCTAAGTGTTCTCTCAGTTCGCCTGCAGCCAGTTTCCGATCGGATACAACGTACGCACATAGCTGATCTTGTCCGCCCGCATCCTCCCCTGCAACTACGATCACTTCTTGAACCGACGACACCTTCAACAGCTGATCTTCGACCTCACCGAGCTCAATCCGGTAACCCCGAATCTTCACCTGATCGTCGATCCGCCCCAAGTACTCAATGTTCCCATCTGGCAACCACTTGGCCAAATCGCCCGTCCGGTACATCCGCGTACCTGGTTCAAATGGGTTGCTTACAAACTTCTCTGCCGTCAGCTCTGGAAGATTCAAGTAACCCCTCGCCAATCCTGCGCCCGCAATGCATAATTCCCCGGCTACGCCAATCGGTTGTAACTGATCGTTCTCATCCACGATATAGATACGATGGTTCAGAATTGGACGACCGATAGGTACTAACTTCCCGGTAAAAGTACCAGTAGATGCTGGCCATATTGTCGCTGCAATCGAGTCTTCTGTCGGACCGTAAGCATTAAAGTACATCACGCTGTCTTGCCACTGCTTGACAAGTTGAACAGAACTAGCGGAGCCCGCCGTGATCAATTTCTTTAAACTTGGCAGATCGTCTGGTTGTAAGTAGGCTGCATACGTTGGGGGCAAAGTTGCTGTCGTAATTTGATGGTCGTTCATATAGCTCTTACATAATTGATGATCCAAAATCGTCGATTTGGTAGGAATATGGAGCGTTCCACCCAAAAATAACGCCTGAATGATCTCCCAGCACGACGCATCAAAAGACAAACTCGCGAATTGGATTACATGATCCTGTTCTCCGAGTTGTAGTGTGTTTGCAAACATCTGTTTCAAATTACACAAACCGCGATGCTCAACCATAACCCCTTTCGGTTTGCCCGTCGTTCCCGACGTGTAGATCACGTAGGCCAGATGATCCGCTGTCGCACCCGATTCCACATTCGAACCGTCTTCCATGTACAGTTGTTCGTCATCCAGCATCAAACACTGGCCGGCAAAAGTCACATGCTCTACCAAATGACTTTGTGTCAGCAGCAGCTTCGCACCCGAATCCTTTAGCATATAGTCAATCCGTTCCGCTGGATACTCCGGGTCAATCGGGACATACGCCCCACCGGCTTTCAAGATCCCGAAAATACCCACAATCATCTCCAGCGAACGCTCAACCAAGATACCTACCAGTTGATCCGGCTCTACGCCCTCCGCTTGCAGCGTTCTTGCCAGATGATTTGCTCTTTCATTCAATTCACGGTATGTCAATTGGCTGCCCTCGTATACAACAGCCACTTGATTCGGTGTCCGCTCCACCTGTTCCTCAAATAACTGGTGAATCGTCTTGTCTCTCGGAGAGTCTGCCGCCGTATCGTTGAATACCTCCACAATCTGCGCCTTCTCTTCTCGGCTCACGATCTCGATCCATGACAGTTTTGTCTGCGGTTCATTCACGATGACATCGATCACCTGTTTGAAATGCCCCGCCATCCGCTCGATCGTTTCTTTCTTGTACAGGGAGGTGGCATACTCGATGCCGCATACAATCCCTTCCGATTCCTCCGCCGCACTTAATGTCAGGTCAAACTTGGCCAAGTTATACTCGAACGGATAGGAACTAAATCTCAAGCCTTCCAGGCTCAGTTCTCTTCGCTCTATGTTTTGCAGTACAAACATCGTGTCAAAGATCGGGTTACGACTTACATCTCTTGGCACATCCAGCTTGCTCACCAAATCTTCAAACGGATAATCCTGGTTTTCATAGGCGCTTAACGTATTTTCTTTGACTCCCTGCAGATACTCCCGGAACGTCTTCTCCCCCACTGGGGCGTTGCGGATCGCCAGTGTATTCACAAACATCCCCAGAATCGGCTCCAGTTCCGTATGCGACCTGCCTGCAATTGGCGTTCCCACGACAATATCTGCCTGTCCGCTGTACTTGGACAGCAAGGTCGTATATACCGCCAGCAATACCATATACAACGTCGTTCCCGTTTGCGAGGCCAGTTGTCTTAATCCTTCGCTTCTTCGCTCGTCGATCACGAAGTCAAGTCGATTTCCTTGAAAGCTTCTGACTGGCGGCCGGGCATCGTCTATTGGCAGATCGAGCACCGGGATTTCTCCCGCAAACACACCCAGCCAGTAAGCTTCCTGCTTGCTCATCCGCTCACTTTGAGCTTCCGTTTGCTGCCATGCTGCATAATCCTTGTACTGAATGCGTAGCGGCGGCAGCTCCGCTCCCTCATACAACTGAACAAGCTCCTGAGTGAGGATGCTCATGGAAGCTCCGTCAGAGATGATATGATGCATATCCAAGAGCAACAGATGGCGATCCGGTTTCAGTTCGAGAAGTCCCACCCGCAAAAGTGGCGCCTGGCGAAGATCAAACGGCCGCACGAACTCTTGAATATGCGCCTTCTCTTCCCCTTCTTGCACCCATGTATACGCTAAGGCAAACTCCACGTCCCGGTGCACACGCTGTACTGGTTCACCATCGACCAGCTCAAAGGCTGTACGCAGCGTCTCATGACGAACAATGAGACTGCGGAATGCCTCTTCCAAGCGATTGCGATTCAATGCTCCTTCAAGTATTAGAACGCCCGGCATGTTGTAGCTCCGCTCTGCCCCGTCGATCTGCTGCAAAATGTACATCCGTTTCTGCGCCGAGGACACCGGGTAGTAGTCCCTTGCTTCGATGAGCGGAATGGCTGCATACTCCTTCTGCTCCGACCCGGAGATCGCCTGCGCCATCTCTTCGACTGTCGGACAACGGAACACGTCTCTTAACGGAATCTCCGCATCCAGCGTCTGATGAATGCGCGATACAAGCGTCATTGCCCGGAGCGAATGGCCCCCGATGTCAAAGAAGTTATCGCGGATGCCGACACGCTCCAGCCCCAGCACCTCTTGCCAGAGCTGCGCCAGCTTCGCTTCCGTTACCGTGCGCGGTTCTGCATACTCCGTTCCCGTGCTCAGCGCCCCATCCGGGGCTGGCAGTGCCTTGCGATCCAGCTTCCCGTTTGGCGTGAGCGGCATCTTCTCCAGGCGAATGAAGTGCGAGGGGATCATATAAGGCGGAAGACCTTCCGCCAGCTTGCTCCGCATCGCCTGCGCCGTGAGCTCGCCGCTGCCCGTTACATAGGCGCACAATTCCTGTACGCCCTTCTCCGTTTCCCCGGCGGCAACGGTCACGACTGCTTCCTTGACGCCGTCGATTCGCAGCAAATGCGCTTCGATCTCGCCCGGTTCAATCCGGTAACCGCGGATCTTCACCTGATGGTCGATCCGGCCCAGATGCTCCAGTCGGCCATCCGGCAGCCAGCGGGCCAAATCGCCCGTCCGGTACATCCGCTCCCCTGGGAGATACGGATGATCGACGAACTTCTCCCTGGTCAGCTCTTTGCGCGCCCAGTATCCGCGAGCGACCCCAGCGCCTCCGAGGCATAGCTCGCCTACGGCTCCGATCGGCTGTAGCTGCAGCGCTTCGTTCAGCACGTACGCCTGCGTGTTCGCCAGCGGACGGCCGATACTAACTTTTTCCCCTTCGCTTTCCTTCAAATGCTCAAACGTAGACCACACCGTCGTTTCCGTCGGGCCGTACATATTATACAGCGACGCATTTGTTTGCGCCCGAAGCTGCTTCAGCAGCGCCGCAGGCAGCGGCTCGCCGCCGATCAACAGAGCTGGTATACGGCGCAGCTGCGCTGCGCTGTGCTCCTGCTCCAGCATCATCGACAGCCTCGAAGGCGTCGTCTGCATCAGCTGTACCGGATGCTCCGCCAGCAAATCGCCCAGCA
>Ga0209025_1002775_pt1 | contig 17678 bp, 12 predicted proteins | sample AraplaMF_Col_mLB_FD_184256 | JGI IMG/M metagenome (GOLD analysis project Ga0209025, IMG submission 184256) | Arabidopsis root microbial communities from the University of North Carolina, USA - plate scrape MF_Col_mLB (SPAdes) (version 2) | ecosystem: Host-associated > Plants > Roots > Endosphere... | reverse complement strand
TTGCAATTTCTACTGAATTCATCGATTAAATACCATCCTTTTTTATAGTATTCCCTTGAGTCTGAGGGAGATTTTCTTAATTTCAAAAATAGTATAACACAATTGCTTAAATAATCTATACTAATTCAGAAATTATTTTTCAGATTTTATTACTTTTCAAGAAAACGACAAAAAGTAAATTGATTCGTTTTGATAATGCTTTTTACCCTATTTAATAAGTGTTCACACATTCACTTTCGACACAGCAAAATTGTCTTTGGAAGCTTTTAGCTAACATGAGGTTCGCACAGGACGTGAAGTTTTAGCTTGTTTCTTTAGTTAGTTGGAGCTTGTCTTCGACTGAAAAGGGGCTACAATCATATTCATCCACCCACATGTTCTGTAGCTTACGCTTTGCTTTCACTATAAAATGTGCTGTAAAGGGTTACACATATGTTAACACATGATGTGAGGTGGAGAGTAGGGATTATTTTGTTTTAATTTACAGCATAATACAAATTAGTTTCTCGATATAATTCCCATACATTATTTATATGAATACAATCAATTAAGCCTCCGCATAATTGCGGCCGAAATCGGCTTCAAGCCAACAAATGGTTTTTGCGCGAAAGCGTAGTACTAACGCAGCGTCAGCGGCACTACGTTGGTTTCTCAGTCATTGTTGTTGTTGCTGTTGCTTCGCTTTCGCATAAATTGCTACATACGTGGTGTTCTTAGACTGAGTTCCTCTTTTTCTGCGGATGTCTTTTGTAGCGACAGCTCAGGTGTTTTGACACTCGCTAAAAGAAGTTAAAAATATTTGACAATGTTCGACCTTTTACGTATTATGAGATATTGAACGGATACTCTTATCCCGAGCTGGTGGAGGGTCAGGCCCTGTGAAACCCGGCAACCTGCATGAACTATTTCACGACATGCGCTGGTGCCAACCTGATGCAAGGGAAAACCCCTTGAACGATAAGAGTGAAAGGTTATGAAGTCATTATTCCTTTCCTCATGTTAAGTAAACGTGAGAAAAGGATTTTTTTATTTTTAAAAACGAATTAAAGGTAAGTATTTAGTCCTTTCCTTATTATAATGACGGATCTTTCAAAATCCTCGTGTTAAAAGCAGCAGCTGTTTATTTGCGCGTAAGTGAAACGACAGCAACAGTTGTTTTATTGTGCGAAAGCGAAGTGCAAACGTAGCGACAGCAACAGTTGTTTTATTGTGCGAAAGCGAAGTGCAAACGTAGCGACAGCAACAACGGCTTGAGAGTTCAATCCTTAGGGGCGAACTTGACATGGGTAATGAGTACCGTATTAATTCGCAAATATTATTTGTATAAGTTATAGGAGGAAAATCAAATGACAAACCGTCGACTATTTACATCAGAGAGTGTAACAGAAGGACATCCAGACAAAATTTGTGACCAAATCTCAGATGCCATTTTAGATGCAATTTTAGCAGAAGATCCAAACGCGCGTGTAGCGTGTGAAACAACAGTAACAACAGGCTTAGCATTAGTAGCAGGGGAAATTACTACTTCTACTTATGTAGATATTAAAGGTATCGTTCGTGATACTGTAGCAGAAATCGGTTATACACGTGGGAAATACGGCTTTGATGCTGAAAACCTAGCAGTACTTGTTGCTATTGGCGAGCAATCACCTGATATTGCTCAAGGTGTTGACCAAGCATTAGAGGCGCGTGAAGGCTCTATGACAGATGCTGACATTGAAGCAATTGGCGCAGGTGACCAAGGTTTAATGTTCGGTTATGCATGTAACGAAACGCCAGAGCTTATGCCGTTACCAATTAGTTTAGCGCATAAGTTAGCTCGTCGTTTAACGGAAGTACGTAAATCTGGTGAACTAGCGTATTTACGTCCAGATGGAAAAACACAAGTAACGGTTGAATATGATGAAAACAATGTACCAGTACGCGTTGATACGATTGTAATTTCAACACAGCATGATGAAGAAGCTACACTTGAGCAAATTCAAGCAGACTTAAAAAAATTCGTTATTGCTCCAGTTGTTCCAAGTGAGTTATTAGATGCAGATACTAAATATTTCATCAACCCAACTGGCCGATTCGTAATTGGTGGTCCTAAAGGGGATGCTGGTCTAACTGGACGTAAAATCATCGTTGATACATACGGTGGCTATGCACGTCATGGTGGAGGTGCTTTCTCAGGTAAGGACGCAACTAAGGTAGACCGTTCAGCGGCATATGCAGCACGCTATGTGGCAAAAAATATCGTAGCAGCTGGATTAGCAGATCGAGCTGAGGTACAACTAGCTTATGCAATTGGTGTTGCTCAACCTGTATCTATTGCTGTTGATACATTTGGGACAGGAAAAGTTGCAGAAAGTGAAATTGTAAAATGGGTACGCGAGCTATTTGATCTACGCCCAGCGGGGATTATTAAAATGCTTAATCTGCGTCGTCCTATTTATAAGCAAACTGCAGCATATGGTCACTTCGGTCGTACTGATTTAAATGTACCTTGGGAACAAACAGACAAAGCTGAAGCATTAAAAGAAAAAGCAGGTTTATAAACTATTCAGCTAAAGTGATGAAGTAGCTAGGAAAATATATTAAAATACTATTAAAGAAAGGGGCTTTAATAGCCCCTTTCGCTGTTTTTAACGAAAAAAATAAGCTCCTAATCCTAATTGTGGATGGCTCGGTTGCCCAAGCAAACGTGGAGCTGCATTGATTTAGTTGAAATAGCTATTAATTTTTTGATTGAAGAGATTTGTAGTATTGACCTTTTTCTACATATTCACGTATGATGCGTTCCATGTCTTCTTTATCTTCATCATTTAATTCTCTTACAACCTTTGCAGGACGACCTAATGCTAAGCTATTTGGGGGAATGACTTTGCCTGGAGGTACAAGACTACCCGCTCCAATGAATGCACCCTCGCCTACCTCCGCCCCGTCTAATACTATAGAGCCCATACCTATTAAGGCTTTTTTTCGAATCGTACAGCTATGTAAAGTTACCTGATGTCCTACTGTTACTTCATCTTCAATAATTAGTGGATACTTGGGGCTTTGATGTAAGCAACAGAGGTCTTGAATACTAACTCTTTTTCCTATAATTGTTGGTGATACATCCCCTCGAATAACTGTGTTAAACCAAATCGTCGTTTCAGCACCTATCGTAACGTCACCAGTAACGGTTGCATAATCGGCAATAAAAACAGATGGATCGATATTGGGTGTCTTACCTTTAAATGGATAGATCATTAGAATCGCCTCTTTTCTTTCTATGATGTAATATTATCGTATCAAATACGCAACTTGATGGAAATATAAAATTAAAATGATCTAGATATTCCGATATAATCATTGTGTAATTATTTTTTTAGGAGGACTATGAGAAATGTGGAAATGGGAAGCTGATGGACAAGCAAAGGCTGTGGTTGCTATTCTTCATGGTGCATATGAAAATCACCGTTGGTATGCATGGCTTATAGAAAAACTTAGATTGGAAGGCTTCCACATAGTCATGGGGGATTTACCTAATCATGGAGTAAATGTAGGATTTTCACGTGTTCACGATGAAGATTTTAAAGAATACAACAAATATACAAGGCATTTAATGGAGAATGCTTTTTCGTATAATTTACCTGTCTTTTTAATAGGACATGGGCTTGGTGCGACACTATTACTACATACCATGCAAAAACGAAAATATGAATGTGCAGGGATTATAATAACTTCACCTTGGCTTCAGTTAAAGCTATTGCCAGGTAAACTATCGAATGCTTTAACTAGTTTAAGTGCCCTGACTGCAAATGTGAAGTTGACTCATGAAATTACATTAGAATCGTTAACGCGCAGTGTAGAAGGTAGAGATGAGATGAAGGATGAGGTTCCTTTTTCGTCTGTCGTTTCAGTGAAATGGTATCGAGAGCTACAGCAAATGATGCGTACTTTAGTGTTATTGCCTAAGGCTGAATTTCCTAATATGCCGATGTTAGTTATGACGGCTGAAAAAGATAAAATTACTGAAACTAAACAAACGCGGAATTGGCTTCATCAGATGGAATTTACAGAGTTTCAATTCAAAGAATGGGCAAACTGTTATCATAATCTATTTCATGAAGTAGAGCGTGACGAGATTTTTGTTTATATACGTGATTTTATTAATAATGCTCTTCGAAGAATTGGCTATATAATTGAATAGTGAATTACCTCTCCAATTAACTAGAAAATTACTAACTTTTTGTTACTTGAATATAATGTTGTAATTTTCAGAAAAGTGTAATACTATAATGACTTAAAGTAACGTTTTTCACATTGGAGGGGTAAAATGGAAACAATCGTTGGGAAAATTAATGAAATTTTATGGGGACCGTGGTTTATTTATGGCATTTTGTTAATTGGACTCTTTTTTTCAATTATTACACGGTTCCTACAAGTAAGACACATTAAAGATATGTTTGTTTTAATGTTTAAAGGCGAAAAATCGGATAAGGGGATTTCATCTTTCCAAGCGATGTCTATCGCATTATCTGGTCGAGTAGGTACAGGTAATATTGCCGGTACTGCTACAGCAATCGGGATGGGGGGACCTGGTGCTGTTTTTTGGATGTGGGCAATCGCCTTTATCGGTGCGGCAACTGCTTACGTTGAGTCGACGTTGGCTCAAATTTATAAAGAAGAGAAAGATACAGAATATCGTGGTGGGCCGGCTTTTTACATAGAAAAAGGAATGGGGCAAAAGTGGTTTGCAGTTATATTTGCTATTGCCGCATTAGCCGCCATGTTAATATTGATGCCGGGTGTTCAATCGAATGCAATTGCGACAGCTGTTGAAAACGCTTTCGATGTTAAGACTTGGATTACAGGACTTATAATTGTTGTATTATTAGGTACTATTATTATCGGTGGGGTTAAATGGATTGCAAATGCTGCACAGATCATTGTACCGTTTATGGCATTAGCTTATATTCTGATGGCCATCATCATAATTGCAATGAATATTAAAGAAGTACCAGCTGTATTCTCATTAATTTTTTCTAGCGCATTTGGTGCACAAGAGATCTTTGGTGGTATTATTGGCTCCGCTATTGCTTGGGGGGTTAAACGCGGTATTTATTCAAATGAGGCAGGTCAAGGGACAGGTGCGCATCCGGCAGCAGCTGCAGAAGTATCACACCCTGCTAAACAAGGTATCGTTCAAGCAGCTTCTGTGTATATTGATACTCTATTAATCTGTTCAGCTACAGCATTTATGATTTTATTTACGGGTATGTATAATGTGCACGATGAAAAAGCTGCAGATGGTTCATATGTTTATGTTGGCGATTTCAATAAAGGCGGATTAACGGGAGAAGAACAAATAACATTTGCGAAAAGTATTAAAGAAGGTGCAGCCTTCACACAATATGCAGTGGATTCTTCACTACCAGGTTTTGGTGGACCATTCGTAGCGATTGCCTTATTCTTCTTTGCTTTTACGACAATTATGGCATACTACTACATTGCCGAAACAAATGTGGCTTATTTATTCACAGGAGCTACAGAAAAAGTCGTCATATGGCTGGCTAAATTTGCAATTTTAATTTCTGCATTTTACGGTACAATCCGCACATCTGATCTTGCGTGGGCTTTGGGGGATGTCGGATTGGGTTTAATGGTTTGGATTAACGTTTTAGCGATTTTAATTATTATGAAGCCTGCTATAGTCGCATTAAAGGATTATGAAAAACAGAAAAAAGAAGGAAAAGATCCTGTTTTTGATCCTCGTAAACTAGGAATTAAAGGTGCAGATTTCTGGGTAGATTATAATGAAAAACGAGAAAATAAATAGACAATAACGAGAAAGCTATCTAACAGAGTTTAACATTCTATTAGATAGCTTTTTATTTTTTATAAAATAAAATCCTGGTGATTCACAGTAAGTTGATCTTCAAGCCTCAAAAAAAAAGCCCGAAATACTTATCTTATTTCGGGCGTATATTGATTAGATTAAAGGATAATCTTTCATTTTTTCTAAAGCAATAACAAAGGGTGGATCATTTTGTTGATTTAGAAATTCATATTTTAATACATGTACATTTTTTTGGGGAAGTTGACTGACATATTCTATCACAGCGTCTCGCTCTTCTTTGCCCCCCGGATGACCGTGATAAATGACAAGGACAATAATACCACCGATTTTCAGCAGCTTTAGCAAATCTTCAATTGCTTGTATTGTTGTATTTGGCTGGGTAACGATGTCGTGATTACTACCTGGCAAATAACCAAGATTGAAAATTGCAGCAGCTACTGGCTTGTGGACATAGTTGGCTACTTCTTCATGCCCTCTATGTAAAACAAGTGCACGATGTTCTATGCCGTTGTCTAAAAGGCGATGGAGAGTTGCATCAACAGCGCTCTTTTGAACATCAAATGCGTATACTTGACCTTCATCGCCGACAAGCTGTGCTAAAAATAATGTGTCGTGGCCGTTTCCTGCAGTGGCATCAACTACAGTGTCGCCCTCTTCAACTGTATCTTTTATAAGCTGTTGTGCATATTGTATAACGCGTTGTAGCTTCATTTGGAAACCTCAGCTTGATAAAATTTCCCTTGCCAGCTTCCACGGCGTTCAAGTTCTGCATCAATTCCATTTAATACTTCCCATTTATTAACACTCCACATTGGCCCAATCATTAAATCGATCGGTCCATCACCTGTAATACGGTGAATAACCATATCTGGTGGTAGAATTTCAAGCTGATCTGCTACTAGTTTTGTATAAACGTCCTGATCTAAAAATTCTAACATTCCCTTTTCGTATTGCTTAACCATTGGTGTACCTTTTAAAAGGTGTAGTAAATGAATTTTAATGCCTTGTACATCAAGCTTTGCGACTTCACGAGCAGTTTCCATCATCATGTCAGAGTCTTCAAGAGGTAGACCGTTAATAATGTGCGAGCATACACGAATACCATGTTTTCGTAGCTTTTCAACACCTTCCACATATGTTGCATAGTCGTGGGCACGGTTGATAAGATTCGCTGTTTTTTCATGCACAGTTTGAAGCCCAAGCTCAATCCACAAATAAGTGCGCTCGTTTAATTCAGCTAAATATTCAACTACATCATCTGGCAGACAATCTGGACGCGTTGCGATGGATAATCCAACAACACCCTCTTGGGCCAACGCTGCTTCAAATTTTTCTTTTAATACTGGTAGTGGTGCATGTGTATTTGTATATGCTTGGAAGTAGGCCATGTATTTGCCGTCTTTCCATTTTTGATGCATTTTGTCACGAATTTCAGCAAATTGTACCTCGATAGGGTCAACTTTATTGCCTGCAAAATCACCAGAACCTGCTGCACTACAAAACGTACAACCTCCAAAGGCAACGGTACCATCACGATTTGGGCAGTCAAAGCCAGCGTCTAGTGCTACCTTAAAAACTTTATGACCAAATTGCTCACGTAAATAGCGATTCCATGTATAATATCTTTTCCCATCTGAAGGAAAAGGAAAGTTTGTTTCTGTCATTTGTTTCACTCCTCTAACGTTATATTTTATCACGTGCTAGTGCTTCCGTCATGGGGGAAGAATTTAATATTATGTGAATGACCTGAGCGAATGACGCGGAAGGCTAAGAAAAAAGGACATTGACCGGAGTAAATCATGAGGAGGACCATAAAAAGTACACAAAAAATATTCTTAAGCCAATGTAAAAAGAGTAAAATTATTTTTCTTGTGCTTTTGTATTTTTCAACATAAACTAACTATTTAGAGTAGCGAAATAATGGAGGAAATTCTATGCCAAAAAGTGTTTGGTTTTTAATTATCGGAATGCTTGTGAATACGACGGGTAACTCCTTTTTATGGCCTTTAAACGCCATTTATATGCACGATTATTTAGGAAAGTCACTTGCGATGGCTGGCTTCGTGTTGATGTTGAATTCTGCTGCTGGCGTATTAGGAAATCTCTTAGGTGGTTACTTATTTGATAGAGTAGGTGGCTATAAATCAACAATGTTGGGCATTCTTTTGACGATTGTCTCATTAATTGCTTTAACGATTTGGCACGGTTGGCCACATTATGTGTGGATATTAACCATTCTTGGCTTTAGTGGAGGCATTGTTTTCCCAGGAATGTTTGCATTAGCTGGAACTGCATGGCCAGAGGGTGGACGAAAGGCCTTTAACGCAATTTATTTAGCTTCAAATTTAGGAGTAGCAATTGGTCCTGCACTTGCCGGCGTTGTTGCTGACTACAAATTTGACTACGTCTTTAAGGTCAACTTAGCTATGTATATTTTGTTCTTTTTTATAGCGTTTTTTACTTTTAAACGATTCGAAGAGGGTAGCATTGCACCGAAGAATGTCGTGAGTGAAAGTAAGCGAATTATAAATAAAGCGCCGTTTTATGCATTATTAATTATAAGTTCTTCTTCTGTATTATGCTGGCTAGCTTATTCACAATGGAGTGCGACTATTTCTTCCTATACGCAAGATCTAGGATTAGGATTGAAACAGTACAGCTTACTTTGGACTATTAATGGTCTACTTATCGTTTTAGGGCAACCGCTAATTGCGCCGCTAGTGAAACGTTGGGAAAATAAATTAAAGCGTCAATTAGTATTTGGCGTTACTCTTATTGCAATATCCTTTGGAATCATTGCATTTGCTAGTGATTTTAAAATGTTTGGGGCAGCGATGGTTGTGTTAACTTTTGGTGAAATGTTTTATACACCTGCTTTACCTACCATTGCCAATCAACTTGCACCAAAAGGACGTCAGGGCTTTTATCAGGGGATTATTAATAGTGCGGCGACAACTGGTCGTATGATTGGCCCTCTATTTGGTGGTATTATGGTCGATCAGTTTGGCATGATTGTACTCGTATTAATCCTAGTAATTATTGTTTTGTTTGCGATTATTCCATGCCTTGTCTATGATTATCCTTTACGAAAGAATAAAATAGTGGCAGAATAATAGGTTGAATTTAACAAAGATTTTTCAGAAACGAGCAAAAACTGTGTGGGAAACACGTTTTTTGCTCGTTTTTTTTATGTTTGATATTGAAAGTTAACATATTGTAGCGTACAATCAATCATACATATTCAAATATTTGAATATATGAAAATGAAGTTCCGTGGAGGGATTTATGTGGAAGAGAGCTTGCAGCAATTTAAGGCAGATTTTTTTAAAGCGTTAGCACATCCATTACGAATCAGAATTCTAGAATTACTAGTAGATGGTAAAAAAAATGTCAATGAAATTCAAAGCTGCTTAGAAAAAGAGGGCTCAGCTGTTTCTCAGCAATTAAGTGTATTACGAGGCAAAAATATTGTGCATGGGACGAAAGAGGGGAAAAAAGTTTACTATTCTTTAAGCGATCCGATGATTGGAGAATTACTTGGTGTTGCAAAGGATATTTTCAACAATCATTTGATAAATACAATTTCAAGATTAGAAGAAATGACTATTAACGAAAATAATGAAGAGGATATGTAAATTTTGTAGACTGAGTTCTTATGAAACATTTACCTTGCTATTATTTTGAAGGGAAGATTTATAGATGAAGTCACTGTTTACAGGACGATATGAAGGATATTCTGTTCATCATTTGAAGAAAGATTTAATTTCAGGGATTATTGTTGGGATTGTGGCAATCCCGCTGGCAATGTCCTTTGCCATTGCGTCAGGTGTTAAGCCTGAATATGGTATATATACAGCTTTTATTGCTGGGATACTTATTTCTCTTTTGGGTGGTTCGAAGTATCAAATCGGGGGACCTACAGGTGCGTTTGTGCCAATTCTGCTTGGGGTAGTCATTTCGTATGGCTATGAAAACTTACTAGTCGCTGGATTAATGGCCGGGATTATTTTGTGCTTAATGGGGATCTTTAAACTTGGCTCATTAATAAAATTTATCCCGCGTCCCGTGACAATAGGTTTTACAGCAGGAATTGCAGTTATTATTTTTACAGGCCAAATCGCTAATTTTTTAGGTTTGACTAATATTAAAAGACATGAGTACTTTATTGACAATATAAAAGAAATTGTTATCCATATTGGTACAGCAAACTTTTATAGTGTTTTAACAGCAATCATTAGTCTCATCATTATTTTAATAACTCCTAAAGTTTTACCCAAAGTTCCAGGGGCGTTAGCAGGCATTGTTGTTTCTACATTAATTGCAACGTTCTTTTTTTCCGGACATGTTGCCACAATCGCAACTGCCTATGGTCAAATTCCAAATACATTACCGAATTTTGCAATTCCAGATATCACATTAGAGCGAATTCAGCTACTTATTGGACCAGCCTTTGTGATCGCCATGCTAGGTGGAATTGAATCACTTCTATCTGCAGTCGTAGCAGATGGCATGACAAATACAAAGCACAATAGCAATCGAGAACTTGTTGGTCAAGGAATTGCTAATATCGTCACTCCTTTCTTTGGGGGGATCCCTGCAACGGGGGCAATTGCTCGTACTGCGACAAATATTAAAACAGGTGCAGTTTCACCAATATCAGGTATTATTCACGGTGTATTTGTATTAGTCACTTTATTATTACTAGCGCCCTTTGCTTCACATATTCCTTTAGCAAGTATGGCTCCAGTTTTAATGGTTGTAGCTTGGAATATGAGTGAGCAAAAGCATTTTGCACACATCGTTAAATTAAAAACAGGAGATTCTCTCGTTTTAATCATTACGTTTCTTCTTACTGTTTTTACAAGCTTAACATTAGCTGTAGAGGTTGGGCTTGTGTTGGCAGTCGTATTATTTGCAAAGCGTATGAGCGAAAAGCTTGTAGTAACAAAAGTTTTACCGGATCATTCGAAAGAGAGTGGGAAGGTACAATCACATGCTGTTCATCAGAAGCGTGACTGTCCACAAATTAGTATTTATACAATTGAGGGTCCACTTTTCTTTGGCGCAGCTCAAACTTTTGAGGAGGCAATTGTAAGTTCCATTCAGCATCAGCAAAAAGTCTTAATATTACGCATGAGTAAAGTGCCCTTTTTAGATACAACAGGTGAGGCCTATTTTGGTAATGTCATCCGGAGTTTTAAAGCCCAGGGTGGCACTATTTTAGTTACAGGTGTACAAGATGAATTGAAACTAGCATTACAAAACAATGGCTTATATGCTGAGATTGGTGAGGATAATTTCTATCCGCATACAGGAGAAGCAATAAATAAAGCTCTAAGCTATTTAGATACAAATAAATGTATTGGATGTAAGCACTTTGCTTTCCGTGAATGTCAGGAATTGTCCCGCAGTAAGGGGCAATAAATAGATTAACTGCCCCTAACTGCCCGATTGGTGAAGACTAATAATCAATGGGGTGCAAAACACCCCGCTGATTAAAGTTTAACTTTATCCTGCAGTAAGGGGCAGTAATTAATCTGTACCGAATCCCGAAACGTCAGGTACAAGTCTCCCACCTCGAAATTTAGTGAAAGCAAAGAGTTTAGGTGGGAGATGAACTGCCTGAGAGATCAATATAATTCATCCCCACTACTTTATTCGTTAATGTGAGCTGAGTGTCTTTAGATAAATCGTTCATTTTGTCCTTCTGCGGTAAAACGCTTTCATTTTGCTATAATTAATATGAATATGCTTTCAAATAATAGAAATCATATCATAGTAGGAATTTCTTATGAATAATTATAGAAGTATGGATACGAATAGGCTGCGAAGAATGTAACCAAGCTTACAGGGGAGGAATAAAAATGAAGAAAATTATGAATCAACCTGAAACACTCGTTATGGAAATGTGCAATGGGATGGTTATGGCTCATCCGGAACTAGAGTTGTTAAAAACGTATAAAGTAATTAAGAAAAAAGAAATGAATGAAAATAAGGTAACTTTAATTAGCGGTGGCGGTAGTGGACATGAACCGGCACATGCGGGGTTAGTCGGAAAAGGAATGCTGGATGCTGCAGTCTGCGGTGATGTATTTGCTTCTCCTTCACAAATACAGGTATATCAAGCAATTAAAGCAACGGCTAGCAAAAAAGGTACACTGCTCATTGTTAAAAATTATAGCGGAGATATTATGAACTTTAAAAATGGTGCTCAATTAGCTTCTGAGGATGGCATTCAAGTAGAGTATGTCCGCGTAGATGATGATATCGCAGTAGAAGATAGTCTTTATACAGTAGGACGACGCGGCGTTGCGGGAGTTGTGTTAGTACATAAAATTGCTGGTGCCGCGGCAGAAGAAGGTATGGATTTGATGCAGGTCAAAGCTGTGACGGAAAAAGCAGCGGCAAATGTCCGAACAATAGGTCTAGCGCTAACTTCTTGTACGGTTCCGGCTAGTGGATCACCGACTTTCAAATTGGGTGAAGATGAGATGGAATATGGGGTCGGTATTCATGGAGAGCCAGGAAGAAAACGCGAAAAAATGATGACTGCAGATGAATTAGCCTTCCGCATGACAAATGACCTTATGAAAGATATAGGACTAAATGAAAATGCTGAGATTGCTGTCTTAATAAATGGATTTGGTGGTACACCTCTGCAAGAACTTTATCTGTTTAACAATGCAGTTACTAGAGAGTTGAGTAAAAGAAATATTCGAATCAATAGAACATTTGTAGGCAATTACATGACAAGTATTGATATGGCCGGGATTTCTCTAACAGTAATGAAACTAGATGATGAGCTGAAAACATTACTATCGAAAGAATGTAATACACCTGCATTTAAGGTAGATGGACCAGTTGAGAGTTTAGAATACGTAGATATTAATGATCACGAAGACGAGAAGGAAGTTTTCTTTGAGACTGAAACAGAGGAAGAACACGCTATCATCAAAAATGAGGTAATCACATTAAATAATATGATTTATCTTGTAGATAAAATGAGCGAAATTATTATTAAGAACGAAGTGCCTTTCTGTGAACTGGATACCCATGCAGGTGATGGCGATTTTGGAATGAGCGTCGCTAAAGGATTTAAGCAATTGAAACGAGGATGGAGCTCGATTCTAAATCAAGAACATTTAAATATGGGAACTTTCCTTGATGCGTGTTCTATGATAATTATGGAACATTGCGGAGGAGCTTCTGGTCCAATTTGGGGCGGGGCATTCCGAGCTGCAAGTAAAGCTGTAGAAGAAAAAATGGAATTAACAGTAGGAGAGTTTGCTGAAATGTTACAAGCTACGCTTAAAGGTATTCAGTCTGTCGGTGAGCGCTCTTTTGGAAGAGGGGCAGAGGTAGGCGATAAAACACTTGTAGATGCACTTGTACCTTGTGTAAATGCCTGGTTAGAAAGCGCAACAGCTGGTACGGATATTAAAACAGCTTTTGAAAACGGGGCAGAGGCTGCTGTTAAAGGAGCGGAATATACAAAAGAAATCGTTGCTCGAATGGGTCGTGCTGGTGCAGTTGGTGAAAGAAGCCTAGGATATCCGGATGCTGGAGCTTATGCGCTAGGGGTTATTTTTACGGAGCTTTCTCGTAGTTTAAAATAATGCGAGCTCTATGGACACAATTTATTTCGGGTATTGCTACCTTTAGGGATTGAATTGTTCAATAATGGGTAGTATGTAAACAAAGTCTTGTGCTTTTCAGTACTTTCCATTAGAATAAATGCAATACATGTAAAGACAATGATGAGGAATAGTAAATTTGTGGTTCTTTTTAGAGAGCTAGCGGTTGGTGGGAGCTAGTAGGAAAGCAAATTGAACTCGCCTTCTGAGTCTGCCCGCGTGAAATAGCGCGTGCCGTTCATTCCGCGTTAAGGAAGCAAGAGCCGAGTGTAATCACTAATGTGGGTGGTACCGCGGGAGATACGAATTCTCTCGTCCCTTTCTGACAAAGAAAGGGACGAGTTTTTTTATTTTTAAAATATTTTGTCAATTCTTTAGATGAAAAGTATGGCACATTCAAAGGAGGAAAAAATTATGAGTTTTAATCATCAACAAATTGAAAAAAAGTGGCAGCAATATTGGGCTGATAACAAAACTTTCAAAACTGAAAATGAAACAGAAAAACCAAAATTTTATGCGTTAGATATGTTCCCGTACCCATCTGGTGCAGGTCTTCATGTAGGACATCCAGAGGGCTACACAGCGACAGACATCCTTTCACGCTTCAAGCGCATGCAAGGCTATAATGTCCTACATCCTATGGGCTGGGATGCATTCGGTTTACCAGCTGAACAATATGCACTTGATACAGGAAATGACCCAGCAGAATTCACAGCGAAAAATATTGCGACATTCAAGCGTCAAATCCAAGAGTTAGGCTTTAGCTATGATTGGGATCGTGAAATTAACACAACAGATCCTGAATATTATAAATGGACACAATGGATCTTTATCCAACTTTATAAAAAAGGCTTAGCTTATGTAGATGAAGTAGCTGTAAACTGGTGTCCAGCACTTGGTACAGTACTTGCAAACGAAGAAGTTATCGATGGAAAATCAGAGCGTGGTGGTCACCCTGTAGAACGTCGTCCGATGAAACAATGGATGCTTAAAATTACTGCATTTGCTGATCGTTTAATCGACGACTTAGAGGAAGTTGATTGGCCAGAGTCTATTAAGGATATGCAGCGTAACTGGATTGGTCGTTCAGAAGGTGCAGAAGTAACATTTGGTATCGATGGCACAGATGAAAACTTCACAGTATTTACAACTCGTCCTGATACATTATTCGGTGCTACATACTGTGTTCTTGCACCTGAGCATCAATTAGTGGAACAAATTACAACTGCTGAACAACGTCAAGCTGTTGAAGCTTATTTAGATAAAGTAAAAATGAAATCTGATTTAGAGCGTACAGATTTAGCGAAAGAAAAAACAGGCGTATTCACAGGTGCCTACGCTGTTAATCCAATTAACGGTAAAAAAATGCCGATTTGGATTGCAGACTACGTGTTAGTATCATATGGTACAGGTGCAATCATGGCGGTTCCAGCACATGATGAGCGTGACTATGAATTTGCAACAGAATTTGGTTTAGAAATTACTCCTGTTCTTGAAGGTGGAGACATTAGTAAAGAAGCATTCACAGGAGATGGTAAGCACATTAACTCTGAATTCCTTGATGGCTTAAACAAAGAGGACGGTATTGCTAAGGCAATTGAATGGCTTGAGGAAAAAGGCGTAGGGGAGAAGAAAATCTCTTACCGTCTTCGCGACTGGTTATTCTCTCGTCAACGTTACTGGGGTGAGCCAATCCCTATGATTCATTGGGAAGATGGTACAACGACACCAGTACCGGAATCAGAATTACCATTAATGCTACCGAAAACAGATAATATTCGTCCTTCAGGTACTGGTGAATCTCCACTAGCGAATATTTCGGAATGGGTAAATGTTGTTGACCCTGAAACAGGTAAAAAAGGTCGTCGCGAAACGAACACGATGCCACAATGGGCAGGTTCTAGCTGGTACTTCATTCGTTATATTGACCCGACAAATAAAGAAGCAATTGCGGACCCTGAGTTATTAAAACGCTGGTTACCAGTTGATATTTATATCGGTGGGGCAGAGCATGCCGTATTACACTTACTATACGCTCGCTTCTGGCACAAAGTACTGTACGATTTAGGTGTTGTACACACGAAAGAGCCATTCCAAAAATTATTTAACCAAGGGATGATTCTTGGTGAGGGTAATGAAAAAATGTCTAAATCCAAAGGCAATGTCGTTAACCCTGATGAAATCATTTCTTCACACGGTGCTGATACTTTACGTCTATATGAAATGTTTATGGGTCCACTTGAAGCTTCTGTTGCATGGTCAACAAATGGCTTGGACGGGGCACGTCGCTTCTTAGATCGTATTTGGCGTTTATTTGTCAATGAAGAAGACGGTGCAATCGCTGCGAAAATTCAAGCTTCTGATGACAAAACGCTTGAAAAGTCATATCATCAAACTGTGAAAAAAGTGACAGAGGATTACGAAGGTATCCGCTTCAATACAGCTATTTCACAAATGATGGTATTCATCAATGATTGCTACAAAGCGGATGTTATCCCAACAGCTTATGCTGAAGGCTTTGTGAAGATGCTAGCTCCAATGGTTCCACACGTTGCTGAAGAGTTATGGCAGATCTTAGGTCATGGCGAAACACTTTCATATGCACAATGGCCAACATATGATGAGTCTAAACTTGTTGATGATGAAGTGGAAATCGCAGTTCAAGTTGCCGGAAAAGTACGTGCAAAAATCATCGTAGCGAAAGATGCTTCAAAAGAAGCAATCGAAAAAGTAGCACTTGAAGATGACAAAGTACAAGAATATATGGCAGGCAAAGACTTAGTAAAAATTATTGTCATTCCAGGTAAGCTTGTTAATATCGTTGTTAAATAAATGAAGGAAACAACCTTTTATGCTTCTATAAAAGTTATGATTACTTGTTACAGAACTAGTGAGTTTTAACGGAAGTACTTTTAATGGTTGGATCATTTCATCTAATAAGATAAAAGACAGAATCAAATTTTGGTTCTGTCTTTTTTATGTTTTATCAACCTTTATTAGTAGCGGAGTGGAGGGTGGGCGATTCTTTGGTGATTAGCAATAGAGGAACAAAGGCTAAAACCATCGCCACGCCTTCGTGAACAACATCGTGCTGTTACTGCCGCTACGTTGCACTACGCTTGCGTACAAAGCACGTTGCTACAGCTTCGGTAGCACTACGCTTTCGCGCAAAAAACATTTGCTGGTCTAAGCGGCTCTTCGGACGCCCTCAGGAAAGCGTTTAGCCGCAACCGAAATCAACCCCACATTTTGGTTCTGAGACACAGCCCTTTACCCTGCTTATTGTGATAAACCAGCATAAAAACTTTAAAACAACTGAGATTTCGATACGACTGGGAATAGGAAGTGTTTATCCCAGAGCATCTTTTTTTGATTCCTGATACTTTGTTATAAATTATTGATTAAAAAGTACTTTATTACTTGTCTGCTATAGCAAATGTTCTTGTTATAACTTATTGGTTTAGTTGCTTTTAAGTTTAAAAAGCGTTACTGGCCATAGTCTAAAAAATGTTCAGGATTTATTTTAAATGAAAAAATATATATTTGAATAATAAAAATGAATAGGTAAGGATTGTTCATTTTGAAATATACACAATATGTATTGGGTAAATTTAAATGTATAACCATTAAAAGTAAGATGTGTCATTCGGAATTGTTTTTTGTTCATTATTTAAGTGAAAGAAATTTGTTAATTTAAGCCATTAAATTCTCTTTCATTCTGGATATTTCTACGTAACGAATATTTATTTCGCTTCTATTAAAGTAATACAAAGAAATTATGTGTGTTAAAAAACTGGAATATACATTGATTACATGTGAAAATATGCACAAAATTAATTATATCAAAATAATTTGTGTGTAACTTGATAATAGAGTAGAAAAATAATATTAGCTAAAAAATGTTGCAGTTTTTGTTTAATAAACATCTATTTACTTAGAGGCTGTAGGGTTTTCGTTATAAGATTACTAGGATGAAAAATAAAAAACTTTTTGGAGAAATAATATTTTTTGAAAAAACATCTTGCAATTGAATAATTCTAAGTGTTAAATTGTTTTCAGGGACGTTCATAAAACTTTCACAAGTAGAAAAAGAGGGGAGAAAAGAGAAATTATGAATAAAAATAGATGGTTAATTGCATTATCCGCAATCGCTATTCACCTTTCAATCGGTGGAGCATATGCATACAGTGTATACAAGATACCGATTGTCA
>Ga0209025_1002774_pt1 | contig 17686 bp, 19 predicted proteins | sample AraplaMF_Col_mLB_FD_184256 | JGI IMG/M metagenome (GOLD analysis project Ga0209025, IMG submission 184256) | Arabidopsis root microbial communities from the University of North Carolina, USA - plate scrape MF_Col_mLB (SPAdes) (version 2) | ecosystem: Host-associated > Plants > Roots > Endosphere... | reverse complement strand
CAGCTTTCCGGCGTGATCCGGGTCTTGCCGTCGCGGACGGCGGCAAGCGCGCGCTGCGCCAGCGGCTGGACGTCGACATACCACTGGTCGGTCAGCCAGGGCTCGATCACGACGTCCGAGCGGTCGCCATGCGGCACGGTATGGGTGTTCGGCTCGACCTTGCGCAGCAGGCCGCGCGCCGCCATCAGCCCGACCACGGCCTTGCGGGCGGCGAAGCGGTCGAGGCCATCAAGCGCCAGCGTCTCGGCCTCGGGCGCAGCGCCCTCCAGGAAGTCGGCATTGTCCTGAATCAGGATGCGAGCTTCGCCGTCCAGGATATTGACGACCCTCAGAGAATTGCGCTTGCCGACATCGAAGTCGTTGAAGTCGTGCGCCGGGGTGATCTTGACCGCGCCGGTGCCCTTCTCCGGGTCGGCATAGTCGTCGCCGAAGATCGGAATGACGCGGCCGACCAGCGGCAGGACCGCATTCTTGCCGATCAGCCCCTTGAGCTTGTCGTTCTCCGGATGGACCGCAACGCCGGTGTCGCCCAGCATCGTCTCCGGCCGGGTCGTCGCGACGGTGATGTAGGTCGCGGGATTCTCCGGATCGTAGGTCTCGCCTTCGATCGGATAGTCGAAATAGTAGAGATGGCCGTTCGGGTCCTTGGCCAGCGCCTTCTCCAGCTTGGCGGCGTCGAACGCCTCCTCGCCGCCACGCTGCCATTTGAACGAGCCGGTCTTCTCGAGCTGCAGTACCTCGATGTCCGAGATCGCCGTCTGGAACTTCGGATCCCAGTTCACCAGCCGCTTGGCGCGGTAGATCAGCCCCTGCTTGTGCAGGCCGACGAAGACCTTGAGGACGGCGGCCGAGAGCCCCTCGTCCATGGTGAAGCGCTCGCGCGACCAGTCGCAGGAGGCCCCGAGGCGCTTGAGCTGGTTGACGATCGTCCCGCCCGATTCTTCCTTCCACTTCCAGACCTCGGCCAGGAAGGCCTCGCGGCCCATCGTCCGGCGATCGGTCTTGTTCTCAGCCGCGAGCTTGCGCTCGACCACCATCTGCGTCGCGATGCCGGCATGGTCGGTGCCGGGCTGCCAGAGCACGTCCTTGCCGCGCAGGCGCTCGAAGCGGCAGAGCAGGTCCTGCAGCGTGTTGTTGAGCGCATGGCCCATATGCAGCGAGCCGGTGACATTCGGCGGCGGGATCACGATGCAATAGGGCTCGGCCCCGGGCGCGGCGCCCCGGCCCGCCTTGAAGGCATCCGCCTCCTCCCAGGCCTTGCTGATACGCGCCTCGACCGAGGCCGGCTCGAATGTCTTGTCCATCATCGCTCTGCTCGAACGCCAAACGGCCGGGGAACCTGCCCCGGCCGCGAATAACGAAAGCCAAAAGGTCTGCGGTCTTAAGAGCGCATGCGACGGCCCCGCGTCAACGCTTTCCAGATGGGGAGGCGCCACCCGCCGCGCCAGGGCGATCAGCAAGCGCTCCCGCGCGGCGGTGGGAGCAGCTCCCCGCGACGTCCGGAGGCGGAACCTCAGCCGCGCTTCAGCCGTTGGGGAAGGAGACCGCACAAGGAGGCCCCGATGACCAGGAAGACCGACCAGGACCGCGCCTGGGAGCTGATCGACGAGATCGGCCTGTGCATGCTCGTCAGCCATGATGGCACTGGCGACCAGCTGCGCGCCCGCCCGATGAGCGCCCATGCGCGCCGCGACGAGGATGCGATCTATTTCCTCACCGATCTGCGCGCCCACAAGGACGACGAGATCGAGATCAACGAGAATGTCTGCCTCTGCTTCGGCGACAACGGCTCGTACAAATACGTCTCCGTCACCGGCACGGCGAACCTGCTCGACGATCGCGCCCGCATCGCCGAGCTCTGGACGACCGCGGCGCGCGCCTTCTGGGAGAGCAAGGACGATCCGAACATCCGCGTGCTCAAGGTACGCCCGACACTGGCGGAGTTCTGGGACAGCCCCGGCAAGATCGTCACCTCGGTCAAGATGGCGGCTGCGGCGGTCACCGGCTCGCGGCCGGACCTCGGCAGCAATCGCAAAGTCCTGCTCTGAGGGAGGGCCAACGATGAGACTTCTCGTCCACCTCGTCGGCGCCTGGGTCGCCTCGGAGGCGGCGTCGGGCCGCTATCCTCGGCCTCTCTCGCTGGGACTGCAATTGCTCGTCTCGCGGCTCGGCCCGCAGACCGCGCTGATGGCGCTCGCCGGCTACGCCATCCAGAGCCTCAACGAAGGCGGAGCGTTCGGACCGCGCCGGGCGCCGGCCCGGAAACCGCGTCGCTGAAGCGTCAGCGGCGTCCGCCGCGGGCGACGCGCTCGATCTCGGCCCGGACCAGCCGCTCGACCATGGCCGGCAGATTGTCGTCGAGCCAGGTCTTGAGCATCGGCTTCAGCATCTCCTTGACCAGGTCCTCCAGCGTGCGCGCGTTATTGCTGAGCACGGTGTTGGCGAGCGCGCCGAAGGCGTTCTGCACGGCGGCGCCGGTCTGGTCGGAAATCAGTGCCGCCATGTCGACGGGCGCCGGCGGCGGCGGGGCCGGAGGCGGCACGAAAGCCTGAGGCTGGGGCGGCTCGGGTTCGGGCTCCGGCGGGGCCACGGCCTGCGGCTCGACGAAGTCGACGTCATCGGCCGACGCTTCGGCGGGCGGCGCCTCGACGGGCGCAGCGGGTTGCTCCTCGACGCGTTCGGCCTCGGCGCCGAGATCGAGGACATCGTCCTCGATCAGCTCCGGCTCGGGTTCAGGCTGCGGCGGGGGAGCCAGCGCGACGGGCTCCGGAGCGGTCTCCTCCGGCGGCGCGGCAGGCTTCTCGTCATCGGCGATGATCCGCCGGATGGAGGCGAGAATTTCCTCCATCGAAGGTTCATTGGCCTTGGGCTGCGCGCTCATGCTGATTCCGGTCACTCGACTCAAGGGACGCCGATGGAATCAGTGCGCCCCGCTGCATGAGTATTTCACCGAGAAACCGGCAGGCAAGGCGGCTGGAGGCCGGCCCACAGGAGAAATCCGGAGTGTTGCGCCGGCGCTGCGCCGCGCCGGCTTCGAAGCATTCTCGAGCGAGGTGGATGCCGGATCGCGTGAAGGGAATGCGACAAGCCCACGAGCATCTCCGCGGTTCGGAGATATGCGGACATGCTCGCGGCGGCGGGCTCAGCGCCCGTCCGGCGTCTCCGTGCCCCAGAGCAGGCCCTTGACCTGATCATAGTGCTTGCGGGCGTCGTAGCGCTCGGCCTTGAGCTTCAGCGTGTCGGCCGAGAGCTTGCCGATCGCGGACAGGACGGCATAGGACGCCACCACGCGGTCGCGCTGCGCCGTGACCAGCGTCGAGCGGGCGCTGACCAGTTCCTGCTGCGCGTTCAGCACGTCGAGCGTGGTGCGCTGGCCGACCTTGGCTTCCTCGCGCACGCCGGCGAGCGCGGTCTCGGCCGCCTGGACCTGCGCCTGAGCGGCGGTGATCTGCGCCTTGGCCGCATCATGTGCGCCCCAGGCCGAGACGACCGCGGCGCGGACGGTGTCGCGCGAGGTGTCGACCTCGATCCGCCGCTGCCCAGCCGTCTCCTTGGCCTGGCGGGTGCGGGAATAGACCTGGCCACCCTCGTAGATCGGGATCGTCAGCGTCGCGACCGCGCTGGCCGAGGTGCGGTTGTCGCCGAAGAACTGGTTGTCGTAACGCTGCTGCACCAGGCCGCGCACGCCGACAGTCGGGCCGAGATCCGCCTCGGTGACCTTGACCTGCAGCTCAGCCGCGTCGACGCCGTGCAGCGCCGCGATGATCGCCGGATGGCCCTGCAAGGCGCCGTTCAGCGCCGCCGGCAGCGATTTCGGCAGCAGGTTCTCGACCGGACGGCCGGGCGCGAGCTGCTTGGGCTCGGCGCCGACATTCTGGCGATAGCGCGCGATCGAGGTCTTCAGGTTCGATTCCGCCAGGATCGCCTGCGACTGCGCCGAGGACAGGCGCGCCTCGGCCTGGGCGACGTCGGTGCGGGTCACTTCGCCGACCTGGAAGCGGTCCTTGGTCTGGCGCAGCTGCTCTTCCAGAACCTCGACGTTGTTGCGGTTGAGATTGAGGATCGCGGTATCGCGCAGCACGTTCATATAGGAGGTCGCGGCGTCGAGCAGGACGTTCTGCTCGGTGTTGCGCAGCGTCGCACGCGCCGCCAGCACCTGCGATTCAGCCTGGCTGACGGTGCTGCGGGTCTTGCCGCTGTCGAAGATGTTCTGGTCGACCTGCAGACCGGCGCCACGCGGGTTGAGGCGCGAGAGGGTGGTGCTGTGCGGAGCGCCGTTCTTCTGCGCGTTGAACGGCACGTCGCTCTCGGTGATGCTGGCACCGATATCGGCCGAAGCCGTGATGCGCGGCCGGTAGCCCGAGAGCGCCTGCGGCACGTTCTCGTTGGTGGCGCGCACCAGGGCGCGCTGCGCGTTCAGCGTCGGATTGGCCGAATAGGCACGCCCCAGCGCCGCTTCCATCGTCTGTGCCAGCGCCGGCGAGCTCGTCACGGCTCCCAGCATGCCAGCCAGCAGCAGACGGCTCGCGGTCTTCTTCAAGGTCGGTCGCGTTACAATCACTGGACGCCTCTTGTGCGGACTCTAGTCACGCCCAGGCATCGCCCCAGCCTCGGCACTCGGTTTAAAATCATAAGCTTTGCAGCTCCCTTCGCCAATGATGCGAGAGGAACCGGCCGCTTTTCAATTCGCAACTGCCGCAAAAATGCGACACTCCCGCCGGGATTAGTACCGACGGCCTACCCCTCCTGGGGAAAAACCACCTCAGAGAGCGAACACCTCGGCCTTGCGGAACTCCCGCAGCACCGGCGCCGCCGCGTCGAACACCGGCCGGCCGGAGAGCGATTCGCCCGCCTTCCGATAAAGCACGACGCGCGCCGAGCGCCCGACACCCTCGATCACGATCAGCCGGCCGCCCTGGCGGACATGACGGAAAAGCGGCTCAGGCTGCACTTCGCAGGCGCCGCTGACCAGGATCGCGTCGAACTTCCGATGCTCCGCCAGGCTCGCGACCAGCTCCGCAGGCGCTACGCCCGGCTGGGCGAAAGCGGTGCGGGCCAGCGCCAGCGCCGCCTCGTCCGGCTCCAGCAGCGTCGTCTTGGCGCCCATCGCCGCCATCAGCGCCGCGCCATAGCCCGAGCCGCCGCCATATTCGAGCGCTTCTTCGCCCGGCTGCAGATCCAGCACCTGGATCATCCGCGCCGTCACCATCGGCGCCGGCAGCGCCCGGCTCGTGCCCGGCAGCGGCTCCTGGCGGTCGAGATAGGCCAGATAAGACAATTCGCCCGGCAGGAACGCTTCGCGCGGCACCGTGTCGGCCGCGGCGAGCACGGCGCGATCGGTCACGTCATAGGTGCGCAACTGGCAATCGACCATCATGCGTCGCAGTTCGGCGAAGCTGCTCATGCTCAAATCTCCGAAGGAAGGCGCCCGGACGGGCGCCTCGACCCCTGCCCGCGGGTTTTGGGCGAGGCGGCCGCAAAAGGCAAGCCGTCGCGCCTTCACGGCGCGCTCGCGGCGCATCCGCCCATCCCCGGTCTTGGCGAACGCCCGACTGGGCAGCACATGGAGAAGCATGTGCAAGGGCTCCAGCGAGAACGATCGCGCCGGCTGCGCGTTTCAGCCAGGCAGCAATGGCCGAGGTGAGATGCGCTTTCCATCGGGACGACACGAACTGAGGGCCGCCTTCAAGCGAATCGAAGCCGAGCTCCCTCCCCGCTTCGCCAAGGCGATGCGCTGGCTCCGCCATCGCGATTCGCGCCTGGTCAGGATTCCGGCAGGGGTCGCGCTCATCCTGGGCGGCGTGTTCTCGTTCCTGCCGATTCTCGGCATCTGGATGCTGCCGCTGGGCCTGCTGCTGCTCGCCGCCGATGTGCCACCGCTGCAGCGGCCGATGGCACGCTTCACCCATTGGTGCCTCGGGCTGCTGGAGCGCTTCAGGCGCCGCTGATCGAGCGCGCAACACCGCAAACGATTAAGGCTCTCCGAGGCCTGCCGTTGCGTCAGATCACCGACCCGGTATTTTCGTGACATGCTGCAGGCCATCATCTTGGCTTGGCACGAGAGACCCTTCCAGATGTTCCTCACCCGCATTGCCGCCGGCGCCCTTGCGCTCGGCCTCTTCGCGCTTCCCGCTTTCGCCAAGAACTTCGCCGTCCCGGCCAAGAATCCGTCGATCACCATCACGCTGCCGAACGACTGGTCGACCGAGGACATCGAGTACGGCTTCCAGGCGCGCCCGAAGGACGAGGGCGTCTTCTTCTCGGTGGAATCGGCGGAGGCACGCCAGATCGACAAGATGCTGGCCGACACCAAAAACTGGATGCGCGACAACAAGATCAAGGCGGTCGAGCCAATCAAGGCCGACATGAAGATCAGCGGCATCGATTCGACGGTGTTCCAGTTCCGGACGAGCGACGAGAACGGGCCGACGACGGTCGATCTGATCCTGATGCCGGCCGGTAGCGGCCGCGTGATGATGCTGACGGTCTGGGGCAACGATGCGGAGCGCGAGGCCAACGGCAAGGCATTGGATGCGATTTTCGGCAGCATCAAGCCGATCAACTAGCCGGTCGGAACCGATCCGAGCGGCTATGGCAGGCACCCTGCGCTGGCCGCCCGAACAGAAGCGCCCGGCGCAGGATCGCGCATGGCGACATCAATGCATGGTCATGAAAAAGAGTTTGGAGGCCTCGCCCGGAATCGAACCGGGGTGCAAGGATTTGCAGTCCTCTGCGTAACCACTCCGCCACGAGGCCTTCCGGGAGCGCCGCCCGAGACAGGCTCCACAGCGGCGCTATAACCACATGCCGCGGCGCGCCGCAACCGAAACCAGCGGAAGAATGTGGATTGACGATAGGGCAGACCGGCTGCCCACGATTTTCTCCACTCCGATGCCAGCAAAAGGCTTGCACCCGGCCGGCAGCGTCGCTATACGCCGCCCACCGATCCCGGATAGCTCAGCGGTAGAGCAATCGACTGTTAATCGATTGGTCGCAGGTTCGAATCCTGCTCCGGGAGCCAACAGTTTCAAGGGCTTGAGCGGAGACGCTTGAGCCCTTTCTGCTTTCCGGAGACGGAAGTGATGCAGCGACAGACGCAAAGGACGATGCTGCGGCTTTTCGGGCTGGAGCTTTCCATGCGCCGCTTGGCTGCGCTGATCGGCTGGTGCGCCGTCGCTCTCGTCGTCTTCGCGACACTGTCACCGATCGGCGCCCGCCCGCACATCGCGCATATGGGGCCGCAATTCGAGCGCTTCATCGCCTATCTGGTCGCCGCGGCAGCCCTCGCCACCGCCTATCCGTCGCGCAAGGGCGTGATTCTCCTGTGCATCGTCGCCGGCGCCGCCGGGCTCGAGCTCGCCCAGTATTTCGAGGCGAGCCGCCATGCCCGCGCCTTGGATGCACTGGTCAAGATGATGGGCGGCGTCAGCGGGCTCGCCGTCGTGACCCTGTGCGAACGGCTCTGGTCGAGGCGCATCGCCCTTGCACCAGCTCGCCGCCCGAACTGACCGGGCAGGCCGCAGCGCCGGCGCAGCCGGTCTATATCGCCGCCACACGTTCCCGCGCAGGGACGGCGCTGATAGGGAGGGGCCGACCAGCGAAAGGCTCCGACCTCATGACTGACCGCTTCACCGAGACACTCCGCCAGGCCAGCCAGCCGGTCTGGTCGCACTCCGTCGGCCATCGCTTCGTCACCGAATTGCTCGCCGGAACCGTGTCCGACACGGTCATGGTCCGCTATCTCGTCCAGGATCATCGCTTCATCGACAGCTTCCTGACCCTGCTCGGCGCTGCCCTCGCCAGCGCCGACAGCTTCGAGGCCCGTATCCGCTTCGGCCGCTTCATCGGCATGGTCAGCGGCGAGGAGAACACCTATTTCCTGCGCGCCTTCGAGGCGCTCGGCGTCAGCGAGCAGGACCGCATTGCGCCGCCCGACAGCAAGGCCACCGCCGGCTTCAAGGCGATCATGCGCGAGGCCGCCGCGACGCGCTCCTATGCCGCCGCCCTCTCCGTGCTGGTCGTGGCCGAATGGCTCTATCTCGACTGGGCCCAGCAGGCGTCAGAGCCGCTGCCGGCGAACTTCATCCATGCCGAATGGGTCACCCTGCACGACAATCCCGATTTCCGCGATTTCGTCGGCTTCCTGCGGAGCGAGCTCGACCGCGTCGGACCAAGCGAGGCGGAAACGAGCCGAGACTTCTTCCTGCGTGCGGTCGCACTGGAAAAGGCGTTCTTCGATTCGGCCTATGCGGACGAGGCCTGAGCGGCACGCCTCCGGCCTGGTACAGACGTGACAGGGGCAAGCCTTTCTGCGACAAGCACAATCGAGAGACGGGGGCGTTCGCCGCAAGGCGAGCTGAGAAGCACCCTTCGAACCTGAACCAGATCATGCTGGCGGAGGGAGTCGCTCGGGGCAGCTTCGCAAACGCTTATCCCCGTGCCCGCCTTCCACTGGAAAGGCGGACCTTGACGACGCAGGGCGCGACAGAGCGGCACTCAGCCTCCGCGAGGCCGGCGATGGCCGCGCTCGGCCCCGCGCTGCGCACCATCCTCGTCCTGCTCCTGGCCTGGCAAGGCGCGGTGTTTCTGTTCCAGCCGCCGCGCTACATCCTGCCCTCGCCGCTCGACGTCGCCCAAGCCTTCCAGCGCCAACCCGGCTTCCTCTTCAGCCATAGCCTCGCCACCATCGCCGAGATGGCGCTCGGCTTCGTGCTGGGCTCGGCTTTCGGCGCGCTGACGGCGCTCGCCATCGTGGCGCTGCCGCGGCTCGGGCGCCTCATCTGGCCGGTCCTGCTCGTGCTGCAATCCTTCCCGGTCTTCGTCATCGCGCCGCTGCTGGTGGTCTGGTTCGGCTTCGGCATGGGCTCGAAGGTGATCATGGCGACGATCATCATCTTCTTTCCCGTCGCCTCAGCCTTCGCCGACGGCCTGCGCCGCACCGATCCCGAGCTGATCGACGCCACCGCGCTGACCACGGCGACGCATTGGCAGACGCTTCGTTATGTCCGCCTGCCGCTGGCCATGCCCGCTTTGCTCACCGGCCTCAGGGTCGCGGCCCCGCTGGCGCCGCTCGGCGCGGTGATCGGCGAATGGGTCGGTGCCTCCGCGGGCCTCGGCTTCGTGATGGTCCAGGCCAATGCCCGCATGCAGACCGACACGGTCTTCGCCGCGATGACCGTGCTCGCCGTGCTCAGCCTCGTCCTGCGCCATCTCGTCGACGCGCTCGGCCCGCGCCTGCTTCCCTGGGCGAGCGAGCCGTGACGCCGTTTCGTTTCAAGCCGATCACGCAGAAGGATTTCGACTGATGACCCTCCGCGCCCTCACCCGACGCGCCCTCACCCGACGCGCTCTGCTCGCCGCCGGCCTCGCTTTGGCTGCCGGCCTCGCCAGCCCGGCCCGCGCCGCCGACAAGCTGACCGTGATGCTCGAATGGTTCGTCAATCCGGACCATGCGCCGCTGGTCGTCGCGCAGCAGCTCGGCCTGTTCAGGGAAGCAGGGCTCGAGGTTACCATGGTGCCGCCCTCCGACCCCTCGGCCGTGCCGCGCCTCGTCGCAGCCGGGCAGGCCGATATCGGCATCCACTACCAGCCCAATCTCTATCTCGACCACGCCGCCGGCATCCCGATCGTCCGCGTCGGCACGCTGGTCGAGACGCCGCTCAACAGCGTCATCGTCAAGGCCGACGGGCCGATCAAGTCGCTCGCCGATCTCAAGGGCAAGACGGTCGGCTATGCCGTCTCGGGCACCGAGACCACGCTGCTTGGCCAGATGCTGGCCAAGGCCGGCCTCAAGCTCGACGACGTCAAGCTGGTCAACGTCAATTTCGCGCTTTCCGCCGCGCTGATCGGCGGCAAGGTCGACGCCACCATCGGCGGCTACCGCAATTTCGAGCTGACGCAGCTCAAGCTCGAAGGCCATCCCGGCACGGCCTTCTATCCCGAGGAGCACGGCGTTCCCGCCTATGACGAATTGATCCTGATCACCCGCCGCGACGGGCTCAATGACAGCCGCCTGCCGCGCTTCCTCGACGCGATCGAGAAGGCGGCGCTCTATCTGACCAATCATCCGCAGGAAGCCTGGAAGCTCTTCATCGCCGCCCATCCCGATCTCGACGACGCCCTCAACCGCCAGGCCTGGATCGACACGCTGCCGCGCTTCGCCAAGCGCCCGCGCGCCCTCGACCAGGGCCGCTATGAGCGCTTCGGCGCCTTCCTCGTCGAGCGCGGCCTGATCCAGAAGGCACCGGCGCTCGCCGAGATCGCCGGCGAGGTGAAATAACCGGCCGATTGCGGCAGCCCCTCCCTGCCGCCGCCCATCCCGCGTCCACATCAGAACGGCCCTGTGCTGACGGCTCTGGGTTGTCAGCCAATGGCGATGCTATGAGCCGACTTCGCAGCTATCGGGCGGCCCTCGCCCGCCATCCAAGCTTGCGTCCGGATCAATCATCCGCATGAACGTCAGCCAGCCGATCGCCCAGACCCGCCGCGCCGACCTGCCGGTGCTGTTCGCGCTCAGCGCGACGCATCTGCTCAACGACATGATCCAGTCGCTGATCCCGGCGATCTACCCGATCATCAAGACGGCTTACGCGCTCGATTTCGGCCAGATCGGCCTGATCACGCTGACCTTCCAGATCACCGCCTCGCTGCTGCAGCCGGTCGTCGGCGCCTATACCGACAAGAACCCGATGCCCTATTCGATGGTCGTCGGCATGGGCTGCACGCTGACCGGGCTGATCGGCCTCGCCTATGCCGGCAGCTACGCGCTGCTGCTGATCTCGGCGGCCTGCGTCGGCCTCGGCTCCTCGATCTTCCATCCCGAGGCGACCCGCATGGCCCGCAACGCCTCGGGCGGCCAGCAGGGGCTGGCGCAGGGCATCTTCCAGGTCGGCGGCCAGAGCGGTGGCGCGCTCGGCCCGCTCCTCGCCGCCTTCATCATCGTGCCGCGCGGCCAGACCAGCGTCGCCTGGTTCTCGGCCGCGGCCCTGCTCGCCATGATCCTGATGGTCTGGACCGCCGGCCGCTATGCCGCCCTGAGCAAGGCCGCAGCCGCCGCCCCGAAGCCCACCAAGATCGCGGCGACCGCACCCGCGACGCCCGCGCATACGAAGGGCCAGATCGCCTTCGCCATCACCATCCTGGTAATCCTGCTGTTCTCGAAGAACGCCTATTCGTCGAGCTTCAGCTCCTATTACACCTTCTATCTGATCGGGAAGTTCGGCATCTCCGTGCAGGGCTCGCAGCTGATGCTGTTCCTCTTCCTCGCCGCCGCCGCGGTCGGAGCTCTCGCCGGCGGCATCATCGGCGACAGGATCGGCCGCAACCGCATCCTCTGGTTCTCAATCCTCGGCGCCCTGCCCTTCTCGCTGATCCTGCCCTTCGCCGACCTGCTCTGGACCGGCGTGCTGACCGTGGTGATCAACCTGATCATGGCGAGCTCCTTCGCCGCGATCCTGATCTACGCGATGGAGCTGATGCCGGGCCGGATCGGCCTGATCGGCGGCCTGTTCTACGGCCTGTCCTTCGGCCTCGGCGGCCTCGCCGCGGCGATCCTCGGCGAAGTCGCCGACTGGATCGGCATCGAAGCGGTCTACCGCCTCTGCGCCTTCCTGCCGGCGATCGGGCTGTTGGCCTGGTTCCTGCCGAAGGTGGAGCACAAGCGGGGCTAGAAGTCGCGACCAGCGCCAGTGCGACCGAGGCCGGGCACTCAATCGGGGCAGACCAACCTTGCGGCCAATTGCTCGCCGCAAGACCAATGACAGGACGTGATTTTCGATGATCTACGAAATGCGCGTGTATCGCTGCGTGCCTGGCCGGCTTCCGGCTTTGCTCGAGCGCTTTGAAAAGGCCACGCTGAAACTGTGGGACAAGCACGGCATCCGGCAAGCCGGCTTCTTCACCACGGTGATCGGGACGTCCAATCAGGAACTGACCTATTTCCTGGCCTGGGAATCGCTCGCCGAGCGCGAGCAGAAATGGACGGCGTTCGCGACCGATCCGGAGTGGACCGAGGTGCGCACCAGAAGCGAAGCGGACGGCCAGATCACCGAGAACATCGTCAGCCAGATCTTGGCGCCGACGGCCTTTTCCGCGGTCAAGTAGGCGCCGGACAGGCGATTGCCTGCGCCAAGATAAAGCGGCACCTGCCGATAGACAGCATGGTGCGGACGGCGGGGATCGAACCCGCATGCCGTTTCCGGCGAGGCATTTTAAGTGCCTTGCGTCTACCAGTTTCGCCACGTCCGCGCGGCGAGACTGGTTAGCGTTGCAAGCGCCCGGCGACAAGCGCCGGTTGCGCAGCTGTCCTCAGCGCCGGTGCGCCGGCTTGTACCATTCGACACCGTCCGGATCGACATAGAGGCCGGGCGCGACGTCGGAGCCGATCTTCTTCTCCTGCATCGGCACGCGCACTGTGTCGTCGCGGTCGCCGCGGCGGATATAGGGGCTGCTCGCCTGCTGGCTGTGCTGGCCGCGCCCGCCGCCCTCGCCGCCGCCCATCACCGCCCGGCGGGCCGCGACCTTGTCGTCGAGCGCCGCGACCTGGCGCGCCGAGAAGGCGACCTTGGCCGTGCCCTCGATGATCGGCAGCGCCTTGCCCGTGGCGCCCTCGCCGGTGACGCGGATGCCGACGAAGCGCGGCACGTAGGACTGCCCGCCGCCGCCACGCGCCAGCGCGTCCCAGCCGCCAGTGGTCGACACCTGCGCGCCACAGCGCTTATGGGCGCGCTCGCAGGCCGCGCGCGAGGCATAGCGCGGCGCCTTCTGCTCGAATTCGGCGCGGGCATTGCGATAGGCGTGCTCGCATTGCTCGGCCGAGAGCTTGCCGGCCTCGATGCATTCGTCGCGGCGGACATAGGTCTGGCCCGCCGCCTGGGCGACGACATCGGCAGGAGCAAGAGCAAGGCCGGCCACGGCAAAAGCCGCCGCGCGGGCGAGAACGAGGGGAAGAAGCGTGATCATGCGGCTTCCCTGATCATGCGATTGTGGCGTCACAGCAGCGGCCTCATCGTGATGGCGAGCTCGCGGGTGCCACCATAATCGATCTTGCCGTTGCCGAGCACCGGAATCGAGCCGGTGACCAGGATCGCCTTGGGCAGCCACAATTCCGGGAAACCCTGGCGCTTGGCCTCGTCCTGCAGCGCCTTCTTCTCGGCATCGGGCTTTTCGGTGACGAGGACGAGCTGCTCGCCCTTGCGCAGGTCCGGCAGCGCCACGACCACGTGATTGTGACCGGGCCAGAGCCCCGCGACCATCGATTCGACCGCCGCCAGCGAGACCATCTCGCCGCCGAGCTTGGCGAAGCGCTTGGCCCGCCCCTTGATCGCGACGAAGCCGTCATCGATCGAAACGATGTCGCCGGTATCGTGCCAGCCGCCCTCCGACGGCACGATCGCGCCGGGATTGTCGGCGTTGAGATAGCCGAGCATCACGTTCGGCCCGCTGACGCAGAGCCGCCCACCCTCAGGGATGCCCTCGACCGGCTCGAGTCTCGCGGTGATGCCGGGCAGGAGCCGCCCGACCGTGCCCTCGCGCATCGCGGTCGGCGTGTTGCAGGCCAGCACCGGCGAGCATTCGGTGCAGCCATAGCCTTCGAGGATGGTGGTGCCATAGGGCGCCCAGAGTCGGCGCGTCTCCGGCTTCACCCGCTCGGCCCCGGCGACGACATAGCGCACGCTCTTGAGGTCGCCCTCGTCGGCAGCGCGCGCGTAGCCTTGCAGGAAGGTATCGGTGGCGAACAGGAAGGTCGCCCCGGTCTCGCCGATCAGCTTCGGCACCTGCTTGTAGTGCAGCGGCGTCGGATAGAGCACGACCTTCATGCCGTGGATCAGCGGCATCAGCAGCGCCGCCGTCAGCCCGAAGGAATGGAAGGCCGGCAGCGGGTTCATGACGATGTCGCGCTCGCTGAGGAAGCCGGCGGCGAGCTGGAAGATCTGGCGGGCGTTGGAGACCAGGTTGGCATGGCTCAGCACCACGCCTTTCGGCTTGCCCTCTGTGCCCGAGGTGAACAGCACCACGGCCGGATCGTCAGCTTTGGCGGCATGGCGCGCATGCACCATCCCCGGCACCAGCGAGGCCAGCGCGCCGAGCGCCTTGTCGAGGCTGGTCAGCTCCTTGCGGACATCCTCGAGATAGATCACCCGCCGCCCCGGCAAGAGCGCCTCGACGACGTCGTCGAGCTTGGCCTGGTCGATGAAGCGGCGCGAGGTGACGATGGTCGCGATCGGCCCGATCTCGCAGGCGGCCGTGAGGTTCTTCAGGCCGGCGGTGAAGTTGAGCAGCGCCGGCACGCGGCCATAGGCGCTGAGCCCGAGCAGCGTCACCGCCATGCCCTGCACGTTCGGCAGCATCAGCCCGACCTTTTCGCCGGGCCTGGTCAGGCCTGCGAGCTTGCGGCCGAGCACCAGTGCTCCCAGCACCAGATTGCCATAGCTGAGCGGCTTGCGTTCGGAATCCTCCAGCGCGATGCGGCCCTTGCCATGCCGGGCGACCGCCGCCAGCAGGGCCTGGAACAGCGTCGTCCTGGCGCCTTCGACATCGAAGGGCTGTGCCGGCAGTTCGATCGCAGCCATCTCGCCTTCCGCTCCGGAATCGTCCTCTCCACAGCGGAACGTAGCCATCCCGCGCATGGTTGCAATGCGCCGGGCGCGACGGGCATGCTGCACCGCAACGAAAACGTCGGCGGAATCGGCTCCGGCTCAACAATCCCGAAACGCAAGCGCAGCAATCGCTGAAATTTGACGAAGAACCGATTCATCACGTCGCGCTCCCGTCATTGAGATCGGGCACGCTTATCGCTATCTCCGGTTGCGGAGCTGGGGATTGCAGCCGTGCCGACCATTTCGAAACAGATCATCGCTGCCGTCGCCCTCGCGACGGTGTCACTTGCCGCTGCGCCTGCAAGCGCCGCCGGCTTCTGGGAGACGCTGTTCGGCGTCCCGCAGCGCCCGGCCGCCGCGCCCATGCCGCAGAGCGACCCGCTGCAGATGACCGTGCGGCCGAAGAAGAAGGCTGCGATCAAGCTCGACGGCAATGACGGGCCGAAGCCGAAGCTGGCCAAGCCGATCGAATATGCCAACGACCCGTTCTGGTATCTCAAGGACGAGACGCTGAAGAAGGGCGACATCATCGTCCTGAAGGACCGGGTCGTGGTCTATGATGGCGGCGCGCGGGCCTATGCCAATTTCGCCAGCTTCCAGTCGAGCCCGCTGCTCTCGGCCAAGGCCAAGAGCCAGCTCAGATATCTGGTCTCGACCCCGCGCGACAACTACACGGTCTGGGAGCCGGTCCAGTCGATCGCGAACCGCAACGCCAGCGCCTCGGCCGAATTGTCCGAGCGCACGCGCTGAGCCGAAACCGGACCTCCACCATCGCATTCCCGTCGCATTGATACCTTCGAACGGTCAGACCTGCGCCAGAGGCTGACCGGATTTCGCCTCTAGCGTCGCTCCGCATCGGGCTTTTGCCCCTCCCTCCAGCGATGGAAAGGAGCCAATGATGCGCAACCTCGCCAGGACCGTCTGCCTGTCCTTCGCGCTGGTCGCCGGCGCCGCCGCGGCGCAGGGCCAGTCGCCCGCCTTCCCCACCCCTGACGCTCCCGGCCTGCAGGATCCCGCGGCGATCCGCAACGCCACCGTGATCGAGCGCCGCTCGCTGCCGCCGCAATTGCGCGTGCAGGTCGACAGCGCCGTCGCGCAGACCAGCCCCGACGACCTACAGCAGCTCCGCGACGCGATCGAGACCATCCCCGCCGCCACCAAGGCCTTGCAGGCCAGGGGCATGAGCTCGGCCGCGGTCATCGCCGTCGCGTTCGACGAGGATGGCGACCTCACCCTGATCGCCGAGGAGAGCATCTGAGACCCGGGGACGATCTCGTGGGTGCCGGCCTTCGGGCCGAAGCCTTTCCATGGGCAGTCCGGCGCTCCTGCCCTGTTCATTCGCAGCGCCGTACCGAAAGGACCGACCATGAAGCTGACTGAAGCACGCATCGATAGTGCCCTTCACCAGATCGAGGCTCAGGCGATCCCGGATAACCACCCCGCCACGGTCCAGCTCAGCGAGCTGTTCGGCGACCATACCTTCTTTCTGGATGCCGGCGGCCTGACGATCCTGGAGCCGGTGAAGACCGATGGAGCCGCCCAGGCCATGGGCCGCGTGGTCAAGCTCGCGAGATGGGGCGACGAAACCCGCAGGAACCTCGCCCCGCACGAGCCGGAATACACCGATATCGTCGTGGCGCTCGACAAGGCGGCCTGACGTCCGGCTCACAATGCGCCTGACGGGGTCGTGATGATGTCGGACCCATCGTCCGAAACAGGCAAGACGAGGAGCGAGACCCCGATGTCGGGTCTCGCGGTCGGCCGGCGCCTGACTACATGAAGCCGGGATTCCGCGGCAGATATTGCCTCCAGTCGCCATAGCCGGGTGAGGCCATCAGCAGCATCGGGAAGGTAATCCGCATGCCCTGGCCGATCGCCAGGCTGAGGGCCCCGTCGCAGTTGCCCGGCAGGAACGCCGACACAGTCTCGGCGGAGCCTTCCGCCGCAAATTTTAAGGCCGTCGCGAAAGCATCGCGAACGCTATGCGACGGAACGACCGCAAGCGGACCGACATGCCCGCCCGAGCCGAGATAGGCATAGCCGACGCACTCGCTTCCGGCCCAGAGCATGAAACCGCTGGTCACCGAATCGTCGAACAGGTAGCGGTGATGCTTCGCCCGCGAGACACCGATGGCCTGCCGATCGATCTCGGCGAGTCTTGCCAGGGTCGCGGCGCTGCCGTCGATCGCGACCGCCTGCAGCGGCGCCTCCGGCAGAGCCTGCGACACCCGTTCCCGCTCGCCCTTGAAGAAATAGATCGGCATCCGCGGGAAGAGGCCGTGCCGGATATAGAGGCCCTGCGAGACGCGGTTGAAGGTGAAGGTGATCAGCACCTTGTGGGCCGCCCCTGAGCGCCTGGCGTGCTCCAGGGTTCGTTCCAGCAGCTCAAGCCCGATGCCCCGTCCCTGCCGGACCGGATCGACGAAGAGCTGGGCGAGGAACCAGACATCGCCGCATACCCAGCTCCAGGCGAAGCCGACGATTGCACCATCCTCCTCGGCGACCCAGAGGCCGGCAGGGTCGTCCCTGAGCGAGAACAGTGGGAAGCTGGACGCCCCTGCCGTCGCCATCGGGCCGAAGCCGTGTCGGACGGTCAGATCGTTGATGCTGGAAACCACCAGCGCATCGGCCGCGGCCAGGTCGTCCGCTTGTGCCGGTCTGCAAACAAGCGACATTGGAGAACTCCGACAGGGGTTCCGGGCTGAGCGCGCGCAGCGGCGCCGACCATACCAGCTCTCCCGATCGCAGTCTCGGACGCTGCAGCGTCCGCCTTCGGCTCGATCGTCCCGTCAGCCGAATGCTCCGATCTCGTGCTGGATCGCGCCCGATATCTCGCGCAGCAGCGCAAAGCACTCCCGCATCGGCTCGACCACGTCGCGATGGAAGGCCGCATAGGCGCCGCCCTCGCGCGGCCCCGGCGGCTCGCCAAAATCGAGGCCGAGCGCCGGGTCGGGGTTGAGCGGGAAAATCTCGCCGAGCAACGTCAGCGCCCCCGCCATATCGAGCCGCAGGATGCGCTCGAGCAGGAGCTCGCGCGTCACGCCGGCATGCGGCCGGAAATCGGGGATATGCGTCGCCGCGAGCCAGAT
>Ga0209025_1002773_pt1 | contig 17692 bp, 17 predicted proteins | sample AraplaMF_Col_mLB_FD_184256 | JGI IMG/M metagenome (GOLD analysis project Ga0209025, IMG submission 184256) | Arabidopsis root microbial communities from the University of North Carolina, USA - plate scrape MF_Col_mLB (SPAdes) (version 2) | ecosystem: Host-associated > Plants > Roots > Endosphere... | reverse complement strand
TAAGCTTGATAAACAAGGTCGAATTCTTGCGTTATTTCAAGGCTTGCTACATACGGCGCGCGACTTTGCCAGAAGTGGAACCCGCTTCTTGCTCGATTCTCTCCCTAATACAGACGTTTCCGAAGAACGGTTAACAGAATGGTATCGTGATTGCATCGAAGTTCGGGATACGCAAGGCGCGGAAAGGGTGCTGCTGACCCTCGTGAAGGCAGGGGCGGATGAGAAGCGATTATTCTCTATGATGAGCATGGCGGCAACAGATCATTTCTATATTAACGGAGGCCATACACTGGATTTTCATAATAAAGCATTTGAGAGCTTGAAGTATGTCGGGCAAGAGCAGCGTAATTATGTCCTTGCTTCACTCGTTCCGATGTTTGGAAGCGCATCTCGAAGCGAAGAGCTTCATAGCTGGCAGTCTCCGATCAATTTGGTTCAGCCATTAAAAGAAGCGTTCGAGGAGCTGTCTAATAAGGGGATTGCATTTGATAGCAGGGAGGAATCTGGCATCGATGAAGAGGCGCTGCTCCTTGCTCTACTCGGAGACGATCCGCTCAGGACGGTTAGCATGCTGAAGGAAGCTTTACTCAATGGCGCCTCTCCGGTTCGAATCTCGCAAATTGCCACATTGGCAGCGGCTGAACGGGTTGTCCGGTTTCATATGCAAAACGATTTCGGAGACTGGATTTCGGTGCTGCACACGTTTACGCACGCTCACGCTGTTCACGAAGGTTTGATCCGTTCCGCCGACCCATGGTTGGTTCGTGGGATTTTTCATTCAGCGGCTACGATTTACCTTGATCGGTTTTTGAACATCCCTGCGGCTCCAAGACCGTCTGCAACTGGTGCGACCAAGGAAGTGCCACAGCCCGCCGAGCTGCTTGAGATTCTCGACAAGCAGCAACAGGTGGCGCCGGCAGCGGAATGGGTAATCCGATATCTGCGCAGCGGCGGGAAGCCGGAGCCTTTATTCAATGTATTGGGGCATGCGCTGCTTCGAGAGGATGCGGAATTCCACTCCTTCCAGATGTACGAGGCGGCTGTAGCAGAATATGACCGCTGGGCTTCCGAGTCGGGAACGTTCGCAGAGAAAGCCCGTGAAACACTGATTCTTGCGGTTACCCGTTATTTAGCGGCGCATGCTCCTACCTCACGTGAGACTCCTCATACGGCGACAATCGCATGGAGGCTCCATCGAGGAGAGAAATTGTTCGAAGAAGAATGAGTGTTAGACTGACCCGAAAATAAAGCCATCGGCAGCCTTAGACCGGATCAATAAAGTTCTATACTGCCGATGGTTTATTGAACTAAGTTAACTATAACTGTAGCGAGGAAGCAGTTTCATTGAACCTAAGGAGGAATTGATACATGTCTTCAAGCTATGAGAAAATTGCTTTTGTCTGGACTGAACCAAAGGAAAAGGTAATGGTGCCAGATCGCTGCGAATTTAAAAAAGTAATCCCGAAATTAGAAAACACGTTTAAAGAGGTTACTTGCTATTAAGAGCAACAAGCGTGTTACAGGATATTGGAGTTTGGAGAATTTTTGCCGATACAGATGTTGAAAATATCCCGATGAGGAATGCATTTGAAAAAGCAGGATACGAAATTAATAAAAAGGAATAGATACTATTTAAGGGCCAAAGACAGATAATTTCCGTCTTGGCTTTTTTAATTCGATAATTGCTTGCCAAAGTAGGCCGCCACAATCACAGTGGTGGCCTACTTAATTATTGAAACACTTACATGGTAATCCTTTACATGTGGTCAGAATATTGATATAGTAAATACGTAATTAAATATTACGTAATAACGTATATTTGGAGGTGGCATTCATTAGCAACGAAGAATTGCGAATTGAGATAGACGCATTGAAAACACAAATGGCAGGACTAGAACGACTCGTTCGAAATATTGCAACCAGTCGTCCTTCTGTTGAGCTGCCGGACGAGATTCATACAAGTAAGGAAAGTGAATCGTCTGGTTCCGTTTATTATGCTGGTCAGTATCAATCAAACGGACAATTATTGCGTTGGGAACCAAAAGAAAGACAATTAAAGCAGTTACTTCATATAGGCACCGATAAAATTTCAAAAATACTTTCAGCCTTAGGCAGTAAACCGCGTCTCGATATTATAATATCCATTCTTACCGAGTCACTTACTGGTACACAAATCGTCGAAAAGTTAGGTTTGGGTACCACTGGCCAGTTATATCACCATTTGAAGGCATTGCAAGGTGCAGACTTGTTATCACAGGACAAAAGTGGACGCTACACATTACCTGATCATCGGAAATTACCACTACTTTTGTTGTTATCAGCCGTGGTGGATATGTTAGATACTAGCGATTATTTAGACATGGTCGAGGTAAGAAATTCTGCAGGTTCATATCTGGGGGAAATAAGCAAGGATGGTTTTGATGCTAATTTGCTTTTATGGGCAGTGTTGGAGAATTCAATACTTGAGCACGTTGCCGGTTACGTGAGTGAGGTTCATATTTTCTTGCATCAACATGGTGATGCAACCGTTAGCGATAACGGTAGAGGCATACCCGTTGGAGCATTTCAAAACAGTAATAAATCAACGGTACAAACTGTATTAACAGACATCGAAAGATTTAGCAGTGAGGCTCCGTACCAAGCACCTGGCGCGGAAAAAGGAATCAGCATTGCAATCGTCAACGCTCTTACCTACCGTCTTACTGTTGAAGTCCAAAGAGAAGGTTATATCTATCGTCAAGATTATAAACATGGGATTCCACAATCCGATCTATTGACGGTAGGCGTAACACAATCTAATGGCACTAGTATAACCTTGAGACCCGACCCTGAATTATTTGGCAGAGGATTCGATAGAGTTACACTTAATCAACAAATTGAAAGATTGGCATTGTCGTATCCGAACTTGACCGTTTATTTACATAAAGACGACGAGGAGGAACGTTATGGTTGAGACAATTTATACGAATGAGGATATCCTGACTATGCTCGATTCCTTATTAAAAGAACAATCTACATTTAATTGGGATACTTTCTATTCTGAAAGAGGTAGGCCAGTTCCGTTTTTCGTTAATGCCCCAGATGAAAACTTGGTTCAATATTTCAAGGAAAAATGGATTACACCAGGAGGAAGGGGCCTAGAACTGGGTTGTGGACCAGGAAGAAACGCTATATATTTGGCTAAGCAAGGGTATGACGTTGATGCAGTAGACACATCCAATGAAGCTTTGCAATGGGGGAATGAAAGGGCTAAAGAGCAAGGGGTCAGCATTCGTTTTATTTGTAAAAACATTTTTGATTTGGACATTCAGAAGATACAATACGATGTAATATACGATTCTGGATGCTTTCACCATATTGCTCCGCATCGAAGAATTGATTATGTAAACCTGATTAACGAAGGTTTAAAACCTGGTGGATTCTTTGGAATCACTTGTTTCGTTGAGAATGGTAATGTAGGTGGCTCTGATATTACTGATTGGGAAGTTTATCGTCAACGTAGTCTAAGAGGCGGACTTGGATATACTCCTGAGAAATTAAAGATGATATTTAAAGGCTTTCAAATTGTTGAAATCCGGAGAATGAAGGATATAGAACAACCAAGTGACTGTTTTGGTACATCGGGATTATGGGCAGCTTTGTTTCAAAAGAGAGCGGATTAATATCAAAATTTCTGATAGGGCAAGGTGAGACGCTCTCCCGGCGATGATCGATAATCGTCGGGAGCTTTTTTATTGGCTCGGAAATGAAGGCAAGTCAAGTACGAACTGAAGCCGTTACCCCACGTTCGTTGCAAAGAAAGTGGTGCAGCGTATGAGTGTTGCTTCATTCCGATATGTATTGGATGTTCTCCTCTTATGTTCAGGGCTTTCGATGCTGTGGACTGGATTCGCTCTGTAGTGATAGTTCGACAATATAACGGAATTTTCTGCACTAATATTTACTTTATCACTCACAAAATAGTTCAACAGAACCTCATTTGGGTAAATATGGAATGTTATAATCATTATCGGTGATGGTCGTTTACTCCATCATACATTCTCATTCCAGGAGGGGTTGCCAATTGTTCAAGAATTCATTAATGATCACTTCAATGGCCGCTGTTCTATTTTGTAGTGCGATACTTCCGGCGACACAAACGTTAGCTGCTGCAAAACCTGCACCTGTAACATCAGTAGCTGTTAAAGTTATGGATGGACAAGCTGAAGCTTCCGGAAAGTTGGGTGTGCTAGTTAGTGATGCTCTTGGTGTAATTAAGGGGTCTGTTAACACTGGTGGTGAAGTACTCTACAATGTTGCAAAATGGCTTAATAAAGATACAGCAAAATATTTTTCCAACAACTCCAACAAAATCATTGAAGGTATCGATAACGCAATCGCCAAAATCGATACGGCAAAGGATTATGCGACTGAAGACATCAGAACCATTGTTCTTGATGGCCTTCGCATGGCAGGTGTTCCTGATTCATACGGTGTAGCCATTGCTGAAGCAATAGCTAAGACAGTTGACTGGCTTCTGCTGTAATTCACTTTGAAATATAGGGGGAGGGATCTTCATTGTCCCTCCCTTTCTATTTATGCATTTCCCAAGCGTATAACCTTACATTACGATTAGGATTGGTTGGATCTATCCAGGTTAAATGTCAAAACCAATCTCGTGCCCGGTTATTACAAACCGTATGGGAGATTGGTTTTGGTGTATACAAGCAGCAGCTTATACTTTTTTCTTTGCGACTTCTTGATATAATGTCTCCAGATGCTGCTGAGCGTCTCGAAGTTCATCTTTTCCCCTTAATGTAATATCGTATAGGGAACCTGTGATAGTTAGATAACCTTCGCTCGTCAGATGATCCAGCTCTTGTTTTACTTGCTGTGGACTAAATTGATAGCCGTGGCTGTTAATCTCAGGTTGGATCTCCTCAGGTGTAAGTGCATGTTGATTCGCATGATACAACAGGTGGATTCGTGTAAATGCGTTTTCGAAATCAGAATGCATGGTGAAAAATCCCCTTTTCATAAATGGTATTCAATCATAGTTATCATTGTTTTTCTATCCTTTCATTATGCATTCCCCCGATGAAACAGTTGAAATATATACCGGATCATGGTTAAACTTCTTGTAAGATCAGCTTGAATTTACTACACAATAATTTACGGGGTTAAAAACATGACAAAAACAATTTTAATTGTCGAAGACGAGCATATATTGCGGGAAATTATGAAAGATTATTTTAGTAACGAAGGATATAACGTTCTAGATGCAGGGGATGGGAAAGCAGCATTACAACTGTTTCAGGAAAACAATGTAGATCTACTTATTCTTGATATCATGCTACCAGAATTAGATGGTTGGTCCGTATGTCGTCGAATTCGCAAAACTTCAAATGTACCGATTATTATGCTAACCGCTCGTGTCGATGAAGATGATACGCTGCTCGGGTTTGAACTAGGGACAGACGACTACGTTACCAAGCCTTACAGCCCTCCAATATTACTCGCTCGAGCGAAGAGATTGCTAGAAAACCGACATCATCAAGAAATGGACAACGAAATCATCTCTAGCAGCGGAATTTCGGTCTATGTGCATGCTCGCACGGTTACAGTAAATGGAGTTAGCTGTGGTTTAACTCATACTGAATTTGAAATATTAACATACTTAATGAAGCATAAAGGGATTATTATCACGCGCGAGCAATTGATAACAAGAATATGGGGCTATGATTTTGAAGGCGATGAACGAACGGTCAACAGTCATATACGGAATTTGCGTCAAAAACTAGGGGACAAATCTGATTGCATCGTAACGGTTGTTCGGTCTGGCTATAAATTTGAGGAGATAACATGAGAAAAGGTATCGTATTCAAATTATTTGTGTTAACAACCGCATTATGTTTACTTATCCTCGCCCTCATTTATTTTGGCCAGACCGTTTTTTTCAAGAAATATTATGTCCATCAAAAGGTAGAGAATGTGAAGGCGAGCCTTGAAACATTCGCTCGAAACTATGTTAAACAAGACATTCATACGGTTGAGATAGAACGGCTGGAACAGGAGTTTTATCGAGAGCATAATACATGGGTAACTGTATTGGATCAATTGGGAAATATTAAAGGAAGCATTGATGACTCCTCAATCGAAATTGAAATAAATGGCGTTAGCGGTGGGAATTACGCGACCAAAACCATCACAATCCCTTTATATAGCTTTACTGATTTTCAGGGAATCCGACAAGGACATGAATTTCTACGAAAAGGAACCGACGCCGTAATTCAAGTCCTTAGAAAAGGGACAGAAGTTATTCCTTATCGAGTGAGCATATATAACTTCGCACTTACGTGGGAGAATAATCAAATCGCAAACAAAGAACATGAGCTTTTTCCAAATGGATATGAAGGAGATAAGAATGCTGGGAAATTCCCTATATTCTCCCTATATGGAACCATAACGAAAACGAAGCTTCCTGCAAAAAATGAAACTATACGATTTATTTATTCGAACCACCTGTTCTTAGACCGAATCAGAGCATTTCAAGCGGAAATGCTGGTGAAGAATGCAGAGGAGGCAGCAGCTACATTAGAAGGTACGTACGAAGAGAATGATATCAAATATAAACAGTTTGTTTTGCCTATAAAAGATAAAGAGGGGAAGGACGCTTATCTATTTGCAATGACCTCCCTGCAGCCAGTTGATGAAGCTGTACAGATGATCCAGGATTATTATCTTTATCTCATTGTATTCGTTCTGGTGCTTATATTGCTGGCCTCGTTCTATTATTCTAAAGGTATCGCAAGACCTTTATTGCGAATTAATCAAATGACCAAGAAAATAACGGAGCTGGATTTCTCTGAGAAGCTTCCGATTACGTCAAAAGATGAGATCGGAGATCTCTCTTGTAATATTAATGAGCTATCGGACAAGTTGCATTCCTATATCCAGAAGCTTCAGCATGACATTGAAAAAGAAAAGCAGTTGGAGCATACACGCAAGGAATTCATTTCAGGTGTATCCCATGAATTGAAAACTCCGCTGAGTGTCATCCAGAGTTGTCTGTCGATCTTGAAGGATGGGGTAGCGAACCACAAGAAGGACTATTACTTTGCCGCGATGGAGAGTGAAGTGAAGAGGATGGATCTTCTCATCGTGGACATGTTGAAATTAGCGAAATATGAATCAGGTACCTATAAAATACAACTAGACACGTTCCGTATCGATACAGTCATTGAAGAATCATGTAAGAAGCTCTCTACAGAAATTGCTGGGAAGAAATTGAGTTTACATGTATCTCTTGTTCCGGTCGAAGTCGTGGCCAATCAACTCCTCATCGGTCAAGTAATCGTCAATTTTATCAATAATGCAATACGCTACACACCGGCGGGGAATTCCATTCATATTTCCATGAATGAGGAACAGGAGTCGGTAAAGATATGTATTGAAAATACAGGTGTCCATATTCCTTCAGAGAAAATCGAGAAAATATGGGATCGCTTTTATCGTGGAGAAGCCTCCCGCCATCGTTCTACTGGGGGAACTGGCCTTGGACTGGCCATTTCCAAAAAAATATTGGAATTGCATGAAGTCGATTATGGTGCATGTAATACAACGGACGGTGTTCTCTTCTTTTTCAACCTGAAGAAAAGCAATTCTTAAATAAGCCAAACCAATTCAGATTCGTTATATATGCGAGTAGTTTCTTGACAATATCAAGAACTGCTCTTTTTTTATTTCAAATCAATCTCATCTGCACTTTATCTGCATCTCTCCACATTAAACTATCCATTGTTATGAGATAAGGACATCACGTACATTAATGGACAAAAAGTGAGTCACAGGAGAGGAAGAAGATTATGTTGAACACATGGAAAACGATACTGCTGGCTGGGATGATTGTTGTCTCCTTAACAGCTTGTGTAAATCAAAATGGCGGGGCATCTCTGCAGGAAGGTGATACAAAAACGTTCGCAAACAAAGACGCAAAAACGCTAAAAGAAGCCTCAACATCAATGAATGAAAATGATGAACTGAAAGCATTATTCAACAAAAGTGTTTTCTTTGGCGACTCCATTACAGAAGGATTTATGTTTCATGATGTTTTGGACATCAGGAATGTATTTGGAGAGGCCGGAAAAACAGCCTTTTTCGCCTTAAAAGACAATGACGTGGCCAAACTGGTCGAGAGAAATCCGGAACATCTATTTATCGCACTCGGCTCAGATGACATCCTTTGGCCGACGGAGAATCCATTACAGTTCGCGATTCAACAATACGGCTTGCTGCTCGATAAAATGAAAGAGAAGCTCCCTCATACCAAAATAACGATATTGTCGGTGACTCCGGTAACAGAGAAAGCGTTAAAAGAAGAGCCAAGGTACTCCAATATTGCCGCGTACAATCAAATGTTAAAAGAACTGGCTGGCAAAAAACAAGTGAAGTATGTAGATGTGTCCTCTATTGCTGAGCAGAATCCAGCTCTCTATGATGAGGACGGCATTCATTTCAAAGCTGAATTTTATCCGCTTCTGCTCGACTTTCTAAAAGGCGAACTGTAATACGCTTCTCATGAAGGAGGTCGACGAGCGTTGGTATTCAGCAGTCTGATTTTTTTGTACTTCTTCTTGCCGATAACCATTCTTATCTATTTTATAGCACCGAATCAGCTGCGAAATGCAATTTTGATTGTAGCAAGCTTAGTGTTCTATGCATGGGGAGAGCCTGTTTACATCTTTCTCATGCTCATTTCAACGGTAATCGATTATGTGTATGGGCTGCTTATTGATAAATATCGGTATCGAAAGAGCACTGCTAGAGCGTTATTGGTCTGTTCCATTGTCGGAAATCTTGGGATTCTTGGGTTCTTTAAATACTACGGATTTATGGTTGAGAACATCAATTCTTTGTTCGGCGTGCATTTCGAAGTGACGACGCTTCCGCTCCCTGTCGGCATTTCCTTTTACACGTTCCAGACCATGTCTTACATGATCGACGTGTATCGAGATAAAGTTCCCGTTCAGAAAAATCTCATTTCCTTCGGTACCTATGTGACGATGTTCCCACAGCTAGTTGCAGGGCCTATCGTTGCATATGGTGATGTTGCAAAACAACTCACAAACCGCCAGATAACAATATCGTTATTCGGGGAAGGAACGCAATTATTCATTCGAGGCCTTGCAAAAAAGGTACTGCTTGCAAATCATATCGGCATGCTCTGGTCAAGCATCAAAGCAACAGCTATGTCTGATGTGACAGTAGCAACTTCCTGGATCGGTATCCTTGCCTTTACGTTGCAAATCTACTTTGATTTCAGCGGGTATTCGGATATGGCACGTGGTCTTGGGAAAATGTTCGGCTTTGAGCTCACAAAGAACTTCAACTATCCGTATATAGCAACCAGCGTGTCAGAGTTTTGGCGTAGATGGCATATATCACTAGGATCATGGTTCCGAGAGTACGTATATATTCCTTTAGGCGGGAACAGGGTAGGGATCGTAAAGCAGCTTCGCAATTTGTTTGTTGTGTGGTTTCTGACCGGTTTGTGGCATGGTGCAAGCTGGAATTTTATCATATGGGGCCTTTATTTCGGATGCTTTATTGTGATGGAGAAGCTGTTCCTGCACAAATGTCTGCTGCATCTCCCTCGTGGAATAGGGAATTTATATACACTTCTTATTGTCATGGTTGGATGGGTATTCTTTGATCTTGATCGTTTATCAGCAGCCCTAGCATATGTAGAGGCTATGTTTGGCTTAGGCACACACCATTTTGTTGATAACAACACTTATTATTACTTGTCGACGAATCTCATTATATTGCTGCTTGCGATCCTGGCAGCGACGCCATTGCCGAAGAGGATGTTTTTAGCACTAAAGCAAAGATACCCATTAGGGAGCGCAATTTTATCGCCAATCCTGCATGTTCTGTTCCTGTTTCTGTCTACAGCCTATTTGGTCAATGACACGTATAATCCCTTCTTATACTTTCGATTTTAAGAAACGGTACATCACATCTTACTAAGGAGGTGATTTCTTTTGAATCGTTATGACAAGTTGTCTCAGTCTGTTATCGCTATATTGTTTCTTTCATTAATCGGCCTTGTTCTGATACTCAACCTGATCTTGCCGAAGCGGGAATTCTCAGAGTCAGAAAATCGGAAGCTTGAGCAGTTACCTGCGTTTTCGTTTCACAGCTTTATTTCGGGGAGGTTCACCTCCAACTTTGAAAAGTTTATAACGGATCAATTCGTAGCTAGAGATGTATGGGTTGGTATAAAGTCTAATGCGGATCAAGCGATAGGTAAAAAAGAAAGTAACGGTGTGTACCTTGGTAAAGACGGCTATTTAATTCAGAAATTCTCTGTAATGAAAACAGGAGCGCTTGAAGAGAAAATCCAATCGATCAATGCCTTTCATACAGAGACACCTGAACTTAATAAGTATGTGATCCTTGCTCCGACCGCTGTTAGTGTGATTCAAAGCAAGCTCCCTAAATACGTATCTGAGAATCGAGAGCTGGATGCTCTACATACCGTAAAAACATCATTGAATCCAAGCATTCGCTATGTCGATGTATACCCTGCACTGTCTTCGCATCAGAATGAATCGATCTACTATAAAACTGATCATCATTGGACAAGTAAGGGTGCTTACTATGCGTACCAACAGCTAGGCAATTGGATGGGATACAAGCCTATGAAGGAAGCGGAATTCGACATACGAACGGTAGCGAACGATTTCTATGGCTCCTTATATTCAAAGAGCGGATTTCGGAATTTGCACTCTGACAGTATAGATTTGTATGTACCAAAGAATGAAGGGAAGGTTACCGTCGATTATGTCGAAGAGGAACAGTCCACGAATTCGATGTATGCGATGGACAATGTAAAGAAGAAGGACAAGTACACTGTGTTTTTTAACGGCAATCATTCTCTTATTCAGTTGAAAACAAGTCATTGGGAAGGGAAGAAGCTGCTAGTGGTCAAGGATTCCTATGCGAACAGCTTCGTGCCTTTTTTAACATCGCATTTCAGTGAGATTTATATGGTTGACCTTCGTTATTATGAAGGAGATGTAGCAGCGCTTGCGAGGCAGCATCAAATCCATGACATGTTGATTCTGTATAACATGAATACATTCATTGGAGATCCATCAATCAATTATTTAGCGAACGAAGAAGGGTAAAGGAGGAACAGGATCATACCCATGAGCACTAATCATTATATTGCTAAAAATAAACGATTCTTCGCATTGCTCATATTCATCTTTGCAATTAGCGTGTTATCGGGATGTGCTTCGGAGCAGTCAGACATCAACGTGTCTGCTATCAAGATAGAGCATCAGATGAAACAATCAGTCAAGTTGGATAAGCTGAAAAAAGGGGACGCGCATAAGCTGAAGAAGCTGTACGACCTTGGTTCGGAACAAGTTGAGGACTTCCTGCTATATACTGCTTCCTCTAACGTTAGAGCGGATGAAATTGTTGTCCTTAAAGTGATAGACGAGAGCCTAATAGACAGTGTCAAAGCAAGTATTGCACAAAGAATCGACGCTCAAGCCGTTAAATTCAAAGATTATCGCCCTGATGAATATGCTCTGCTTGAAAAACATGTACTCAAGGTGAAGTCTCACTATGTTCTGTTTGTGGTCTCAGCTGATGCTGAGCAGATCGAAAAGGCATTTGACTCGGCATTAGAGTAAAACACGATTCTGCCTATCTCGGGAAAGCATCAAAAGGTAATATGTACATAAAACATATCGTACTTCGTCGTTATGGTTTTCTTGTACACTTAGCAGAAAACTTATGTTACGATCAAATAGGTATTATATTCCATAAGGATTCATAACGTCAAAAATAGTTTGTTGAGCTAACCCTAAATAAATCAGTGGAGATGTCCATGATCAAAATACTTGTGGTGGATGACGAGAGCAGCATCCAGGCGGCCTTAGTGTACGCGCTGAGCAGGGAAGGTTATGAAGTGGAGACAGCTGCGGACGGTAAGGAGGCGCTGGAAAAGGTGGAGACGTTCTCACCTGACGTAATGGTGCTAGATGTCATGATGCCTCGTGTAAGCGGTTATGACGTATGCCGCAAGCTGGATGGACAGCCGCGGCCTGCGATTCTGCTGCTGACTGTCAAGAATGATATTGTCGATAAAGTGCTGGGGCTGGAGCTGGGCGCTGACGATTTCATGACCAAGCCTTTTGATATGCGGGAGCTGCTGGCCAGAGTCAAGGCTCTATCACGCCGGGGAGGCTATGTACATCAAATGCAGCAGGAGCAGCAGAAGGATTTACTGAGACTAGGAGATTTGACCGCAGAGATATTCAGCCGCACGGTAACTATCGAAGGAGAACTGCTGGATTTAACGCCTAAGGAATTTGAACTGCTGGTCTTGCTGATGCGCAATCCGGGGCGGGTCTATTCACGGGAAATGCTGCTGGAGAAGGTGTGGGATATGGATTTTGCGGGCGGTACTCGTACCGTAGACATCCATGTGCAGCGTCTGCGCAAAAAGCTGGGCAGTCACCACGGGCTTATTCAGACCGTGTACGGAATCGGCTATAAAAGCATGGGGTCACCCTAGATGACCGGAAGATTTCGGCTGGGCCTGAAGGGGAAAATGTCTTTGTTGCTTGCTTTGCTGCTCGTTTTTGTAGTGACCTGCCTGAGCGTGCTGGTGCTGAGCGGCATCCGGGAGAACCAGCGAACCATGTTGGAGCAGTCTTTTACCCGGCAGGTTGAAGCTGCCAATCTGCGCGTGCGGGAGGAATATCTGACCGAAGGCAGGATGCCGCCGGATCAGTTTATGAAGCAGATGGGTCAACGGCTGGCCGTGGATTTGGGCGCACAAAGCGGTATGGCGGTGACGATGTATACAGTGGATGGCTCCATTGCCGGCACCTCTGTGCCATTTCAGCCACAGGCAGATGTGCAGGATGCGCTGCAATTTACAGCACAGGGGCAGTCGGCGTACATTACTGAAGGGGATCAGCTGTTGTTTCTTGCTCCTCTGTACAATGCCGATCAGCGCCTTGGCACGGTGCAGTTTCATGCTTTGCTCACCGAGCAAAATACGTTTTATGCCCAGATTCGCCGGTTGTTTCTATTTGCCGGAGGCATCGTGCTGGGTGTCGGTTTTCTCATCGGTTACGTGTATGTCCGGCGGCAGGTCAATGTCATTGACAAGATGAACAGGGCGGCAGCGCAAATTGGGCAAGGCAATTATCTATCGGCCCCTTCGGTAGTCAGAAAGGATGAGCTGGGTGAGCTGGCACATGGAATCTATGAAATGAGCAGAAGCATCTCTACGTCAGTCGGTGCTTTGCATGAAGAAAAGCAGAAGCTGGTAGAGACGGTAGGGCGACTGCGAGAACTGGAGCAGCAGCAAAAGCAGTTCATCGGCAATATCAGCCATGAGCTGAAGACGCCGTTAACCTCGATAATCGCCTACGCCGATTTATTGAATATGTACAGCGATGATCCTGCCCTGTTGGATGATGCCGGAAGGCGCATCCATAAGGAGGCACAGAGGCTATACAGTCTTGTGGAGAAGGCGCTACAGCTGTCAGCGATGGATGTTTACGAGTTTGAGACACATGCGAAGGCGGTTCCGCTGCAGCCATTGCTGGAGGAAGCAGTGGCCCAGCTGCAAGGAAAGGCGGACAGCTGCAGGGTTACGATCCATACTTCGCTTGCTGCAGGTGAGGTGTGGGCTGATCCAGAGAACGTGATGCACATCATGCTAAATTTACTGGACAATGCGGTGAAATATAACCGACCAGGCGGACATATTCACCTGCTTAACTACACTATAGCGCCAGCAGACGAAGCACACCGGATGATTATCGAGGTTGCCGATACAGGAATCGGTATCCCGGAGGAAGCTGTATCCTGCATTTTCGATCCGTTTTATACAGTCAGCAGAGACCGGTCAAGAACCAGCGGCGGGACAGGACTTGGGTTAGCGTTGGTTCGCAATCTGGCCGAAAAGCAAGGAGGAACTGTACAGCTTGCCGCGACGGGAGCGGACGGTTCGCTGTTCAGGGTCGAACTTCCACTACATGCTTCGAATGAAAAGGTCAATCTATACACCAATGACAAAGGCGAAGCCCGGAATGAATGAAATCTTCCGGGCTCTTCACAATGGTTAAGCATTCATCTGATTCCAGCTTTCTGAATTGTTTACAAGTTCGTTACAAGCCAGATATATTTGCGCAATATTGCCTCGCTATTCTAAGGGCATGGGGGAGCTTGCAGCCGGTTGGTTCGGAAGGTGACAACAACTGGATCAAGCGACCTGGGTCCGAATAACATTGTGAAGCAGGAGGACCCCGATGAAGATCAACGAAGGAATATACATCGCCGGACTGCTTGCCGTGACTTTGCTGTCAGCTGGCATCTTATTCGGCTGTGATGCAGAGAGGAAGAGCAGTACGCTGGTTACAACAGGCCAAATCAGCACTGGAGATGGAGGAGAAAAACGTGAACTGACAGTGGTCAAGGAGAGCAAACCGCCTGCTGAGCAGGGAATTGCCGTTCAGCGCATACATCGGATTGATGGCGCAAATATAGAGAAATGGCTGTCAGACCATGAACTGGATATCCAAGTAACCACGTTGGAGAAGCAGGCCACCGCTGCGAATGAAGCGAAATATAGCTACCGCCGATTCCGTTTTGATCTGGAGACTGGAAAGAGGCTGAGCATCAAGGAACAGACAGGAGCGGGAAAGGAAGAGTTCATCAAAGCATTCCTATCCCCTGATGGGAAATACAGCTTCATTCAGACTTGGAAGAATAAATATGAGGCTGTAAATGCGATCAAAAATATGGCTACAGGGGAGCAGCGTGAAGTCGTGGTCGACAATTATATGGAAGTAGGCGGTTGGCTCAATTCTGCCTCCTATATTCTAGCAGCCGGTTCGATGGAGGGGCGAGGCGAGATATGGAACATATCCGTAGACGGTACCCGGGAAAAGATCGAGCTGAAGGATTCCGAAATAGAGTGCTTCACCGAATTTGCTGTGGGTAACGGAATGATATATTACACAGACGCCAAAAGCCGCCTGAAAAGCTTCACCCCCACACGTTCTAAGCCAAACCTACTTGCAGATGATGTTGCGACCTTAAGCCTGTCTCCTGACAGTCAGCGGATTGCCGTCTCCACGGCGGGCAGCGGCGGGCAGGGAGAATCACGCCTGCTCATCTACGATACGGGTGGTCATTTGCAAGGCTTGCTTATTGGCAAAGGTGATGTATTGTCCCACCAAACCTGGTCTCCCGATTCCTCCAAGCTGGCCTTCGCTGTTTATACCGAGGATAAGGGCGGCATGAATGGGATTTATATTTTTGATACAGTCTCAGGTAAGGTTTCGCCGCTAGGGTTACCGTATTACTCGGCATATCCGCTAAGCTGGAACCCTTCCGGCTCCAGGCTGGGTATCACCGTGGATGACAAAGAGAAGCTTGCCGTAACCCATATTGTCGATTTCAAAAAATGAATTTGTTCAATAAAAAGGAGAGATTCGTTGTGAAAAAAGTACTTCTGTCCACTATCGTATTGGGAATGACTCTATCGGGAGCCGCCGGTGTATATGCTGGAAGCAAGCTGGAGAATATCAACGCTTACCTCAATCACGGCATTATCTTTAAAGTAAACGGATCCGATCAGTCCTTAACAGACAGTAATGGCAATCGGCTGGTGCCGATCACCTATCAAAATACGACGTATTTGCCTGTGCGGGCCATTTCCGACATGACTGGAATCAATGTCGGCTATGACGTCGCCAGCCAGCAGATTCGGCTGGAAACGAAGCAGACGGGCGATAGCCAGCCAGCAGGGGAATGGACAACGATCAATTACAATAAAGCACAGATAAAGGCGATCAAAGAGGCTTACGCCGATTTTGAATCCTTTGAGACGGCCTATGCTCCTAAGCAAATGGCCAAAAACGACAGCTATGTTAAAGTGGGAGCGACGGAGGATGGAGTCAATCTGATCTTTAAACATATGACCGTTAATGTGTCGCCACGGGATTATTCCACCGGCTACAAATCCAAGGTAGTTAAGCTGTCCAACGGCGTCAACGCCAAGTGGTATACACCTTCAGATACGCCACTGCTGAGTTTCAAACTTGACGACCGGACGGTGACGCTCAGCTCCCCTGACGGTTCGCTGAGCAGCAGCCAAATCGAAAAGGTAGCTGTTAGTGTAGCTAAACTGACTAATAATTAATAAGATCCCCCTGATGAAGTTGAAATCAGGGGGATTTGTTTTGACATAATGAATCTGAACCATCTTGCTTGGATAGAAAGTGGCGATAGCTTGCTTGTAGGCAGATGGATATCTGTTCATGTCCGTTAAACCTTTAAAGAGATGTTTACACAAAGTATCAGATAAGGTAATATATAGATGTTAAATATATAAAAAATTACCATTAAAGGCCACTTTATGGAAGGTAGTGGAGGCTTGTATCGGAGATAATCGGCGAATTCAACCCGTTGCCCATTAAGATATGTCACCTAGTATCATTACTTCTTTAGTAAGACACAATCATTATTGATGTAGAGAAAGCTAAGAAGGAGGCATAATGATGGAGGAAGATGTACGCAGCGAGAAACATATCGTGAAGAAGGCGATATTCTCAACTGAGATACGCAAGAAAGTACAAAAGCTGCAGAAAAGGAACAATTGGTATAATTTTTTCGCAATTAGCTACGACTGGCTGATTATTGCAGGAGGTATCTATCTCGCCAAAGCGTATCCAAGCTGGTGGATGTACTTGATTAGTCTGTGCTTGATTGGCAGTAGGATGAGAGCCTTCGACAACTTAATGCACGAGGCTAGTCATATTCTGTTATTCGAGAACCGCAACCTGAATAAGTGGATGGCTTGCTTTTTTGTAGCATTTCCTGTCTTCACTTCCTACACGACTTATTGCAAATCACATTACATGCATCACAAGCACCTGTGGGATCCAGAACAAGACCCAGATACGAAGCGCTACGCATTAATCGGACTGGATAAGCCACAGGACAGTATCAAACAGTTTCTGATTCGTCACATCTTCAAGCCCTTAACCCTAACACATGTTCCTAAGTATATTTACGGTACGATTCGTGTAAACATCCTATCCAAGGAAGAACCATGGTCAGAAAAGCTTGCCAAATCAATTTATTGGCTTACAATAATAGCAAGTAGTATTTCTTTCGGCTTTTGGAAAGAACTCTTATTATTCTGGTTTGTTCCATTGCTGACGACCTTCCAGATCTTTCGATACTGGGCTGAGATGGCAGAGCATTCCGGTCTGAAGACAGACAATGAACTGTACGCAAGCCGCAATACGTTCGGCAATCCACTTGAACGTTTTTTAATTCATCCCCACCACGACAATTTCCACCTAGTTCATCACCTATTTCCGGCTGTACCTCATTACAACTTGAAAAAAGCCCATATGCTGCTGATGGAGGACGAGGAATATAGGAAGGCGCATCACTGCACTGGATTTTTTAAATCATTTGTTCCCGGCTTCTTTAGTGCCATCGAAGACATCTGTGGAAGGCACTTTGGCCGCAATAGCCGCAATAGCCGCAATAAAAGAATAGAATAGCATTTCAGCAGGACAATAGGAGGAAGGATCTTGACTGTTGCATTTTTTCATGGCGTCGCATTAGCTTTTGGTCTCATTATTCCACTTGGGGCGCA
>Ga0209025_1002770_pt1 | contig 17696 bp, 16 predicted proteins | sample AraplaMF_Col_mLB_FD_184256 | JGI IMG/M metagenome (GOLD analysis project Ga0209025, IMG submission 184256) | Arabidopsis root microbial communities from the University of North Carolina, USA - plate scrape MF_Col_mLB (SPAdes) (version 2) | ecosystem: Host-associated > Plants > Roots > Endosphere... | reverse complement strand
CCTTCGGTCGCCTCGTCGAGGATGAGCAGGCGAGGATTGGTCATCAGCGCCCGGCCGATCGCCAGCATCTGCTGCTCGCCGCCGGACAGCAGGTTGGCGGCGGAGGCGCGGCGGGCATGCAGCCCCGGGAACAGTTCATAGATCCTGTCCACCGTCCAGGGCCGGGCTGAGCCCATCCGGTTCGAGGCGGTCGCGATCAGGTTCTCGTGTGCCGTGAGGTTCGGGAAGACCTGTCGCCCTTCGGGCACCAAACCGAGACCGCGTCGTGCGATCCGTGCCGCCGGCAGGCTGGCAATCGAAGCGCCCTCGAAAGTGATCTCGCCGCTCCAGCTCGGCAGGAGCCCCATCAGCGTCTTGACCGTGGTGGTCTTGCCCATGCCGTTGCGGCCGAGCAGGCAGATCGCCTGGCCGGCCTCGACCGAGAAGCTCATGTCGAACAGGACCTGGCCCTTGCCATAGCCTCCGGACAGGTTCCGCACGTCGAGCATCACTCGTCCTCCCCGAGATAGGCTTCGCGGACCACCGGATCGTGGCGGATCGCCTCCGGTGGACCGCAAGCGATGACCTCCCCGCGGACCAGGACTGTCACGCGGTCGGCGAGCGCGAAGACGGCATCCATGTCGTGCTCGACCAGAAGGATCGCGACGCTGCCCTTGAGATCGGCGAGGAAGCGCGTGACCCGGCGGCTCTCCTCGGTGCCGAGCCCCGCCATGGGCTCGTCGAGCAGGAGCAGGCGCGGCGAGCCGGAGAGCGCGATCGCGAGTTCCAGCAACCTCTGCTCGCCATGGCTGAGCGTCGCGACCGGCTCCTCGGCACGGTCCGACAAACCGACGCGCGCCAACGCCGCCGTCACACGGCGCTCGATGGCGCGGTCCTGGCGCAGATCGCCCCAGAAGCGGAAGGCGTGACCATCCTCGGCCATCACGGCGATGGCGACGTTCTCATAGATGGTGAGATCGCGCGCCAGGGTGGTGATCTGGAAGGAGCGCGCCATGCCGAGCCCCGCCCGCGCATGGGTCGGCAACCGCGTGACGTCGCGGCCGTCCAGTAGGACGTTGCCGGCATCCGGCAGGATCTCGCCGAAGAGCTGGGAGACCAGCGTCGTCTTGCCGGCGCCGTTGGGGCCGATCAGGGCATGCATCTCGCCATGCGGCACGGTGAGATTGACGCCGCGCGAAGCGAGCAGCCCGCCGAAGGATTTCGAGACGTTCCTGACGTCGAGCATGCTCATGGCTGCCCCCGCCGCGTCAGGAGCCCGACGATGCCACCCCGCGCGAACAGCGCGACCAGGATGAGCAGCAGGCCGAAGGGGAAGTGCCAGTAGATCGTCAGGCTGCCGAGCAGTTCCTCGATCAGCAGGAACAGGATCGCGCCGAGCAGCGGCCCCGACAGCGTCCCGGTTCCGCCGAGGATGACGATGAAGATCAGCTCGGCCGAGCGTGTCCAGCCCATGATCTCCGGCGTGACGAAACTGGTATGGTTCGCGCTCAGAAAGCCCGCGACGGCGCAGACGGCTCCGGCGATCACATAGGCGACGAGCCGATATCGGAACGGATCGAAACCGCTGGCCGCGACCCGGCGCTCGCTGCCTTTGGCGCCCAGGAGCACGAGGCCGAAACGGGAGCGGCGCAACCGGGCGAAGCCGAACAGGGTCAAGGCGAGCACCGCGAGCACCGTATAATAGAGCACCGTGCGGTTCTCGAGGGTGAAGGGCGCCGGGAACTGGCTGCCTTCATTGATGGTCAAGCCATCGTCGCCGCCGAACTGGCGCAGGCCGATCATCACGAAATAGAGCATCTGCCCGAAGGCGAGCGTGATCATGATGAAATGGACGCCGCGCGTGCGCAGGGCGACCATCCCGGTCACCAGCGCGAACAGGGCCGCGACCGCCAGCGCGATGGCGAGCTGCACGCCGCCCGCCGTCAGCCCGAGCTCGGCGCAGATTCCGACCGTATAGGCGCCGATACCGAGAAAGGCGGCATGGCCGAGGCTGACCAGCCCGCCGATGCCGACGAGCAGGTTGAGGCTCGTCGCGGCGATGGCGAGGATCATCACGCGGTTGAGCAGATCGGCCCAGAACGAGTTCCCGGTGGCATTGGCGAGCGGCAAGGCGAGGAAGAGCGCCGCAAGGAGCACGCCGCAAAGGCCGAGATCCAGGTCGAGGCGTCGCGCCGGCGCCTCGGCCGGCAGCGGTACGGAAAGCGATTGCGAAGAGACTGTCTGCATCGGGAACTCCGGGATCAACGGCTCGCCGGCGGGAACAGGCCGGCCGGCCGCAGCACCAGGACGAAGGCCATGCTGAGATAGATCAGGATCGAAGCCAGCGCCGGCCCCGCCGAGGACGACACCGTCGGCGAGAAGACGAGGCTCATCAGGCCGACGAGATAGGCGCGGCCCAGCGTGTCGATCAGCCCGACGGCGAGCGCGGCGATGAAGGCGCCCTTGATCGAGCCGATGCCGCCGACGACGATGACGACCAGCGCGAGGATGACGATCTGGTTGCCCATGCCGATCGAGGTCCCGGTGATCGGAGCGACCAGCAGACCCGCCAGCGCGGCGAGCGCGGCTCCGGTAGCGAAGACCAGCGTGAAGAGCAGCTTGGTCTCGACACCGAGCGCCCGAGCCATCGGCTCATTCGACGCCGCCGCGCGGACCAGCATGCCGGCCCGGGTCCGGGTAATGACGAGCCAGAGCAGCGCCGCCACGACGAGGCCGACCGCCACGACGAAGAGCCGGTAGGCCGGCATGGCGATACCACCCAGCGCAACCTGGCCGCCGAGCCAGACAGGCAGCGGCACGGACAGGCCCTCCGGCCCCCACAGATATTTCACCGCAGTGTCGAAGCACAGGATCAGGCCGAAGGTCGCGAGCACATGGTCGAGATGGTCGCGCTTGTAGAGCCGGCGCGCGACCAGCCATTCGACCGCGAGGCCGAGCAGGACCGCCGCCGGGATCGCGACGAGAAGCCCGAGGAAGAACGAGCCGGTGACGATCGCGACCGTCGCGCAGAGATAGGCACCGACCATGTAGAAGACGCCATGGGCGAGATTGATGAAGTCCATGATGCCGAAGACCAGCGACAGGCCAGCGGCGAGCAGGAACAGGATCAGGCCGAGCTGGAGCCCGTTCAGGATCTGGTTGATCAGCAGAATCATATCCACGAGGCGTCCCACCTGTGCGATGGGCCGGTGCCGGCAGCAGCGCCGGCACCGGCCGGGCTCACTGCGTCAGCTTGCAATGCCGGGCGTAGGGGTCGAGCTCGCCCTTGAGCGCGATCTCCCTGGTGCGCAACGCCCAGGCGCCGGACGGCTCGGCGACGACGTCGAGGCTGTAGTAGGTGTCGATCGGGAAATGGTTCGGGCCGAGCTGGTAGCGGCCCCGCACCGAGGCGAAGTCGGCCTTCTCCAGCGCCGCGCGGACCTTGTCGGTCGCGCCGATATCGCCGCCGGCCTGTTCGAGCGCCGCCTTGACGTAAGGGATCAGGTCATAGGCCGCAGCCGCATAATTCGATGGGGTGCGGCCGTATTTCGCGCGAAAATCGGCGACGAAGCGGGCGTTCTCCGGCGTCTTCAGATCGGGCGACCAGTAATCGGTGAGCTCGGTGCCGAGTACGGCATCGACCTTGGCCTCCTGCAGGCGCGGCAGGGCGATGTCGTCGACCGTGTAGACGGTGTAGAGCTTGACCGAGTCCGAGATGCCCGCCTGCTGGTATTGCCGCGCGAAGGCGGCGGCCCGACCGGGATAGAAGGCGAAGATCGCATCGGCGCCGGAGGCCTTGGCCTTGGCGAGCTCGGCCGAGAAGTCGAGCTGCGGGTCGTCGCCCCATTTCGTGAAATCACGGCCGACGACCTCGCCCTTGAAGGTCCACTCGACGCCCGCCGCCATGTCCTTTCCGGCCGAGTAGTTCGGCGCCATCACATAGAGCTTCCTGACGCCGCGCCGGTTGAGCACCTCGCCGAGCGCGATCGGGACCATGTCGTTCTGGCCGCGCATCGAGAAGAAATTGGCGTGACAGCCCTTGCCGGCGAGTTCGCTCGGCCCGGCATTGGTGCTGATCAGGAACTTGCCGGCGTCGGTGACAGGCTTGCGCGCCGCCAGCAGCACGTTCGACCAGATGAAACCGGCGACGATGTCGACCTTGTCCTGCCGCACCAGCTTCTCGGCCTTCTGGCGGCCGAGCTCGGGCTTCAGCCCGTCATCCTCGAAGACGATCTCGATCGGCTTGCCGGCGATCCTGCCACCGGCATGTTCGACCGCCAGATTGACGGCGTCCTGCATGTCGCGGCCGATCACTGCGGCCGGCGTGGTCAGCGTGGTGATGAAACCGATCCTGACGCTGTCCGCCGCCTGGACAGCCGTCGTCGTGGCCGCCGCGAGCGCGGCAGCAATCGTCATACGCCTCATCGATGTCCCCTCCGATTGAAGCCGGCTTATTCGGCGTCCGGCTGATTGTCCGGCGCTGCCGCCCGGAAGGTCGGCAGCGCCATGCAGTTGGCGTGGATGCGCGCGATGGTCGGGTAGGCGCCCATCTCGACCTGGAAGCGCGCATTGTTGATGACCTGCCCGGCGAGGCAGATGTCCGCCAATGTCGGCTCGTCGCCATGGCAGAAGCGCCCGGTCTGCGGCTCTTCGCGCAAGCGCGCCTCCAGAGGAGCGAAGGTCTCCGCCACCCAATGGCGGAACCAGCGGGAGATCGCCTCGTCGTCGGCGCCGAATTCCGCCTTGAGATGAGCGAGGACGCGCAGATTGTTGAGCGGATGGATGTCGAGCGCGACCATCTGCGCCAGCGAGCGGACGCGGGCGCGCCCGGCGGCGTCGGTCGGCAGGAGCGGCGGCTCCGGCACCGTTTCGTCGAGGAACTCGATGATCGCCAGCGACTGGGTATAGTCCCGCCCGTCGCTCCAGCTCAGCGTCGGGACGAGCCCTTGCGGATTGAGCGCGAGATAGGCCGGGCCGCGCTGCTCGCCGCGCCGCAGATGGAAGGCGCGATAGTCGAAGGGAATGCCCTTCAGTGCCAGCGCCGCGCGCACCCGGAAAGAAGTCGAGCTGCGGAAATAATTGTGCAGCACGACCGGCCGGTCATGCGGCCGGCCCGGCTCGCCACGTGCCGACGCGGCATGCGCCTCCGTGGGCCGCACCGCGGCCATACTCTCCTCTGACATGATTTCCGTTCCCGCTTGTCGTTTTCCGTATCCTAGAAATCATTGCACAGAATGCAAGTCATTTCTGAGAGCGGAAGCGGCTGCGGGAATCAACCGCCTCGCGACGGGCCGGACATGGAGAGCTTTTTGGTGAATTCCGTCAGCATGCGGATCGCGCTGCCCGCCGGATCGAGGATCGCCTCCGATATGCCGATCAGGGTCACCGCCACCTGCGCCTCGCCGGCCCAGTCGGTGACCGGCGCCGAGACCGCCCTGAGGCCCGGCACGAAGCGCCCGTCGACGCAGGCGAGCCGGTCGGCCCGCACGCGCGCGATCAGCGACTCGACACTCGCCATGTCCGGGTTGAGGTCGGGCCAGACCAGGCCCGCCTCGCTGGCGCGAGCCAGTTCGACCGCAAGGCGCAGCGCCGTCACCTTGCGCGGCAGGAAGGCGAGGAAGATCCGGCCGCTGGCAGAGGTCAGCAGAGGCAATGTCGAGCCCAGGCCAAAGGACGTCAGGATCGGGCTGGCGGCACGCTCCCAGCGGACAACGGTGGCGCCGCCATTGCCCCAGGTCGAGAGCAGCGCCGTCGCGCCCGTCGCTTCGGATAATTCGGGGAGGACATCGGCCGTGCGGTTGACGAAATCATTGCGCGCCAGCGCCGCCAGCCCGAGCTCGCTCGCAAACGGCCCGAGATCATAGCGACCCGAGCGCTCGCTCTGAGCGACAAGGCCGGCATGGATGAAACTGGCCAGATAGCGGTGCACCTTCGAGACCGGCATGTCGACCGAGCGCGCCAGATCGGTCAGCGTCACCGAGCCCGGCAGCACCGCCATGGCACGCAGGACGAGCAGCGCCGTGTCGAGTGACTGGATGCCGCCGCGCGCGTGCCCGTCCGCGCCGGCCTCGTCGTGATCCTCGCTCATGACTCGAGCAGGGCGCGGAACTCGGCCGGAATCGCCCCTCCCTCGATCCCGCCATCAGACTTCAGCACTGCCCATGCCCTCACTTCATGACCCTCCGCGACCAGGCGGTCACCGCACCGCACCTCGTAGCGCAGACGGAAGCGGCGCTCTTCCCATAGCTCGATGGAGGTGGTCACCGCCAGAACGTCGTCATAGCTCGCGGGCGACCGGAAGCGTGCCCCGGCATCGACGATCGGCGTGACGGCGCCGAAGCGCGTCCGCAGCCTCCTCTGGCTGAGACCGCAGCGGCGCAGCAAGCCCTGAAAGGCACAGTCGAACCAGTAGAAGTATTTGGGATAAAACACGATTCCCGCCTCGTCGCAGTCCCCGAACTCGACGACCGCCTCGCGGACAAAGCTCCCCATCATAACTACCGCCTCCCCGGTGCTTGCGTTGTTGATTTTCATATAATAGAAATGATTTCATAATATGAAAATCATGGATTTGGGAGGGACCATGCGCATTGCCGTATTGGGTGGCGGACCCGCCGGGCTCTACGCCGCCTATCTTCTCAAGCGTCGACACCCCGAAGACGCGGTCATCCTGTTCGAGCAGAACGCGGCCGACGCCACGTTCGGCTTCGGCGTGGTGTTCTCGGACCGCGCCATGGATTTCCTGCGAGCAGATGACCCGGAGACGGCAGATGCCGTGACGACGCGGATGGAGACCTGGCAGGACATCACGCTGGTCCATCGCAACGAGGCGATCGCGATCGACGGCGTCGGCTTCTCGGCGGTCGGCAGGCTCGACCTGCTCATGCTGCTGCAGCGGCGCGCTCAGGCGGTCGGCGTCGAGCTGCGCTATCTTACGCCGCTCGCCAGCCTCGACGCCCTCGACGATTTCGATCTGGTGATCGGCGCCGACGGCGTCAATTCGCTGGTACGCCGCAGCCACGAAGGCGATTTTGGCACCTCACTCTCTTATCTCGACAACAAGTTCGCGTGGTTCGGCACGCCCAAGCGCTTCGAAACCCTGACGCAGACCTTCGTCGAGAGCGAGCACGGCACCTTCAACGCGCACCATTATCGCTACTCGCCGGAGATGAGCACCTTCATCGTCGAATGCGACCGGCAGAGCTGGCTGCGCGCCGGCTTCGATCGGCTTGGACCGGAGGAATCGCGTGCGCTTTGCGAACGCATCTTCGCTGGCGCACTCGGCGGCGAGCCGCTGGTCGCCAACAAATCGCTCTGGCGCAATTTCCCCTGGCTGTGGAGCGAGCGCTGGTCACATGGCAACCGCGTGCTGATCGGCGACGCCCTGCACACGGCGCATTTCTCGATCGGCTCGGGCACGCGGCTCGCGCTCGAGGACGCGATCGCGCTGTCGGAGGCGCTTACCGAGCACCGCGCCGACCTGCCTGCGGCGCTCGCGGCCTATGAAGCGGCGCGTCGGCCGATTGTCGAGAAGCTGGTGCGTGCCTCCAAGACCAGCGCCGCCTGGTACGACCGCTTCCCGGAGCATATGCGGCTGGCGCCCTACGACTTTGCCTACAGCTACATCACGCGCTCCGGACGCGTCGACGACGAGCGGCTCCGGGCGATGGCGCCAGGCTTCATGGCCCGTTTCGAAGCCTCGCGCAGCCGGGAGAACGCAGCATGACCGGGGGCGCGAGCGACATCACCAGCTTCTCCGCCGCGATCGTCGATCAGGTTCCGCGCGCGGCATCGGGGGCCACCGAGATCGGCTTTTCCTTGCCCGAGCGCTACAATGCGAGCGCGATCCTGTTCGACAATCTCGAGCGCGGCCGCGGCGAACATCCGGCCGTGACCGGCTCGGGCGGCACGTTGAGCTATCGCGAGATCTGCCGCGAGGCCTGCCGCTTCGGTCATGCGCTGGTGGGCTTCGGTCTCGAACGCGGCGAGCGCGTCCTGCTCTTCATGGACGATACGCCGGCCTATCCCGCGGCACTCTTCGGCGCGATCCGGGCCGGCTTGGTGCCGCTCCTGGTCAACACGCTGACGCCGCCCGATCTGCTCGCCTTCTATCTCGCCGATTCCGGGGCGCGCATCGCCGTTGCGGATACCGCCTTCGCCGAGCGCTTCGCTGCGGACGCCGTCGCCGCAACGGGGCTTACGGATCTGATCGTGGTCGGTGGCGAGACACTGTCGGGGCAAAGCGGAGCGGTGAGGCTGCATGCCGCCGCCGACCTCCTCGGCCGGCAGCCGGACTGGCTCGACGCCGCAGACACTCACCGCGACGACATGGCTTTCTGGCAATACTCCTCCGGCTCGACCGGGCGGCCGAAGGGCATCGTGCATCTCCAGCACGACATGGCCTATACGGCGGCGTCCTATGCCCGCCACATCCTGCGCATCGGCCCGAACGACATCTGCTTCTCGGTGCCGAAGATCTTCTTCGCCTATGGGCTCGGCAACTCGCTGACCTTTCCGTTCTCGGTCGGCGCGACCAGCGTCTTGCTCGCCGGCCAGCCGAAGCCCGGTCCGGTCTTCGAGGCAATCGCGCAGTTCAGGCCGACCCTCTTCTTCGGCCTGCCGACGCTCTACACCGCGCTGGCGGCCGCGCCGGAGGCGGCCTCGGCCGACCTGTCGAGTCTGCGCCTCTGCCTGTCGGCAGCCGAGGTGCTGGCCTCCGAGGTGGCGGAAGCCTGGCGGCGTCTGTCGGGCCTCGACATCGTCGAAGGGCTCGGCTCGACCGAGGTGCTCCACATCTACCTGTCGAACGACGAAACCGCCCGCAAGCCGGGGGCGGCCGGGCGCCGCGTGCCGGGCTACGAGATCGCGCTGCGCGACATGGATGGGCGCGAGGTCGGCGATGGCGAAGAGGGCATCCTTTGGGTGCGCGGCGACTCGAATGCGCCGACCTACTGGAACCGCCCCGACAAGACCGCTGACACGATGCGGGCCGAAGGCTGGATCTATACCGGCGATCGGATGACGCGCGACGCCGAGGGCTTCTACGTCTTCCGCGGCCGGGCCGATGACCTCGTCAAGGTTTCCGGCCAATGGGTCTATCCGCTCGAGGTCGAGCTCTGCCTCGCCGACCACCCGCTGGTGCACGAATGCGCCGTGCTCGCCTTCGAGCTGCCGGACCGACGCATGACGCTGGAGGCCTATGTGGTCGCAGCCGGCGAACACCGGCCCGAGCTCGCGCAACTCCTCCAGGCCCACGTCAAGACCACGCTGCTGCCCTACAAATATCCGCGCCAGGTCCACATCGTCGACGCCCTGCCGAAGACCGGTACCGGCAAGATCGACCGTCAATCGCTGCTCGCCCAGCGCCTGTCTCGTGCCGGGCACGCCGCCTGAGCCGGCCATCTCCGCAATCCAGGAGCGACATCGCCATGAATGTCTCAACGAACCCGTCACCCGCGCTGGAACGGCAGCGCCAGGATTTCTACGAGCGGATCGGCCGCAGCAACATGACGCCGCTCTGGCTGTCGCTCGCCGATCTCGTCACACCGGAACCACGCAGCGCCTGCCGCCCGGCCTCCTGGCGCTTCGCCGAGATCCGCGCGGCGATGCTGGAAGCGGGCGGGCTGATCACCGCCAAGGAAGCCGAGCGCCGGGTGCTGGTTCTGGAGAACCCCGGCCTGCGCGGACAGTCGAAGATCACGACATCGATGTATGCCGGCGTTCAGCTCGTCCTGCCCGGCGAGGTCGCGCCGGCGCACCGGCATACCCAGTCGGCCCTGCGCTTCGTGCTCGAAGGCTCCGGGGCGCACACTTCGGTCAATGGCGAGCGCACCATCATGCACGAGGGCGATTTCGTCATCACCCCGCCGATGGCCTGGCACGACCACGGCAATGAGAGCGACGAGCCGATCTTCTGGCTCGACGGACTGGACATCCCGGTGGTGCAGTTCCTCGATGCCTCCTTCGCCGAGATGCTCGACAAGGACGCGCAGGACCTGACCCGCCCGGACGGCGACAGCGACGCACGCTATGGCGCCAACCTCCTGCCGGTTGACCACAAGGGCGGAGGCGGCACTTCTCCCGTATTCAACTATCCCTATTCCCGCACGCGCGACGCGCTGGAGCGGCTGAAGCGCGCCGAGGCCTGGGATCCCTGCCACGGCCTGAAGATGCGCTACACCAACCCGATCACCGGCAACCACGCCATGGCGACGATGGGCACCTTCATCCAGCTGCTGCCCAAGGGTTTCCAGACCGCCGCCTATCGCTCGACCGACGCCACCATCTTCGTCCCGATCGAAGGCAAGGGCCGCTCGATCGTCGGCGAGGATCACGTGATCGACTGGGAGAAGCGCGACGTCTTCGTCGTGCCGAGCTGGAAGCGGGTGCGCCACGAGGCGCACGAGGACAGCGTGCTGTTCTCGTTCTCCGATCGACCGATCCAGGAAGCATTGCATCTGTTCCGCGAAGATCGCGGCAATCTCTGAGGGTGGGCCAGGTTTCGACGATGAGCAGCGACAACTATGTCATTCCGCCGCCGGCGCCGGCCTCGGTCGCCATTGCCGGCTCGCAGGCACGCTTTCCCGTCCGGCGCATCATCTGCGTCGGCCGCAACTATGCCGCCCATGCGCGCGAGATGGGCCGGGACCCCGATCGCGAGCCGCCCTTCTTCTTCCTGAAGCCGGCCGATACGGTGGTCGATGACGGCGCAGCCGTGCCTTATCCGCCAGAGACCAGCAATTTCCACTACGAGATCGAGCTCGTGGTCGCGATCGGCAAGGACGGCGCAAACATCCCCGTCGAACGGGCCCTCGACCATGTCTGGGGCTATGGCGTCGGCATCGACCTGACGCGCCGCGACCTGCAATTGCAGGCGCGCGAACAGGGCCGCCCCTGGGATTGGGGCAAGGGCTTCGACCACTCCGCCCCGATCGCGCCGTTGCGCCCGGTCGCCGAGGTCGGGCACCCCAGCAGCGGCCGCATCTGGCTATCGGTCGACAACGCCGTCAAACAGGATTCCGACATCGCCAAGCTGATCTGGCCGGTGCCCGACATCATCGCCATCGCTTCGCGCTCGATGACGCTGAAGGCCGGCGACCTGATCATGACCGGGACGCCGGAAGGGGTCGGACCGGTGGTGCCGGGCGAGACGATGCGCGGCGGCGTCGACGGAGTCGGGCAGATCACCATTCCCGTGTTTGCTCCGCATCCTGACTAAGGACCGGCGGCGACCGGCGCCGCCGTCCCTCGACGCACGTTCCATACGTCAGAAGTAGCGGACTTCCTCGGCCTCGATGCTGAGCGGGTTTTTGCCGCGCTTCGTCAGCCACGAGTAAACCGGTGGTACGCGATCGGCGATCGATTCAACGTGGATGTCGATCAGACAGGGGCCGTCCGTGTATGCGAAGGCCTCCGCCAACGCCGCGTCGAGTTCCTCGGAGTTCGTGGCCGTCCAGGCCTTTACATCGAACGCTTCCGCGATCGCCTGGCCTCGGGGAGGCGTGAAATCGACGCCGAAGCACTGATTGTGCCCCTTCAGCCGATGCAGCCCTTTGATCCATCCGAACGTGCCGTTGTTGAACAGCAGGAGGATGGCCGGCACCTGCAGGCGGACCAGCGTTTCCAGTTCGCCGACCGACATCCCGAACGAGCCGTCGCCGAACATGCCGATCGGCCGGCGCTCCTTGTCCGCGAACCACGCCCCGACCGTGGCTGGAAGCGCCGAGCCGAGGCCACCGAAGGCACGCGGAATGGCGAAGCGCGTCCTGCGGTCCCTGAGCTTGAGAAAGCGCGTCATGTGCGGCGTCGGCGTGCCCGCGTCGGAATAGATGTGAGCGGGCCTCCCATAGAGCTCGAGAGCCTCGTTGAAGCAGCGCACGGCGCGTTCCGGCCGCAGAGGCGTTGCTTCCGAGTTCAGCAAGACTTCGGCATTCGCCCAGAAGTTCGCGCGCAGATCGTTGAGCTCATCGACCCAATCCTGGGTCCTGCCGGCATCATTGTCAGCGGGAGCCATGTCGATCAGACGCTGCAGGACCAGGCCGGCATCACCCTGGACCGATATGACGTTCTCGTAATTGTTCGCCATGATCTCCGGATCGATGTCGATCTGGGCGACGCGCTTGTTCAGCGTGATCTTCGGGAATGTCCAGCCGATCGTGACGACGGAGCCCATGCGGGAGCCGACGAAGAGCACGAAATCGGCATGTTCCAGCGCCCAGTTGGCATGCGGGTGGAAGCCGTTGTCGCCGATGACACCGACCGCCAGGCGATGGTCGTCAGGCATGGTGCCCTGTCCGGTCATGGTGGTGCAGACCGGAATGTTCAGGCGCTCCGCCAGCTCCGTCACCTGCGGGCCAGCGCAGGAGCGATTGACGCCGCCGCCGGAGACGATGAGCGGGCGCCTGCTGCCGGTGAGCAGCGAGACCAGCGTGTCGAGCTTTTCCGGAGAGGGGAGCGTCGGGTAAGCCGGAAATTCCCTGCACTCATCTTCGACATGAAGGGAAATCCGGGCCGGGTCGACCTCCGCCAGAAGCATGTCCTCCGGGATTTGCAGGTGAACGGCGCCGGGCTTGCCCGAGCAGGCGACGCGGAAGGCCCGGCGGATGATCTCGGGCAGCTTCTCGGCCGACTTGACCTGCACGGACATCTTGGTGATCGGCTCGAACAGGCGCGCGCAATCGAGCTCGGTCAGCACGCCGCGACCTTCGCCCGGCAGGGGAATGTCGATCGTCAGCAGAATGACGGGCACCGAGGAGGAATTGGATTCGGCGACCGGCGGCAGCGAATACATGGCGCCGGCGCCTGACGGACATTCGAAGACGCCGGGTTTCCTGGTGAAGCGGCCATAGGCGTCGGCCATGTAGCCTGCCGAGCGCTCATCGCGGGCCATGACATGGCGAATGCGATCCTCGCGCCCTTGCAGTGCTTCGTAGAACGGCACGTTCGTGTCGCCCGGCACGCCGAAGACGACCTCGACGCCGTAGCCGATCAGCATCTCGACCAGGATATCTGCGCCACGCATTCTCTCATCTCCTGCAAAGTTTGGTGATCGACGAACCCGGCAGCGGCGCAGCATGTCCGGGAGACCGGACGCGCGCGGTGCGGCTTTCGGCTTGGCAATGGCTCGCCATGACGCTCATGACAGAAGGCGGCCGAGCCTGAAGCGCCGCGGCGAATAGGCTTCGATGTCGGAAATGCCCGGCAAGCCGGCGATATGCTCGGCGACGATGCGCCCAGTCGCCGGGCCTGCGGCAAAGCCGACATGGCCATGCCCGAAGGCGTAGAAGACATCCGGCGAGAGCGAGGACCGGCCGATCACGGGAAGCCCGTCAGGTGTCGACGGCCGATGCCCCATCCATCTGTCGACGGGACGCTGCGGCATCTCGGCCAGTGCAGGATAGGTCGCGCGAGCATGGTCGATCAGGATATCGACCCGGCTCCAGTTCGGAGGCGTATCGACCGATGCCAGCTCGACCTGGCCGGACAGCCGCAGCCCTGCCGATGTCGGCGTATTCGCCATCTTGCCGTCGCTCGGCATCACCGGATGGCGTGGACCGCCGGACTTCAGGGCGACGACGCCGTGATAGCCGCGCTCGCTTTCCAGCGGGATGCGATCCCCCGCTGAACGCGCCAGCCGTCTCGACCAAACCCCCGCCGCGACGACGACCCGGTCGCATTCGATCAGCCCCGCATCGGTGCGGACACCGACAAGGCGCTTTCCGTCCAGGGCGATGCCGCTCGCTGTAGCGCGAACGACCTTCGCACCATGCTCGCGCGCGGTGTCGACGATCGCGGCAACATAAGCGGCGGGATCGACGCAATGAGCGCCGTCCTCGACCAGGATGCCGAATGTGTAGCGCCTGTCGAGATCGGGCTCCCTTTCCGCGAGCGCGCTAGAGTCGAGCTCCCGCCACCGCAGTCCGGTCATCTCTCGCAGATGCCAGGACAAGCCTTCCGCCTCGAACGCCTTCCTGTCGGGATAGGCGTAGAGCAGGCCTTCGCGGCGGATCAGCTGCGGCACCCCGATCTCGCGGCTCAATGCCTGGTGCCGTTCCGGACCGTCGTGGAGCAGCCGGTCGAGCGCGCGCGCGGTCGCCTCGGCACGCTGCACGGAGGAGCCCGACCACAGGAAGCGAAGCAGCCACGGCAGCAGCCGCGGAACATGGCGCCACCGAATGACCAATGGTCCGTTCGGGTTCAGCAGATAGCCCGGGATCTTCTTCCAGAGGCCAGGCATCGACATCGGCACGACCGATGCGGGGCTGATCCAGCAGCCATGGCCATAGCTCGCGGACTGCCTGCCTGCCGGCTCGCCGGCATCGATCAGCGTCACCGCATGGCCCGCGCGCGCGAGTTCCAGCGCACTGCAGGCTCCGACGATGCCGCTGCCGATGACCAGTGTGTGCGTTTTCGCGGCGCTAGGCATGATCATTTCCTGGCGTTTGGCCAATAGTTCTCGTCTCCGTCACGGCAGAGCCGTGAGCGGCAAGGACGAACGGTGATGGTTTCAGTCGGGACTCAGCGTTCCGCGAGAATGCGCGCGTTCGATCTCAGCGAGTTTTCGGACACGCGAATTCCCAGGCCAGGCCCATCGGGCACGACGACTTCGCCATTGCGATTCTCGATTTTCTCTTCGAGCACGTCTTCGGTCAGGACGTGATGCGGCATGTAGAATTCGCAGCCGAGCGAGATGCCCGGCGTCGCCGCGATGAACTGCGTGCCGGCCGCGAGCGCGATGCCGCCCTCATAGAGCGTTCCACCATAGCCGGGGATGCTGGCGAGATCGGCGAGCGCCATCAGCGCCTGTGCGGTGAGCATGCCGCCGGTCTTCATCAGCTTGACCGAGATCGCGTCGGCCGCCTGCAGTCTGATGATCTCCAGCAGGTCGCGGGCATCGAAGCAGCTTTCGTCGGCAAGGATCGGCGTATCCAGATCCGCGGCGAAAGAGGCCATCGCCGCCAGGCAATCCCGCGGCACCGGCTGCTCGATGAAGGTCGGCCGGAACTGATCGACGTCGCGCAGCTTCTTGATCGCACCGAAGGGCTGGAGCGCCTGGTTATAGTCGATCCGAAGGTCGATCCGGTCGCCAAAGGCGTTCCGCATGGCTTCGAGATGTGCCACGTCCTCCCCGTGGCTCTTCACCCCGGTCTTCACCTTGAAGATCCGATTGCCCTTCGGAACCATCTCTTCCATGCGGCGCATGTCCGCCTCGAAATCCGGGTCGGCGATCGAGAAGGAGAGGGGGATGGTGTCGCGAACACGCCCGCCGAGCAGATCGGCGATCGAAAGCCCGGACGACTGGCCGAGAATGTCGAACATTGCGGTTTCGATGGCGAGCTTGGCCTCGCCATGCCCGACGAGCGCTTTCTTCATCTGCAACGTCAGAGCACGGATCCGGTCGACCCGAGCGCCGATGACGAGCGGGCGAAGATAGATGTCGATGGCCGCAACGGCGGCCTCGGCCGTCCCGGTGAACACTTCCCAGGGCGCCGCCTCGCCCCAGCCGACGATACCGGACGAAGAGGTCAACTCGACCAGGACACGCTTCACCGTGCCCTTGACGTCGCCGACGCCCTGTTGCCGCTGCATCTTGATCGGGCTTTCGATCAGGAAGACGCGGAGATTGCTGATCGTTTCCATCGTGTCGGACTCTTCTGCAGGCCCCTATCGGGGCGATGCTCCTTTGTGGAAATGGCTGAGGAACGTCTTGGTCGCGTCCATCCGGGGCGTGTCGATCACGGCGCGCGCCGGCCCTTCTTCGACGACGTAGCCGTCGCGCATGAAGACGACGCGGTCCGCGACCTCGCGCGCGAAGGCGATTTCGTGGGTGACGATCACCATCGTCATCCCGTCGGCGGCGAGCTTCTGGATCGCCTGCAGGACTTCGCCGACCAGCTCTGGATCAAGGGCCGAGGTCGCTTCGTCGAACAGCATGACGTCCGGTTCCATGGCGAGCGCACGGGCGATCGCGACGCGCTGCTTCTGGCCGCCCGACAGCGTGTCGGGCATTTGCGACGCGCGGTCCGCAAGCCCGACCTTCTCGAGCTGGGCCATGGCCTGTTCGGTCGCCGTCTTCCTGTCCAATCCCTTCACATGGATCGGAGCCTCGATGACGTTCCCCAGGACCGACATGTGCGGAAAGAGGTTGAAGCTCTGGAACACCATGCCGGTGCGGGAGCGGAATGCCGCCAGCGGTTTGGCCTTCGGCTGCTGGACAGACGTCCCGAACTGGAAGCTGGTTTCCCCGACGCGAATGGCTCCATCATCGGGCGTGACGAGCAGGTTGATGCATCGCAGCAGCGTCGATTTGCCCGACCCCGACGGTCCCAGCAATGCGACGACGCCGCCTGGCTCGACCTGAAGATTGATGTCCTTCAGGACCTCCAGCTGCCCGAAGCATTTGCGCAACCGCGAGATCTCGATCATCGGCACTTTCGCCGTCATCGGGCTTCTCCCAACCGGCGTTCGCGACGGCGCACATACAGCGTCAGCGGGAAAAGGATCATGAAATAGGCGACCGCCACGGCCGTATAGGTCTCCAGCGGGCGGAAGCTGTCATGGGCGGCGATCTGGCCCTGATAGACCAGATCCGGGACCGCCAGAACGGACACCAGGGACGTGTTCTTGAACTGCAGGATCGACTGGTTCATCAGCGCCGGCAGCATGCGGCGCAGCGCCTGCGGCAGGATGATGCGGCGCATCGCCAGGCCCGGCGTCATCCCCAGCGCCGAAGCCGCTTCGGACTGGCCGGTGTCGATCGAGACGATGCCGCCGCGGATGATCTCGGCGTAGAACGAGCCGCCATAGCAGGAGAGGGCCAGAAGCGAGGCTGTGATCGGCGTCATCTCGATGCCGGCGACCATCGGCAACGCGTAATAGCACCAGATCAGCTGCACCAGCACCGGCGTGCAGCGAAAGATCTCGATGAAGCCGAGAGCGAGGCCGCGCAGGACCTTGAAGCGGGACAAAAGGCAGATCGCCGCGGTCATGCCGATGACCAGGCCGCCCACCACCGTGGCGGCCGTAAAAGCCACAGTCACGCCCAGACCCTGCAGGAGCAACCAACGGTAGCCCCACAGGATCGAGAAATCCCATTCATACATTGTGGTGAATTCCCGTGATCGAAATCGCGCATGGAGGGGCCGAAACCCCTCCATACTAGACCATCAGATTTCGAAACCGGGGGGAAAGTCGCTCTCCTTGACGCCGACGAGCTCCATGTTCTTCACGACGGCGTTCTTGATGAAGCCGCTCTCGCGTTCCTTGCTGATCCAGCCGTCGACGAATTCGCGCCAGGACTGGTCGGCCTCGCGCCGGAAGCCCGCATTCGAGGTCGTGAAGTCCGCCGGCGTCGGCATGACGATTTCGCCGATCGAGGCGTTCTTGGCGCGCAGCGAAAGCGACAGGATCAGAACCAGGCACTGGGCATCGACCCGCCCCGCCTGCAAGGCGGCGGTCGCATCGCTCGCTGTCTTGAGCCGGGAGACCTGGGCTTGCGGCGCGAGCCGGGTGACGGCCGCGTCATGCGAAGAGCCTGCATCGACCCCGATCCGCATCTCCAGCTTGTTGAAATCGCTCCAGGTTTTCGCGCCGAGGCCCTTCTTCATAACCATCGTGAAGGCGTTCTTGAAGACCGGGCCGGAGAAATCGATGACCTTCTGCCGCTCCGGCGTGGGATTGAGACCGAAGAACACGTCGACCTTGTCAGCCTGGAGATC
>Ga0209025_1002766_pt1 | contig 17706 bp, 14 predicted proteins | sample AraplaMF_Col_mLB_FD_184256 | JGI IMG/M metagenome (GOLD analysis project Ga0209025, IMG submission 184256) | Arabidopsis root microbial communities from the University of North Carolina, USA - plate scrape MF_Col_mLB (SPAdes) (version 2) | ecosystem: Host-associated > Plants > Roots > Endosphere... | reverse complement strand
GCCTTCAATAGTTTGGTGATGATGGCAGAGAGGTCACACCCGTTCCCATACCGAACACGGAAGTTAAGCTCTCTAGCGCCGATGGTAGTTGGGACCTTGTCCCTGTGAGAGTAGGACGTCGCCAAGCTATTTATATCATCGCGGGGTGGAGCAGCACGGTAGCTCGTCGGGCTCATAACCCGAAGGTCGCAGGTTCAAATCCTGTCCCCGCAACCAATGGTCCCGTGGTGTAGTGGTTAACATGCCTGCCTGTCACGCAGGAGATCGCCGGTTCGACCCCGGTCGGGACCGCCATTTTATATAAAGAAAAGAACGAAACAAGTTGTTTCGTATTTTTTTATTTGTTTTAACAAAAAACTAATAAAGACAGTCAAACTATCCTTAGGACAACTCCTAAGGACTTTTTTATATATTCAAAACCTGTATAATAAAGAGCAGAGAACATTGTGAGTAAAGTAGGTGAAGTCTGTGAGTAAATATGAAGTAACAACAAAATCTTCTGAGGAAACACAAAGGTTATCAGAGAAACTAGGTGAGCTCGTAGAGGCACAAGACGTAATTATTTTAGAAGGAGATCTTGGAGCTGGTAAGACGACTTTTACAAAGGGACTAGCAAAAGGTCTTGGAGTGAAAAGAGTTGTAAATAGTCCTACCTTTAATATCATTAAAGAATATAAAGGAAGATTACCGCTATATCATATGGACGTGTATCGCTTAGCAGAAAGTGAAGAGGACTTAGGCTTTGATGAATATTTCTACGGTGAAGGAATTACGGTAGTAGAATGGGCTCATTTAATAGAAGCATATTTACCGAATGAAAAGTTACAAATTAGTTTATTCCATGCTGGAGATGACACAAGAAAAATTATACTCGAGCCAATTGGAGATCGCTATATTAGATTATGTGAGGAGCTATTACAAGATGAAAGTACTAGCAATTGATACTTCAAATTACGTAATGGGTGTATCCCTTATTGAGGAAGAAAACGTAATTGGGGAAATCATTACAAATTTAACAAAAAACCATTCTGTACGCCTTATGCCAGCTGTAGAGCAACTATTAAAAGAATGTGGTGTAAAACCAAAAGAATTAACTAAAATCGTTGTGGCTGCTGGACCTGGATCATATACAGGAGTTCGCATAGGTGTGACAGCGGCAAAAACATTAGCTTGGTCACTTCAAATACCAATCGTAGGTGTATCAAGTTTAGAAGTAGTAGCTGCAAACGGTGCTAACTTTAGTGGGTTAATTTGTCCTTTATTTGATGGAAGACGTGGACAAATTTATACTGGATTATATACATATGAAGGAGAGCAGTTAACTTCAATAGAAGAAGATCGAATTATTCTTATTGTAGACTGGTTGCAAATGTTAAAAGATAAAGGACAGCCTGTTTTATTTATCGGTAACGATGTTAAATTGCATAAAGAAACAATTATAGAACATTTAGGCAATCAAGCTGTATTTGCTCCTTTCACTAAAAATAACCCAAGACCAAGTGAGTTAGCTTTCTTAGGGTTACAAAAAGAGGAACAAGATGTACATTCATTTGTTCCTAGTTACCTTCGTTTAGCTGAAGCTGAAACAAAGTGGTTAGAAAGTCAAAACAAGTAGGAGCTTGCAGAAGATGGATATGATATTTAGAAAGATGGAACTCGATGATATCGCTCAAATTGTAGCTATTGAAGAAGCATCTTTTTCAACTCCTTGGACTGCAGATGCCTTTCAACGTGAATTAACGATGAATGAACATGCACATTATGTTGTGCTAGAAAAAGATGGCCTTGTAATCGGGTATTGTGGATTGTGGATAATTATTGATGAATCACATATCACAAATATAGCTATTTTGCCAGAATACCGAGGTCAAAAGTTAGGAGATGCCCTATTGAAAGAAGTTATTTCCGTAGCGAAAGAACTAGGGGTAAAAACAATGACGCTTGAAGTACGCGTATCAAATGAAGTAGCAAAGCAGTTATACAAAAAATACGGATTTCAAAATGGTGGAATTCGTAAACGATACTATGCAGACAATCAGGAAGATGGTCTTGTAATGTGGGTGAATATATAATGGAAAAAAATACGATTATACTTGGTATTGAAACAAGCTGCGATGAAACAGCAGTAGCAGTTGTTAAAAATGGAACGGAAATCATTGCGAACGTCGTTGCATCACAAATTGAAAGTCATAAGCGTTTTGGCGGGGTTGTACCAGAGATTGCATCCCGTCACCATGTAGAAGAAATTACAGTTGTGTTAGAAGAAGCTTTAAAAGAAGCGAATATAACTTTCGAGGATATTGATGCAATTGCTGTAACAGAGGGACCCGGTTTAGTAGGAGCACTTTTAATAGGAGTAAATGCAGCGAAGGCGGTAGCCTTTGCACATGATATTCCTCTAGTTGGTGTTCATCATATTGCTGGCCATATTTATGCGAATCGTTTAGTAAAAGAAGTTCAATTCCCACTACTATCACTTGTTGTATCGGGTGGACATACAGAACTTGTTTATATGAAAGAACATGGTTCATTTGAAGTGATTGGTGAAACGCGAGATGATGCAGCAGGAGAAGCATATGATAAAGTAGCTCGTACGCTATCTATGCCGTATCCAGGTGGTCCTCATATTGATCGCCTTGCGCATGAAGGGAAGCCAACAATTGATTTGCCTCGTGCATGGCTAGAACCCGATTCGTATGATTTCAGCTTTAGTGGATTGAAATCAGCAGTTATCAACACTGTGCATAACGCAAAACAACGTGGTATAGAAATTGCACCGGAAGATTTAGCAGCAAGCTTTCAAGAGAGTGTAATTGATGTACTTGTAACGAAAGCATCTCGTGCAGCAGAAGCGTATAATGTAAAGCAATTGCTTCTTGCTGGTGGAGTAGCTGCTAATAAAGGGCTTCGTGCACGTCTAGAAGAAGAGTTTGCACGAAAAGAAGATATAGAGCTAATTATCCCGCCGTTATCTTTATGCACAGACAATGCAGCAATGATTGCAGCTGCAGGTACAATTGCATACGAACAAGGAAAACGTGCGACATTAGCTTTAAATGCAAACCCAGGCTTAGATATTGAAGCATAGTTATACACAAAATTAACCACAGCTTGTGGATAAAACCCATATTATTTGTTGATAATGTGGGTTTTATTGTGTATATAAACTGTTAATAACTTTTTTGTTAAATGTGGATAATGTGGAAAAGTTATTTTGATGTTTATTTTATAAAGGTGGATATGTGTATAACCTTGTGGATAAAATGGATGAAGTCTGACCTTTAAATGAATTCTTTTTCGGGAAATAAAAACGAGAAGATATCCTAAAAAACTTTTGAAAAATCCTCCTCTTATCATATTGGTTGCTGCAATTGTCAATCTTTGTCGGGAAAACGATGTTTCTTGTCGAATTGTTTATATATTTTAAGTTAAGGTATGTGCATTCAAAAAATCGTCGATATAATTTCATGTACTACGAAACTGATTCTAAAGGGAAATAAAAAGGATGTCATCTAGTCAAAAATCCTCGACTGATGAGACATCCTTTTTGTTTAAATTAGCTTATATATGCAGTTCTTCCCATTCTGCCATACAGGCTTCAAGTTGTTCTTGTAATGTTTGTTTTTTCGTTGTAATCTCACTAGCCTTTTCATAATCTGCATATATTTCTGGTAAGCAAAGCTGATCCTCTAACGTAGCAATTTCTTCTTCTAAGCTTACGATGTTTTGTTCTAGTTCTTCGATTTTTCGAGTGCGTTGACGTTCTAATTGTTTACGCTCTTTTTCTTCGAGATAATTTAATTTTTCTTGAGCTACAGTTTTTTGAACAGGTGCCTGATTTTCTTGCTGTTCTTGTTGTTCAAATGCTGCGCGTTCAATCATTTCATTTTTCTTCTCCACATAGTAATCGTAATCACCTAAATACTCTTGCGCACCTTCTGTTGATAATTCGACAACTGTAGTCGTTACGCGATTAATGAAGTAGCGGTCATGTGAAACGAATAGAAGAGTTCCTGGATAATCAATTAAAGCATTCTCCAAAATTTCTTTACTATTTAAATCAAGATGGTTCGTTGGCTCATCGAGAATTAATAAATTGGATTTTTGCATCATAAGTTTTGCGAGAGCTAATCGGGCCTTTTGTCCACCACTAAGAGAAGATACTGGTTTTAGTACATCATCCCCTGTGAATAAAAAATTACCTAATATAGTGCGAATTTCTTTTTCGGGTTGAAGCGGATATTCATCCCATAGTTCATTTAAAACGCGCTTAGAAGATGTTAAGTTAGCTTGCTCTTGATCATAATAACCAACAGATACATTTGATCCGAAAGCAACATCTCCATGTAATAGCTGTAACTTATTCACAATGGATTTTAATAATGTGGATTTTCCAATTCCATTCGGTCCAACTAAGGCAACACTATCTCCCCGAGTTAAGCGCATATTTACATGTTCAATAATAGGATCCTCATCATAACCGATGGTTGCATCTTTTACTTGTAAAACATCATTTCCACTTTGTTTTTCAATATCGAAGTGGAATGAGGCTGATTTAGAGTCACCTAATGGTCTGGTTAATAATTCCATTCTATCTAATTGTTTACGACGGCTTTGTGCACGTTTTGTCGTAGATGCACGTGCTATATTTTTTTGAACGAAGTCCTCAAGTTTAGCGATTTCATCTTGTTGCTTTTCGTAACGCTTCATTTCTTGTTCGTATAGGGCTGATTTTAAGTCTAAATATTTACTGTAGTTACCAACAAATCGTCTGCTTTCTTTATTCGAAATTTCATATACTTGTGTAACAAGCTTATCTAAGAAATAACGGTCATGAGAAACGATTAAAATTGCGCCAGGATAACCTTGTAAGTATTGCTCAAGCCACGTTAATGTTTCGATGTCTAAATGGTTTGTAGGCTCGTCTAAAATAAGTAAGTCTGGTTTCGTTAATAATAATTTCCCAAGAGCTAATCTCGTTTTTTGTCCGCCACTTAACGTAGAAATTGTCGTCTGATGCGTTTCAACAGGGAAACCAAGACCGCTTAAAATGGAGCGAATATCTGCTTCGTACTGATAGCCGCCTTGATCTTTATAATCTAATTGCAATTGGTCATAATCAGCTAATAATTTTTCATATGTAGCGGCATTTGAAAAGTTTTCTTCTTTTCCCATTTCTTGCTCTAGCCTTCGAAGTTTTGTCTCCATTTGCTGTAGGTGTGTAAAGACGGTTAGCATTTCATCCCAAATTGTTAATGATGTTTCTAATCCAGTATTTTGAGCTAAGTACCCAATTGAGACATCTTTCGGTTTTATAATTTCGCCGCCATCATGAGATAATTCACCGGCGATAATTTTTAATAATGTAGATTTTCCGGCTCCATTTCGTCCAACTAAAGCGATACGATCTTTCGTTTGCACTTCCAATTTTATGTTTGCAAGAATCGTTTCGGCACCGTATAATTTTGAAAGCCCGTTTACTTGTAATAAAATCAATGTTTTCACCTCAAATAATTTCTTAACTTTGCCATGTTTATATTTCTCAATCATACTAAAAATAGTGTATAGTTTAAAATAAAGAGAGAATACTTCTTCTCTTTATTATACAAGGAAATTCATAAGTACTAAACTTCTGTATTCGATTCAAGTATATGAATAAAGATAGGAAGAGAGGAGAGGTTATATGGATCAGCAGAAAATTCCGCAAGCCACTGCTAAACGATTGCCTCTATACTATCGATTTATCCAAAACTTATCTCTTTCTGGTAAGCAACGTGTTTCATCAGCCGAATTGAGTGAAGCGGTAAAGGTTGATTCCGCAACTATTCGAAGAGATTTCTCATACTTTGGAGCATTAGGGAAAAAGGGATATGGATATAACGTAAATTATTTATTATCATTTTTCCGTGAAACACTCGATCAAGATGATATAACACGTGTAGCGCTTATTGGAGTAGGTAATTTAGGGACCGCTTTCTTACATTATAATTTCACGAAAAACAATAATACAAAAATTGAAATGGCATTTGATGTTAGTGAAGAGAAAGTTGGAACAGAAATCGGGGGTATTCCTGTATATCATTTAGATGAATTAGAAGAAAGGTTATCAAATGATATACAAGTGGCAATATTAACAGTACCCGCTACAGTAGCGCAATCTGTAGCCGATAGATTGGCAGAAACAAACGTGCACGGTATTTTAAACTTCACACCAGCACGCTTAAATGTGTCAGAGAATATAAGAATTCATCATATTGATTTAGCTGTAGAGCTACAAACGCTTGTTTACTTTTTAAAGAATTATCCACAATAAAACGCAGAGGAGGTGACCTCTGCGTTTTATTATTGTTTTTTCTTTGTGAATTTCACTAATATAAGGCGAAGTGCCAAATTAAAATCAATTGTTGCCATAACTGCAAATAGTATTGTCCACATATTCCAGATTGTATCTGTCACGTTCGTAATGGCGAAACGTGTAAAGATACATCCGAGAAGGAAATACAATGCAGCCATGAACAATGGTGAGTTTCTCATACAAAAAATCCTCCGATAAAGCCTTGCATTTTTTCAGCTTCTTTAATCATTTCTTGAATTTGTTCATTGCTCATGAAAATCTGTCCAATGGCAACTAATGTATTCATTGCTACATGGGCTGCTATAGGAACGATAATGCGTTTCGTTTTTACATATAAGAAGGCGAATACGAGCCCCATAGAAGTGTATACCAATAGGTGAGTAAAATCAAAATGAATCGCTGCGAATACGAGTGAACTAATAATAGCAGCAACGAAGAAATTAAATCTCTTATAAAGTGTACCAAATAAAATTTTTCTAAATACGATTTCTTCTAAAATAGGTCCGATTATAGATATAACAATAAGGAACCAAGGTGTCGTTCTTGCGATGTCCATAAGTCGGTCTGTATTCTCAGATCCAGGTGTAATCCCTAATAGATACATTTCAATCATACCTGCAATACTTTGTGAGATGATTGCTAAGAAGAACCCGATAAAAATCCACCCGATTGTAGCTGGAACAGAAGAGCGCATTGCATCTAAATGCCTGTCACGAATATCTGTTCTAAGTAACCAAATTACAACGCATAGTGCAATGAAAAAGCTAATAATAGACCAATGTCCGGTTATTAGTTGAAACTTTTCCTCGTTGGTAAATCCTCTATTATCGTATAGTCCGGTTTTCAGAAGAAGTGGTAATCCGGCAATACCCGACAATTGCATTAAAATGTATGTAACGATAATCCACCAATATTGTTTCTTCAAATGGTTTAACCATCCTTTCTAACTCTAGTGTATGAGATAAGGCAGGATAACATGTAATATGCTACCTACGATATAAACTTTCATTCGAATTATGTTTTTTTTGTAAATCTGCATTGGAAATTAAAATAGAAGACAGGAAAAAGTTGTGTGTGTAGCGAAAACAACTTAGGGTGTCTTTCATATTGTAACATACGAGTAGTGGAAACAACGATTCATATAGTAAAGGTAGTAGAAGAAGGATTTTATATAGAAGAGTATATATAGTAATTTGCGAAAAAATTATGATTTTTTTACTTGCAAAAGAAATTGAGATTATTTATTATTATAAGTGTGTTAGCACTCGGGTGACTCGAGTGCTAATAAAAAATTTACATAACACAATGAGGAGGTTATTGTTCATGCTAAAGCCATTAGGTGATCGCGTTGTAATTGAGCTTGTTCAAGCAGAAGAAAAAACAGCAAGTGGTATTGTATTACCAGACACTGCAAAAGAAAAACCACAAGAGGGTAAAGTTATTGCAGTAGGTACTGGTCGAGTGCTTGAAAATGGTGAGCGTGTTGCTTTAGAGGTAGCAGCAGGTGATCTTATCATCTTCTCAAAATATGCAGGTACTGAAGTGAAATATGAAGGTACAGACTACTTGATTTTACGTGAAAGTGACATTTTAGCAGTTATCGGTTAATTATATAAATCTTAAAAAATCCAAGGGGGTCAATTATTATGGCAAAAGATATTAAATTTAGTGAAGAAGCACGTCGTTCGATGCTTCGCGGTGTCGACACTCTTGCAAACGCAGTAAAAGTAACGCTTGGACCAAAAGGTCGTAACGTTGTACTTGAGAAAAAATTCGGTTCACCACTTATTACAAATGATGGTGTAACAATCGCAAAAGAAATCGAATTAGAAGATGCATTCGAAAACATGGGTGCAAAATTAGTAGCAGAAGTTGCTAGCAAAACAAACGATGTAGCTGGTGACGGAACGACAACTGCAACTGTATTAGCGCAAGCTATGATTCGTGAAGGTCTTAAAAACGTAACAGCTGGTGCAAACCCAATGGGTCTTCGTAAAGGTATCGAAAAAGCTGTTACTGCTGCAATTGAAGAATTAAAAGCGATTTCTAAACCAATTGAAGGTAAATCTTCTATCGCACAAGTAGCTGCTATTTCTGCGGCTGACGAAGAAGTAGGTCAATTAATCGCTGAAGCAATGGAGCGCGTTGGTAACGACGGCGTTATTACTTTAGAAGAATCTAAAGGATTCACAACGGAATTAGACGTAGTAGAAGGTATGCAATTTGATCGTGGATATGCATCTCCTTACATGATTACTGATTCTGACAAAATGGAAGCTGTTCTTGATAACCCATATATCTTAATTACTGACAAAAAGATTTCTAACATCCAAGAAATCTTACCAGTATTAGAGCAAGTGGTACAACAAGGTAAACCACTTCTTATCATTGCTGAAGATGTAGAAGGCGAAGCTTTAGCTACATTAGTAGTGAACAAACTTCGTGGTACATTCAATGTAGTAGCTGTTAAAGCTCCTGGATTTGGTGACCGTCGTAAAGCAATGCTAGAAGATATCGCAATCTTAACTGGTGGCGAAGTAATCACTGAAGAATTAGGACGTGACTTAAAATCTGCTACAGTTGAATCTTTAGGACGCGCTGGTAAAATCGTTGTAACGAAAGAAAACACAACTGTAGTTGAAGGTATTGGAAACACACAACAAATCGAAGCTCGCATCGGTCAAATCCGTGCGCAATTAGAAGAAACAACTTCTGAATTCGATCGTGAAAAATTACAAGAGCGTCTTGCTAAATTAGCTGGTGGCGTAGCAGTAATTAAAGTAGGTGCAGCAACTGAAACTGAGTTAAAAGAGCGCAAACTTCGCATTGAAGATGCACTTAACTCAACTCGTGCAGCAGTAGAAGAAGGTATCGTTGCAGGTGGTGGTACTTCACTTATGAACGTATACACGAAAGTAGCTTCTATCGTAGCTGAAGGCGACGAAGCAACAGGTATCAACATCGTACTTCGTGCACTAGAAGAGCCAGTTCGTCAAATCGCAATCAACGCTGGTCTAGAAGGATCTGTAGTTGTAGAGCGTCTAAAAGGCGAAAAAGTAGGCGTTGGTTTCAACGCAGCTACTGGCGAATGGGTTAACATGCTTGAGTCTGGTATCGTAGATCCAGCTAAAGTAACTCGTTCTGCACTTCAAAACGCAGCATCTGTTGCAGCTATGTTCTTAACAACTGAAGCTGTAGTTGCTGATAAGCCAGAACCAAATGCACCAGCAATGCCTGACATGGGCGGCATGGGCATGGGCGGTATGGGCGGAATGATGTAATAAGCATCACTCTGTGAAGCTGTTCAATGTATAAATAGTTAATTAGAAGAAGGCTACTTCCTTGATAAAAGGAGGTAGTCTTTTTTGTTGTTAAGATGTATATAAAAGGTTTCTGGAAGGTCGCAAGTTTAGAGAGAGAATGGAGGGGAATATTCAAGCTTCTTTTATTACGGTAATATTCAATATAATTCCAATTGAATATATAATTCTTTTAACATTTATGATACAGTCAAAAGGGATTTTTCTTATTTTTTAGTCGAGATAATAAGTCTCCTAGTTCTTATTGTCTATGAGAGAAGATGGCGGTAGCCTAGTTAGTGAGGTATATGATGCAGATTAAAGAAAATTTGGGTAGAAACATTTTTTCGAAAATATTAGTAGTATGTGGTTTGGCGATGTTTGTCATTACACTTTATAATTCATTTCAAATAGAGAAATCTACCTATTCCTCGGTCGCTGTGTTAATTCTGGAGATAGTAGCAACTATTTTGGTGCTCGGAATAATATCATTTTTAGCAAATCGTTTTTTAACAGTTAATCAATTTTTGCTCATTCTCATAGTTACAGCCTTTGCAATTAGGTTGTTATGGATCATTTTTGAAAAAACAGTACCTATCTCGGATTTTTCTGTAATGTATGAAAGTGCTCAACAAGCTGTAAAGGGTAATTTTGCATTTATTACAGATGAATACTATATGAGTTGGACATACCAATTGGGATTCACATATTATGAGGCTATATTAATAAAATTTTTTGGTAATCATCTGTTTATATTGAAGTTATTTAATATTTTTTGGAGCGTAGGTACTGCCGTGATTATTTATTTTATGGGTAAAACCATTTTTAATGAATACAGTGCGAGAACTGCGGCAATATTTTACGCGTTTTACATACCTAATATTATCTATAGCTCTGTATTAACAAATCAATATATTTCTACCTTTTTCTTTTTTTTAGGACTGTATGTTTTAATTACAAAAGGTTTTTCAACTAAATACGGTTGGGGTTTAACAGGGTTACTGTTAAGCATTGGAAATATTATGAGACCGTTAGGAAGTTTCTTTTTATTGGCGGTTTTTGTTTATGTATTAATTTATAAGATACTTCCGTTTAGAAAAAAAGAAACGTTTAACTACGTAAAAAAATTAGTGGGAATAGTGATTGTATATTTTCTAGTGATGCAAATTGTAAGTATTTTCTTAATGAACACGGGATTAGCGAAAAAACCATTGTCGAACCAAATGCCATATTGGAAATTTGTTGTGGGATTCAATTATGACTCGATTGGTGGATGGAATCAGCCAGATGTTGTTTACCTTAGTCAATTTAAACTTGGGAAGGAAAGAAATGATGCTTCCGTTGCTTTGATCAAGGACAGATTGAAGGACAAAGAGAAAGTTCGTCAATTACTTGTATTGAAAGTTGAAAAAATGTGGAGTAATCCTGATGATGCACCTGGTTGGGCTTTGGAGTGGGGGGAACTGAATAAACCACACTTACAACAAATGCTGACAAAATATGAAAGGCTTATGTATATTACATGTTGTATATTTGCGATTGGTACCATTTCATTATATAGAAGAAATGATTCAATATATCCTCTTTTATATATTTTGTTTGGTGGATATGTGGTTATTCATTTGTTTGTCGAAGTTCAAACTAGGTATCGTTTTGACATTTTGCCCGTTATGTTTTTATTTGTGGGATACGGGGTATTTGTAATAAAAAATGGTGTTACACGATTAATGGGTAGAAAACAACAGAAAAAAGTTGAATAATAGGATAAAACACAAAAAACATTTCTATATGGAAATGTTTTTTGTGTTTTAGTGGGAAAGAAATTAATTTCTGTAGAATTTTGTCGCTTTCTCTCTTGACCACATCGACACTTCATTGTTAGAATCTAGGAAGATAATATAAAACGATCCTTCATATATCCTCAATGATATGGTTTGAGAGTCTCTACCGGGTTACCGTAAACAACCTGACTATGAAGGCAGTGTGTCTTATATTTATAAAGAGCGGAGACTATCTTTCTTTATAAAGCCAGACCCCTGCCTTTTCTTTGTTATGAGACTAGAGGCGGAGGACTGGCTTTTTTTATTATATTGGTAATGCTTTTCGCCAAATTGGTGAAAATATTTATATACGAGAACTAACGTTGGGGTGATTATTTTGAAGAAGCAGCATGATACAATTATCGTTTTAGATTTTGGGAGTCAGTACAATCAGTTAATAGCACGTCGAATTCGTGAGTTCGGTGTATACAGTGAACTTCATCCACATACAATTACTGCAGAAGAAATTAAAGCAATGAATCCAAAAGGGATTATCTTCTCTGGTGGACCAAATAGTGTATACGGTGAAGGCGCATTACATTGTGATGAAAAAATCTTTGAACTAGGATTACCGATCTTCGGTATTTGTTACGGTATGCAGCTTATGACACAACACTTCGGTGGTAAAGTAGAACGTGCAAACCACCGTGAGTACGGAAAAGCTGTTCTTAAAGTAGAGAACGAATCAAAATTATATGCGAACCTTCCAGAAGAGCAAGTTGTATGGATGAGCCATGGCGACTTAGTAACTGGTTTACCTGAAGGATTCGTAGTAGACGCAACAAGTGAGTCTTGCCCAATTGCTGGTATGAGCAATGAAGCGAAAAACTTATACGGTGTACAATTCCACCCAGAAGTACGTCACTCTGAGCACGGTAACGATTTAATTAAAAACTTCGTATTCGGCGTATGTGGTTGTTCTGAAGGATGGAACATGGAGAACTTTATCGAAGTAGAATTAGAGAAGATCCGTGAAACTGTTGGAGACAAAAAAGTACTATGCGCACTTAGTGGCGGTGTAGATTCTTCTGTTGTAGCAGTATTAATTCATAAAGCAATTGGCGACCAGTTAACATGTATTTTCGTTGACCACGGCTTACTTCGTAAAGGTGAAGCAGAAGGTGTTATGAAAACATTTAGCGAAGGCTTCCATATGAACGTTATTAAAGTGGATGCACAAGAACGCTTTATGAACAAGTTAAAAGGTGTAGAAGATCCAGAACAAAAACGTAAAATTATCGGTAACGAATTCATTTACGTATTTGATGATGAAGCTTCTAAATTACAAGGTATGGACTTCCTAGCACAAGGTACACTTTACACAGACATCGTTGAAAGTGGTACAGCAACTGCACAAACAATTAAATCTCACCATAACGTTGGTGGACTTCCGGAAGACATGCAGTTCAAATTAATTGAGCCTTTAAACACGTTATTTAAAGATGAAGTACGTGTATTAGGATCTGAATTAGGAATTCCTGATGAAATCGTATGGCGTCAACCATTCCCAGGTCCAGGACTTGGTATTCGTGTATTAGGTGAAATCACAGAAGAGAAATTAGAAATCGTTCGTGAATCTGATGCGATTTTACGTGAAGAAATTATTAAAGCGGGCTTAGACCGCGAAATTTGGCAATACTTCACTGCGCTTCCTGGTATGCGTAGCGTAGGTGTTATGGGTGACGAGCGTACTTACGATTACACAGTAGGTATCCGTGCAGTAACATCTATCGACGGTATGACAGCTGACTGGGCACGTATCCCTTGGGACGTATTAGAGAAAATCTCTGTACGTATCGTAAACGAAGTAAAACACGTTAACCGTATCGTGTATGATGTAACGAGTAAGCCACCAGCAACTATTGAGTGGGAATAGTATTATAAAAAAGATCCATCTTTTGCTTATGCATAGATGGATCTTTTTATTTTCAGTATTAATACGAACGAAAATATAAAATTTTATAAAATTGTTCGTTTTTAAATTGACAAAAATACTTTCAAGAGTTAATATGAGTATGTAATTCAAACGAAAAGTGAATATTATGCCGTCGTATAATATCGGGGATATGGCCCGAAAGTTTCTACCTAGCTACCGTAAATGGCTTGACTACGAGGCGTTTTTATAAAGATGAGGGGAAACTTGTCTTTGTTTATAGAACGCTTCCATGTATATGCAATGGAAGCCTTTTTTATTTTTATAGATAAAAGAGGGCTAGGGTGAAATGCGGCGAGTAATCATATAACGGGGGAAACGTAGGATGAAACGCTATTTTCAATTTGATGAGCTCGGTACGAATTATAAGACTGAGTTCATAGCAGGGTTAACGACATTTCTATCTATGGCTTACGTACTATTTGTCAATCCTGCTACGCTGTCACTTGGAAATGTTAAAGGGTTACCAGCAGGTACAGGAATGGATCCAGGTGCAGTATTCGTTGCGACAGCATTAGCGGCCGCGATCGGTTCGTTAATTATGGGTATTTTCGCAAAGTATCCAATTGCTTTAGCCCCAGGTATGGGAATTAACGCGTTCTTTGCTTATACAGCAGTTTTAACGATGGGTATTCCGTGGCAAACAGCAATTGCCGGAACGTTAATGTCAGGTATTATCTTTATTATTCTTACAGCTTCAGGTATTCGTGAAAAAATCATTAATGCAATTCCATCGGAGTTAAAGTTTGCAGTAGCAGCAGGTATCGGATTGTTCATTGCCTTTCTTGGATTCCAAAATGCCGGAATTATCGTGAAAAATGATGCTGTTCTTGTTGGGTTGGGGGACTTAACAAAGGGCACAACGTTACTAGCAATCTTTGGGGTTGTTACGACAATCATCTTCATGATTAAGAAAGTTAATGGTGCGGTATTCTACGGTATGATTCTTACGGCAATTTTAGGAGTAGCAACAGGATTAATTGACACTCCTAAAGCAGTAGTGGGGGCGATACCGAGTCTAGAACCAACGTTCGGTGCTGCGTTAACTCATTTCGGAGACATTTTCACTATTCAAATGGGGATTGTAATTATAACGTTCTTCTTTATCGATTTCTTTGATACAGCAGGTACGCTTGTAGCGGTTGCGAATCAAGCAGGATTAATGAAGAACAATAAATTACCACGTGCAGGAAAAGCATTATTCGCAGATGCAATTGCAACTGTAATTGGTGCGATCTTAGGTACATCAACAACAACGTCTTACATTGAATCGTCTGCAGGGGTAGCAGCGGGAGGACGTTCTGGATTTACAGCAGTTGTAACAGCAGGATTCTTCTTACTGGCACTATTCTTCTCGCCATTATTAAGTGTTGTAACACCAGCTGTAACGGCACCAGCTTTAATTATTGTAGGGATTTTAATGGTTTCTTCTTTAGGAGAAATCGACTGGAAGAAGTTCGAGATTGCAGTACCGGCATTCTTTACTATCATTTCAATGCCGCTTACGTATAGTATTGCGACAGGGATTGCGATTGGCTTTATCTTCTATCCAATTACAATGGTAGTAAGTGGTCGCCGTAAAGAGATTCATCCAATTATGTATGTTATGGGAGTTTTATTCGTACTATATTTCATCTACGTTCGTAAATAAAAGGGGTTTTTTTGAAAGGTCTAGACTTAAGGGGAGTCTAGACCTTTTTTGCGTCTTCAGAAAATCTTAAGGATTTCCGAGCGTTTTTCTTCAGAAGTTTTCCTATAATAGAAGTTAGGGATTAAAAAAGTGATGGGGGAGATATTGTGGCAAATGAAACAATACTTGTCGTAGATGATGAAAAAGAAATTAGGAATCTTATTACAATCTATTTAAAGAATGAAGGATATAAAGTGTTGCAAGCAGGAGACGGAGAAGAAGGATTACGTTTACTAGAAGAAAATGAAGTACATCTAGTCGTATTAGATATTATGATGCCAAAGGTAGATGGTATTCATATGTGTATGAAAGTAAGAGAATCGAAAGAAATGCCAATTATTATGCTTTCTGCGAAAACGCAAGATATGGATAAAATTTTAGGATTAACAACAGGTGCAGATGATTACGTAACGAAACCATTTAATCCGTTAGAGTTAATCGCAAGAATTAAATCTCAGTTACGTCGTTATATGAAGATGAATGGTTTTGCTATTCAAAATGAGGACGAGTTAGAAATTGGAGAGATGAAAATAAACATCTCCACTCATACAGTTATTGTGGATGGAGAAGAAGTGAAACTGACCCCGAGGGAATTTTCAATTTTAGAATTATTAGTTCGTAATCCGGGGATGGTCTTTAGCGCGGAACAAATTTATGAAAAGGTTTGGAACGAAAGATCTTTCCAGTCGGATAACACGGTAATGGTTCATATTCGGAAAGTGCGTGAAAAGATTGAGGAGAATCCAAGGAAGCCAATATATATAAAAACAGTATGGGGAGTGGGGTATAAGATTGAAAAAGATATTTAATCCATTTACTTATATTAGGGAAATTCGAGAATTAATTGGAAAAATAATGAAGAGTGTGAAACGGAGTGTGCGAATTCAACTTATTACTGCGTTTACTGCTTGTGCGTTATTAGGTCTCTTTGTATCAACGAAGATAGTAGCTCCTATTTTTGAGGATGCTAGTCGACATGCTGAGATTAATTATAAAGATGGTATGGAACAAATTAATCGTAAAGCACAAAGTACAGCGGAAATGATGGTTGATGCAAATAAATTAGATGCTGTACAAAGTATGATAGAGCTAGAAAATGAAAATTTAGAGCAGAGGCAGGATGCTTTTAAAATATTAGTTACCGATGAGAGTGGTAAGGTTTTGTATAAAACGAAGCAGGCGCAAGAAGAACAAATTAATTTGCATAATACAATTCGTAATGCAACTTCATTTGCTATCAATTATTCGAATAATAATGATATTGAAAGATCTAGAAAAGAATTTATTACTTTCTCACCTATTACGATTGAAGGTAAGAATTTATATATGTTTGTGAGCGGAATTCCTCAAGGGGAAGTAGTATATTATAAAGTAGAAGGACCATTCCCATTTTTAATTGGTGTACTCGTATTCATTTTCTCTTTCTTCTATATAACAAAGAGAAAGATGAAGCAAATTGAAGCGATGGCACAAGGTGTAAAGGAAATAGAAAAAGGCAACTTAGCGTACCGTATTGAGAAAAAGGGTGAGGATGAGATTGCGTCTTTAACTGAGAATATTAATAATATGGCAGAAGAGCTTATGAATAATATAGAAAAGGAACGTAAATTAGAGAAGCAAAAGAACGAGCTTATTACGAATGTATCTCACGATTTACGTACACCACTTACTTCTATTATGGGTTACTTGCGATTACTTCGAGATTCTAAATATGAAAATAAAGAACAACATGATGAGTATACGAGAATTGCTTTTACGAAGTCGGAGCAGTTAAAGAATTTAATAGAAGATTTATTTGAGTATACGAAGTTAACAAATGAGCAAGTTGTATTAGAAAAACAAGAGGTTTGTATAAATGAGTTATTGGAGCAATTAATAGAAGAGTTAGTACCGCAGGCAGAAGAGCATGGACTTGCGTTTGTTAAGAAGTTTCCTGAGGAAGGTGCCTATGCAGCGGTTGATTCAGAAAAGATGGTTCGTGTGTTTGATAATTTATTAATGAACGCGATTAAGTATAGTAAAGATGATGGGGAGATAAAAGTTTCTCTTCAAAGGCAGCGCAAGGATATACAAATTGTTATAGCAAATCATAGTGAAGAGTTTACGAGAGAAGAATTAGGGAACTTGTTTGAACGTTTTTATAAGAAGGATCAATCCCGAAGTAGAGTAACGGAAGGTTCGGGACTTGGATTAGCTATTGCGAAAAGTATTGTTGAATTGCAGGGGGGGAGTATTCGAGCTGAATATGAGGATGGTATTATCCAATTCATCGTCGCGTTACCTATTATAGAAAAATAATAAATGAATAGAATGTTCTATGGTAAAAAAGGCGTATTTTAAAAGGAATACGCCTTTTTATATTTTTTTAGAAAAACATGTTGACGATTAGAGTACAGAGGTGTAATATAGAACAAGTCGCCGATGCAATAACGCAGAAAACGACAAACGAAACAAAAAACTTAGTTGACATTGAAACATGAAGATGTTAACATAAGGGAGTCGCAAATGAGCGACCAAGTAGTTCTTTGAAAACTGAACGAAACAAACAACGTGAAACGTCAATTTTTATTTTTAGATGCTAGACAAACTAACTTTATTGGAGAGTTTGA
>Ga0209025_1002761_pt1 | contig 17736 bp, 14 predicted proteins | sample AraplaMF_Col_mLB_FD_184256 | JGI IMG/M metagenome (GOLD analysis project Ga0209025, IMG submission 184256) | Arabidopsis root microbial communities from the University of North Carolina, USA - plate scrape MF_Col_mLB (SPAdes) (version 2) | ecosystem: Host-associated > Plants > Roots > Endosphere... | reverse complement strand
CGCATTTCAAATTATCAGTACCTGGTATGGTAGAGTGCCCAAGCTGTGGTGAAGCGAAATTAGCTCACCGTGTATGTAAAGCATGCGGTACTTACAAAGGTAAAGAAGTAATCAGCAAGTAATTGCAGAAATAAACGTAGAAGAATATCTTCTACGTTTATTTTTTTTGTCTTAACTTTACATGTTGGTATTCTATCTTTTCTAGTAACTGCATATGCTTAATAAAAAATGCATAAGGAGGACTAGAGGAATGGCGACAACAAGACAAGATGCATGGACTGATGATGAAGATTTACTTCTGGCAGAAGTGGTACTCCGGCATATTCGTGAAGGTGGAACGCAACTTTCCGCATTTAAAGAGGTAGGAAGGCATTTATCTCGTACACCTGCAGCATGTGGATTTAGATGGAATTCTTACGTTAGAAAGCAATATAAGGAACGTATTGAAGAGGCCAAACAAATTCGTAAGGCAGAAAGTTATGAAGTAAGGCAACCGAAAGTTGTGGAGCTTTCTCCTGTATCGATTACGTTAGATGATGTTATTACCTTTTTACAAAAATATAAAGATGAAAAAGAGGTAAAAGAATTACATCAAAAAATTGAATTGCTACAAAAGGAAAAGGAATGGCTTCTTCAGCGTTTATCTGTATATGAAGAAGAGTATCGTACTTTGCTTGATTATATTGATCGAAAAAGAAGTGTGATGGTGTTAGAGACAAAAGAAAGAGATACGATTCATGAGCATGAAACATTAGAAAAGTTGAAAAAATAAAAACAGCTGATAACAGCTGTTTTTATTTATGCGGATTCTTCGTTTGTAACCGCATTCAAATTAGTTTCTGGATGCCAAATATAAAATTCGCCATCAGCCGTTGATACTTGCTCGAAATTTTGTTTATCCCAAAACGCAGCAGAGTGTATACGGGCAGTTGTTTTGATTGGAAATTGTAGTTGTTTTGCATAGTTAACAAGCATTTGACCAAAACCTTGTTTTTGAAAGTTTGGTAACACCTCAAGTTTTGAAAGTTCTACGTAAGGTCCAGCAATCTCAGGGTTGGACTCACCGTGTCTCCTCATGTACAAACTCATACGTGCGATAAGGGATCCGCCGTAATAAATGCCGTAAAAGGGAGATTCGCTATCATTTTCAATAATATTTGCTTGTAATTCTTCAAACATGGAGAGTTCTTGGGCACCACAGCCCTTAAATTTTTTAAATTCGTCTAACGTTTTATAATTGATGAGCAAGCGCTCAACTTTTGGGAATGTCATTACATCACATCCTCTTCTCAGTTTGTAAAATAAAGAAAAGTATAAATATTTTCAATAATATTATAACTCATTTTTTCATTTTTATGAAGAAAATAGAATATTTCTTTCGGTATTTTTTTGAAGTGTTTGCTACACTAGTCATAGGAAGGGGATTTATACATATTTATAAAATGTACTTTCGATTGTTGAAATATAAATTAAGATATAATCAATGTTAGGACAAGTATAGAGAGGGGGGAATCAGAAGGCTTCTAGTTGATGGTAGGATATAATTTATTTTGGTACCGGTTAGGAGCTTCTGAAGGATAGAGATGAAAATTGGGATTGTTGGTCCGGGAGCGATTGGTCTGCTTTTTGCATTTTATTTAAAAAAGAACAAACAGGATGTTACATTATTTACAAGAACGGTAGAACAAGCTGAAAAGTTAGTTCAGGAGGGAATAAAGTGTATTCGTAAGGGAGAAATGGAAACGGTATTTATAAATGCTATGCCCTTAGAGAATATTGTAGATGAACAAATGGACTATCTGTTCGTTGCTGTAAAACAATATCATCTAGTGAATATTCTTCCTTTTATAAAAGAACAAAGACGGATTATCTTTTTGCAAAATGGGATGTCTCATTTGCATATCTTGCAAGAAATAAAATGTGAAAATATAGCAGTGGGAATTGTAGAGCATGGAGCAAAAAAAGAAAATAAATATACAGTGAATCATACAGGAGTAGGGGTTACAAAATTTGGGGTGGTAAATGGAGAGTTGTCTCAATTTGATTCACTATTAGATTGTTTTTCTCCAAAATATTTTTCGGTGCAAGTCGAAGAAGATTGGAAACAGACGATGTATTATAAACTTGTAATAAATGTATGCATTAATCCGCTAACAGCTTTATTTGGTATACAAAACGGAGTGTTGCTGTCGAACCCTTATTTTTATAGAGTCATGGAGCAAATATTTCAGGAGGTCGTGTTTCTTGTAGGGGAGGAAAGAAAAGAAGATTTGTGGCTATTGGTTTGTCGTGTATGTGAAACCACAGCCAGTAATACATCATCTATGTTAGCTGATATAAGAGCGGGCCAGGAAACGGAAATTGACGCTATTATTGGTTATGTGATGGAGGAAGCACGGAAACAGCAAAAACAAGTTCCAGTACTGCAATTTGTATACAATTCCATAAAGGGATTAGAAGTATAAGAGATATTCTTTGCTTTTACATGAAACATTGACTACAATTTGGATTGGTGAGAGAACAGGATAGGAAAGGAAGAATTATATGGAGATAAAAGAGATCTCTGTTCCACTACAAGGTGTTGTGGCGGACTATATGAAGGGTAAGAAAGAAGCGCAGGCATACTTTGATTATCCGTTGACAGAAGAAGGATTCGGGCAACGTCTGCATGATTTGCGTAATAAGAAATTTTTCCGTCAAGATTTAGTGGCACATTTATTAGAGTATAATACTAATTTACATGCTGGAGAGCATACTCTTCAGAATATAAAGGCGCTAGCGGATGAAAATACATATGTTGTTGTTGGAGGACAGCAAGCGGGACTATTAACAGGCCCTCTTTATACAGTGCATAAAATTATTTCGATTTTACAGCTTGCAAAAGAAAAAGAGGCGAGTTTAGGAGTACGTGTCGTTCCTGTTTTTTGGATTGCTGGTGAAGATCATGATATCGATGAAATTAATCATGTGTTTGTAACGAAAAATAAAAAAATAAAAAAGACGATTTTTCATGATCGTCTTCTAAAAAAAGCGAGTGCATCTGAGTCTGAGCTTTCAAAAGAAGATTGTAGAAAGTGGATTGAAGAAATTTTTAAAACATATCCAGAAACGAATTTTACAAAGGACGTATTACAGTTTGTTGAAGATGCCTTGCAGAATTCGCGTACTTATGTGGATTTCTTTGCGCATCTTATTATGAAATTATTTGTAGATTCAGGCTTGATTCTTGTTGATTCACATCATCCAGCGTTAAGAAAATTGGAAGTCTCTTTTTTTAAACAAATATTAAGTCGATATCAAGAAGTGCAAATGAGTCTTCATAAACAACAGCAATTAATAAGAGAACAAGGATATAAACCGATTATTGAAACAAAATCAAATGCGGTACACATATTTATGCAAATTGATGAAGAGCGTGTGTTGTTAGAAGAAGAGAATGGGCAATTTGTTGGGAAAGATGGTGCTTATTCATTTTCGTATGAAGAATTGATAGCGGAAATGGAAAGAAGTCCGGAACGATTTAGTAATAATGTTGTAACGAGACCACTTATGCAAGAATATATATTTCCGACATTAGCATTTATTGGAGGGCCTGGTGAAATTGCTTACTGGAGTGAATTGCAACGAGTATTTCATGTGTTCGGATTTCAGGTACCTCCGGTTATTCCAAGGCTCACAATTAGTTATGTGGAACGTGATATTTCAACAGATTTACACGATTTGCAATTACAAGAGAGTGATCTGTTTGTGAAGAGTATAGATATGTTACGTGAAGAGTGGCTTTCTAATCAAATAGAAGAGCCGATTGGTGAACGATTTATAGAAGCGACAGAGAAAATGATCGATATTCATACTTCTTTACAACAGTTTGTAACAAAAATAGACCCAGGAATGCAGAAATTTGCTGAGAAAAATGAGCGAAAAATTAAAGAGCAAATTGAATTGTTAGAAAGAATGTTAAAGCGGAATGTTGAGAAAAAAAATGAAGTAGAGCTGAATAAATTCAGGCGTGTACAATACGCTCTCCGTCCGTTAGGTGCACCGCAGGAGCGTGTATGGAATATATGTTATTATTTAAATCAGTTTGGATTAGATTTTGTTGAACGGGTAACGAAACAATCGTACTCTTGGGACGGGAAACATCATATTATAAAACTATAAAATCTTGCTCTTAGGAGCAGGATTTTATTTTTGATTTGTGGAATTAAATGTAAAGCGAAAAACTGAATTATCAAACTATATGAACAAGAGTGTGATATGGAGAACAAAACGCATGTATATGACAAAATAGAACAAAATGTAAACGCATTATTGTGTTTTTCGACATGTTTTTATTTAATTTCCCGCAAAAGATGATAAAATTTAGTATATAATAAAGTGAAACTGCGATTAGTGGACATTAGATTTCCACTAATGCCAAGTTGGATGTGACATGTTTTCATAGCGTTAATTTCCCAACATATTGTGTATGGTATTAAAAGGGAACAAGTGATACATTCAACGTAATTATTTTGCAAAAAGTAGGTGCAACAATGTTTAAACACGTAACAGTTCTTTTAAAAGAAACAGTAGATGGTTTGGATATAAAGCCAGGTGGTACATATGTAGATTGTACGCTAGGTGGTGGAGGACATAGTTCCTATTTATTATCCCAACTAACGGAAGGGGGAAAATTAATTGCATTTGACCAAGATGAAGTTGCGATTCAAAATGCGAAAGAAAAATTTTCTTCTTATGGTAATCAATTTATAACAGTGAAGAGTAATTTTCGCTATTTGTCAGAAAAACTTCATGAACTAGGAATAACAGAAGTAGATGGAATTTTATTTGATTTAGGTGTTTCATCCCCACAATTAGATACACCAGAACGTGGCTTTAGTTATCATCATGATGCACCCTTAGATATGAGGATGGATCAAGATGCCTCATTAACAGCATATGATGTTGTGAACAACTGGTCATATGAACAACTCGTAAGAATCTTTTTCCAATATGGTGAAGAAAAATTTTCAAAGCAGATTGCAAGGAAAATTGAAGCGTATCGCGAGAATAAGGCGATTGAAACGACAGCAGAGTTAGTGGAGTTAATTAAAGAAGGAATTCCTGCTCCAGCTCGTAGAACGGGGGGACACCCTGCAAAACGAGTATTTCAAGCGATTCGTATTGCTGTAAATGATGAATTGAAAGTATTTGAGGAAGCGTTGGAATCTGCAATTGAAATGGTCAAGCCGGGTGGAAGAATAAGTGTTATTACGTTCCACTCATTAGAAGATCGTATTTGTAAAACAACATTTAAACGAAATAGTACAACGCCACAGCTTCCGCCAGGCTTACCAATTATTCCTGATGAGTTTAAGCCAAAACTAAAGCTTGTCACAAGAAAACCAATCTTACCTTCTGATGAAGAGTTAGAAGAGAATAATCGAGCGCGTTCTGCGAAGTTAAGGATCGCTGAAAAACGATAAAAAGGAGAGAGAGGTATGACAAATTTAGCTGTAAAGTATAAACAACAACAAGTACAAGAACAAGTACAAGTACAATCTCAAGCTCCGCAGCAAAAAGTACAACCAAAGGTGAAAACAAAAATTACAAGAATTGAGAAATTACTATATGTGGCTTTTGTTGGCTTTTTATTATATGCTTGCGTTGCTTTTATTGGAAATAAAGCGGGACTGTACCAAGTTGATGCGGAAGCAGCAAAAATAGAGAGTACAATTGTGAAAAAACAAAAAGAAAATCAAGAATTACAAGCTGAAGTAGAAAAATTAAGTCGCTATGAGCGTATCGCAGAGATTGCAAAAAAACACGGGCTAGAAATTAATGCGAATAATGTGAAAGGTTTACATTAATATAGTAGGTGTGAAGAAAAATGAAGACGAATATGAACAAAATTCATACCAATAAAGGAGCAGGTTACTTTATGATATTTTTCCTCCTGCTCTTTTTGGTGTTGTTAGCCCGATTCTTTTATATTCAAGCAACAGGAACAGTACATGGTCAGGATTTAAAGAAACTTGCACAAGAAAAGCATAATAAAAATGGTGTACTTGAAGCGAATCGTGGAACGATTTATGATCAAAATGGACATGTGTTAGCGCAAGATGCGAACTCATACAAGATTGTTGCGCAGCTGAAAGGTGAAAAACCTGTAAAAGATAAAGAGGATGCTGCAAAAAAAATTGCAGGTGTACTTGGGTCAGGTGAAGAAGAAATTTTAGCCGCTTTAAACAAAGATAAGAGTCAGGTGGAGTTCGGAACGCTAGGAAAGAACTTGACGAAAGAGAAGAAAGAACAAATAGAAAGTCTTAATATACAAGGTATTTCATTTGTTACAGAAAAAGCTAGAGTGTATCCAAATGGAGATTTTGCATCTTATGTGTTAGGTTTTGCAAAACCTGATGATAAAGGAATTGCAGAGGGGAAATTCGGATTAGAAAAGAGCTTAGATAAGTACTTGCGTGCTTCGAACGGGAGTGTAGCATATACAGGAGATCGTAATGGGGTTTCCCTTGATGGAGGAAAACAAAATGTAAAGCCGCCGAAAAATGGGGAAAATGTGTATTTAACAATTGATCAACGTATTCAAGGCTTTTTAGAGGATGCCATGAAAGCGGCTGAGCAGCATTATGAACCTTCTATGCTAATTGGAGTGGTTGCGGATCCGAAAACTGGAAAAATACTTGGGATGTCTAGTCGGCCTAGTTATGATCCGAATAAGCGTAATATTGAATACTATTTAAATGATCCAATCGCAAATGCATATGAGCCGGGATCTACTATGAAAATTTTCACATTAGCTGCGGCGATTAATGAAGGTGTATATAACGGTCAAGAATATTACCAATCAGGTACATATCCAGTTGGGAATCGTAAAATAAAAGATCATAACGGTGGTGCAGGTTGGGGATCTATTACATTCGATGAAGGTGTTGAGCGTTCCTCTAACGTTGCATTTGCTATTTTAGGGGATCAAAAACTTGGTCCAGATCGTTTCCGTCAATATATTCACAAATTTGGATTGGATGAAAAAACGCATATTGATTTACCTGGTGAAGGAGAAAATACGATTATATTTGATCAGCAAATTCAACAGGTAACAACGGCCTTTGGGCAAGGGTCTACTGTAACGCCGATACAGCTTGTACAAGCTGCGACTGCAATTGCAAATGATGGAAAAATGATGAAACCTTATGCAATTGATCGAATTGTAGACCCAATAACAAATAAAGTGGACTTACAGCATAAACCAGAAGAAGTAGGACAACCAGTTACAAAGGAAACAGCAGCACAAGTAAGGCAATTATTAGAACGTGTTGTTACATCACCAAAAGGGACAGGGAATGCGTATAAAATCGATGGATACTCTGTTGGTGGTAAAACAGGAACAGCACAAATTCCGGATGGAAAAGGTGGATATATGACTGGAAGAGAAAATTATATTTTCTCATTCCTTGGTATGGCACCAATGGACGACCCACAGTTAATTGTTTACTTTGCAATAAAGCAACCGAAATTAAAAGATAATGAATACGGAGCACAACCTCTTGCAGAAATGTTTAAATCTGTAACGAAAAATAGCTTAGAGTATTTGAAAATTAAACCGAATGAAGTAAAAGATGCAAAGAAATATGTGAAAGAACAGCAGACGGTTGTTCCAGATGTAACTGGGAAAACAATGGAAGAGGCAAAGGCAGTGTTAGAAAAAGCCAAATTCCGACCGATTATACTAGGTGAAGGAAAAGTAAAACAACAGGTACCAAAAGCAACTGAAAAAACATTGAAGGGCGATCGAGTCTTCTTAGTAGGAGATAAGCCGTTGATGCCGAATGTACAAGGATGGGCACTTCGTGATGTAATGAATTTAGCGAAAACGTTAAATCTTAATTTGAAACCATCTGGTACAGGATATGTGACAGAACAAAGTGTGGCGGAAGGAACGCCGTTACAAGCAGGTACGGAATTAGCTGTAACACTGGTACCACCGCTTGAACCACAACAAGAGGCAGAAAAACCATAATGTTTTAGGTGCAAGAAATGCGAGAGGTTCTATTCGAACAGGTACAAGCATATATTGGAACAAGCTAGGTGTAAAGGAGGTTTGTTCCAATATGCGTGTATCAAATGTAACTGTTAGAAAAAGACTCATTTTTATACTTATATCGGGTATACTCATTTTTACAATTATTGATATTCGTCTTGGATATGTACAGTTTTTTCTCGGGAATATGTTAACAGATCGTGCGAAAGATTCGTGGAGTCGTAATATTACTTTTGAACCTGAACGAGGGAAAATTTTAGATCGAAATGATGTGGAGCTTGCAACAAATAAAAGTGCCCCAACAGTCTTTGTTGTACCAAGACAAATTGAAAAACCAGCAGAGACTGCAGAGAAGTTAGCTGCAGTTTTAGGTGTGCAAAAAGAGGAAATCTATAAACGGATTACAAGAAAAGAGTCTATTGTGAGATTGGATAAAGGTGGAAGGAAAATTTCTCATGATAAAGCAAAGGAAGTACGTACTTTAAGTTTAAAAGGTGTTTATATTGCTGAAGATTCCATTCGGTATTATCCGTTTGGAAAATATTTATCTCATGTACTAGGATTTGCGGGAATTGATAACCAAGGGCTAATGGGATTAGAAGCATATTATGATAAAGAATTAAATGGTGATAAAGGTCATGTGCGATTTTTTGCGGATGCAAAAGGACAAAGAATGCCGAATGTTGGAGATGATTTCAAAAAACCAGAGGCTGGCTTAGATTTAAAATTAACAATCGATTCTCGAATCAATACAATTATAGAAAGAGAAATGAATATCGCAGATTCTACTTATAATCCAGATGGTATGATAGCAATTGCGATGAACCCGAAAAATGGTGAGATTTTAGGTATGTCAAGTCGCCCAAGTTTTGATCCAGCAGATTTTCAGAGCGTTTCACCAGAAGTATTTAATCGGAATTTGCCCGTTTGGAGTACATATGAGCCGGGATCAACTTTTAAAATCATTACATTGGCAGCTGCTTTGAATGAAAAATTAGTAGACTTGGAGAAAGATACGTTTTATGATGATGGAGCAGCTGAAGTTGGTGGAGCTAGACTACGTTGTTGGAAAGCTGGCGGGCATGGTAGCCAATCGTTTTTAGAAGTTGTTCAAAATTCTTGTAACCCAGGTTTTATTGAGCTTGGGGATCGCCTGGGAAAAGAAAAGTTGTTCCAATACATTCGTGATTTTGGTTTTGGACAGAAGACAGGGATTGACTTACAAGGAGAAGGAAAAGGAATTTTATTTAATTTAGATAAGGTTGGACCGGTTGAACAAGCGACGACTTCCTTCGGGCAAGGAGTTTCTGTCACACCAATTCAACAAGTTGCTGCAGTAGCAGCAGCTGTAAATGGCGGGACATTATACCAACCATATATTGCGAAAGAATTTGTTGATCCATCGAATAATCAAGTTGTCAGAAAGAAAACACCGGTTGAGAAAAGAAAAGTTATTTCCAAGGAAACATCGGAAAAAGTTCGTTATGCGTTAGAAAATGTTGTAGCGAAAGGTTCTGGTAAAGGTGCATATATTGATGGTTATCGTGTTGGCGGGAAAACAGGAACTGCCCAAAAAGTAAAAGACGGAAAATACTTAGATAATAACTATATTGTATCTTTTATAGGATTTGCTCCAGCAGATGATCCGCAAATCGTTGTGTATGTTGCGGTTGATAATCCAAAGGGGGTTACTCAATTTGGTGGTGTAGTTGCTGCGCCGATTGTGGGGAATATTCTTCGTGATGTGCTTCCTGTTATGGGAGTAGAGCCACGTAAGGAGCAAGTTGAGAAGGAATATAAATGGGGCGATACCCCTACAATAGAAGTTCCGGATTTAATCGGGATGAAGAAGAAAGATTTACAAACGCAACTTGTAGACTTACAGCTTGATATAAGTGGTGAGGGAGACAAAGTAATTAAACAATCACCAGAAGCTGGTGCGAAAGTAAAAGAAGGTTCGAAAATTCGAATTTACTTTGGGAATTAAAGGTCAGAGATTGTGTTTTATGATACAATTGGTGGAAGTTGAGTTAATATAAATATCTGTTTTCATAGAAATTTATTTCTATGAAAACAGATTATATTGCTCTTAGACATAAGTAATAAAGTAAACACTTTGTCAGCTTAGCTATTATATGCTGCACTGATAAACGAGTCTGATTTCTCGGACTCTTAGCAAATGCTTCCTTCCTCAATTTTTAGCGAATGAAGGATGGCGAGAACTGCTTATTAAGTAAGAGATAAATAAACAATGTAGAGAGGGTTTAGTGAAATGAAGTTGCACACACTTGTATCATGTTTGCATGATTTTCCAGTTGTTCCAAAAGAAAATCCAGAAATTACATCCATTGAAGCAGATTCACGTAAAGTGACAAATGGAAGCTTATTTGTATGTATGAAAGGGTATACGGTTGATAGCCATGATTTTGCTAAGCAAGCAGCCGCGCAAGGTGCGGCTGCTATTGTTGCGGAAAGACCGATTGATGTTGACGTTCCAGTTGTACTTGTGAAAAATACCTATCGTTCTTTAGCGGTTTTAGCTGATTATTTTTACGAACAGCCAACGCATAAGTTACACTTGATTGGAATTACAGGTACAAATGGAAAGACAACAACATCGCATATTATGGATGAAATTATGCGAGCGCATGGTCATAAAACAGGGCTAATCGGAACAATTAATATGAAAATCGGTGATGAAACATTCGAGGTGAAAAATACAACGCCAGATGCACTGACACTTCAGCAAACGTTTCACCGTATGGTTGAGAAAAATGTAAATAGCGCTGTAATGGAAGTTTCTTCACATGCGTTAAGCCTTGGTCGTGTACACGGTTGTGATTATGATGTGGCCGTATTTACAAATTTAACACAAGATCATTTAGATTATCATAAAACGATGGAAGAATATAAGCATGCAAAAGGTTTGTTGTTCGCTCAACTAGGCAATAGTTACCATAATAATCGTGAAAAGTACGCTGTGTTAAATAGTGATGATCCAGTAGCGGAAGAGTATATGAGAAGTACAGCAGCTACGGTTATTACGTATGGAATTGATACACATAGTGATATTATGGCGAAAGATATTGTGATGACGAGTGGTGGAACAACATTTACCCTTGTTACGCCAAGTGAAAGTATAGATATTACGATGAAGTTAATTGGAAAGTTTAACGTATACAATGTTTTAGCGGCGATAGCGGCTACTCTTGTTTCAGGTGTATCCTTACAAACGATTGTTGAGGTTGTTAAGAAACTTACTGGAGTTCCAGGTCGTTTTGAAGTTGTGGATGGAGGACAAGATTATACAGTTATTGTCGATTATGCGCATACTCCAGACAGTTTAGAAAATGTGTTAACAACAGCAAAACAATTTGCGAAAGGAAACGTTTATTGCATTGTTGGTTGCGGCGGTGATCGTGATCGGACGAAAAGGCCAATTATGGCTGGCGTTGCTACAGAATATGCAACGCATGCAATTTTGACTTCAGACAATCCAAGAAGTGAAGATCCAAAATCAATTTTAGATGATATGTTAACAGGTGCAAAAGGAAATAATTATGAAGTAATCATTGATCGAAAAGAAGCAATCTTCCATGCGGTTTCAGAAGCGAAAGCAGAAGATATTATTATTATTGCTGGAAAAGGGCATGAAACGTATCAAATTATTGGAAAAGACGTACATCATTTTGATGATCGTGAAATTGCAAAAGAAGCAATCAATGAACGTCTAAACAACAAAGAGTGACAACATGAGAGGAGGACTACATGTGCTTGAACAAGGTTTATTAGTAACGGCTGGGGTAGCTTTCTTAATTTCAGTTGCCCTTTCGCCATTGTTTATCCCATTTTTACGTAAGTTAAAGTTTGGGCAGAGTATTCGTGATGAAGGACCGAAATCACATCAAAAGAAATCAGGAACACCAACGATGGGTGGTATTGTGATTTATGTGTCTATGATGGTGACAACACTTATCATGGCAATTAAATTTAAACATTTAGGTACGGAAGTATCATTATTATTATTAGTTACATTTGGTTATGGATTGATTGGCTTTTTAGATGACTATATAAAAGTTGTTAAAAAAAGAAATCTTGGTTTAACATCAAAACAAAAATTAATCGGTCAGTTAGTTATTGCAATTGCATTCTTTGTAATAGCAAAAGGACAGGGATTTGATACGCATTTAATGATCCCAGGAACTGAAATTAAATTTGATTTACACTGGGCATATTTTATCCTTGTGCTATTTATGCTTATTGGTGGATCTAATGCAGTCAATTTAACAGATGGTCTAGATGGATTATTATCAGGAACAGCTGCAATCGCATTTGGAGCATTTGGTATTATTGCAGTTGCGCAAGGTCAATATGCAGTAGCTATTTTCTGTATGGCAGTCGTAGGAGCAGTACTTGGATTTTTAGTATTTAATGCAAATCCAGCTAAGGTGTTTATGGGGGATACAGGATCGCTCGCTTTAGGTGGCGCAATAGCCGCAGTAGCTATTTTATTAAAACAAGAACTATTACTTGTTGTAATTGGCGGCGTATTTGTAATGGAAACATTATCTGTTATCATTCAAGTTATTTCATTTAAAACAACAGGAAAACGTGTCTTTAAAATGAGTCCACTGCATCATCATTACGAATTATGCGGCTGGTCAGAATGGCGTGTTGTTGTAACATTCTGGTCTGTAGGATTTTTATTGGCAGTATTAGGAATCTATATCGGGGTGTGGATGTAATTGAAAACTGTAATTGACTATCAAAATAAAAATATTCTTGTATTGGGTATTGCAAAAAGTGGTTATGCAGCAGCAACTTTATTAAAAAGCTTAGGTGCAAATGTGATTGTAAATGACGGGAAACCATTTGCTGATAATGTATTAGCTGCAGAATTGCAAGCAAAAGGAATGGACGTTGTATGCGGCGGTCATCCACTAGAGTTGTTAGAAAGAAATATTTCACTTGTTGTAAAAAATCCAGGGATTCCATACTCTAACCCATTACTAGTTGCTGCGAAAGAAAAACAAATTCCGATTGTGACAGAAATAGAGCTTGCGTATCGTGTTTCAGAGGCGCCGTTTGTTGGAATTACTGGATCAAATGGAAAAACAACAACGACAATGTTAACATTCGAGATGTTGAAAGAAGGACAAAAACATCCTGTTATTGCTGGAAACATAGGTACAGTAGCATGTGAAGTGGCACAATTTGCGAAAGAAAATGAAGTAGTTGTTACAGAACTTTCATCATTCCAGTTAATGGGAGTGGAAACATTCCAGCCTAAAATTGCAGTATTCTTAAATTTATTTGAAGCGCATTTAGATTACCATGGTACAAAGGCAGAGTATGGTTTAGCGAAAGCGAATATTTTTAAAAGCCAAACTGAGACTGACTATAGTGTAATGAATGCTGATGATACAGATGTAATGGCTTTATCAGCAAATAGTAAAGGACAAAAAGTATTATTTTCAGCTACTAAGGTAATTGAAGATGGTGCGTGTATTAAAGATGGTGCTCTTTATTTTAAAGGTGAGAAAGTTGTGGAAATTAAGGACATCGTTTTACCAGGTAAACATAATTTAGAAAACATTTTAGCTGCTATGAGTATTGCTAAATTGTTAGGTGTAGCAAATGAGGCAATTGTTCTAGTATTAAAACGCTTTACAGGTGTAAAACATCGTTTAGAATATGTAACAACAATTAATAATCGTAAGTTTTATAATGATTCAAAAGCAACAAATATGTTAGCAACGGAAAAGGCGTTATCAGCATTTACGCAGCCTGTTATTTTGCTAGCAGGTGGGCTTGATCGTGGGAATGAATTTGACGATTTAATTCCATATTTTGAACATGTAAAAGCGATTGTGACATATGGACAAACTGCACCAAAATTAGTAAAGGCAGCTGAAAAAGCAGGATTAGATATCATTGAAACTGTCGATAATTTAGAAGAGGCAGTAGAAAGAGCTTATGCTCATTCTGCAGATGGAGATGTTATTCTTCTTTCACCAGCATGTGCAAGCTGGGATCAATTTAAAACATTTGAAGAAAGAGGAGACATTTTTATACAAGCTGTGCATAAACTTATATAAAGTAGACAAAGCATCAGTAGGTTAACACCTACTGATGTTTTGTTACATAGATTAAAAAAAGCTTCTTTAAAAGAGGTGGTGCTCATTGCCAATGAAGAAAACACCTGATTTTATTTTAATTATCGTTACACTTTTGTTGTTAACAATTGGAATGATAATGGTCTACAGTGCAAGTGCTGTCTGGGCTTCTTATAAGATGGGTGATTCATTCTTTTTTGCAAAACGACAGCTGTTATTTGCGGGAATTGGTGTAGCTGCCATGTTTTTTATTATGAGAATTGACTATTGGACATGGCGAACTTATTCGAAGGTGATTTTACTGGTTTGCTTTATTCTCCTTATCCTTGTCCTGATTCCTGGAGTTGGACTTGTTCGGGGGGGAGCACGAAGCTGGATTGGAATTGGAGCATTTTCGATTCAACCGTCAGAATTTATGAAATTTGCGATGATTATTTTTTTGGCTAAATTTTTAGCAGAAAGGCAAAAGTTAATTACTTCTTTTAAACGAGGACTACTTCCTGCACTTGGTTTTGTATTTGTTGCATTTGGTATGATTATGTTACAACCGGATCTTGGAACAGGAACAGTAATGGTTGGGACATGTATCGTAATGATTTTTATTTCAGGAGCACGTGTTTTTCATTTTTCGATGTTAGGGCTAATAGGGATAGCGGGGTTTGTCGGATTAATTGCATCGGCACCATATCGAATGAAACGAATTACTTCGTATTTGGATCCATGGTCAGATCCACTTGGGAGTGGATTTCAGATTATTCAATCGTTACTTGCAATCGGGCCTGGTGGTTTGTTTGGGCTTGGACTTGGGCAAAGTAGACAAAAATTTCTTTATTTACCTGAGCCACAGACTGACTTTATTTTTGCAATTTTATCCGAAGAATTAGGTTTTATTGGTGGATCGTTTGTGTTATTATTATTTAGTCTATTATTATGGCGTGGAGTTCGTATAGCATTAGGAGCGCCTGATTTATATGGTACGTTTTTAGCAGTAGGTATTGTGGCGATGATTGCGATTCAAGTAATGATTAATGTTGGTGTTGTAACAGGACTAATGCCTGTTACAGGAATTACTTTGCCATTTTTAAGTTATGGTGGGTCGAGTCTGACCTTAATGTTAATGGCAGTTGGCGTATTATTGAATATAAGTCGTCATTCTCGCTATTAAACCCTGTTTATAAGACAGGGTTTTTCGTATGTATATAAATCTAAACCCTTTCTTTTTAAGGGGGAAGAGACAAGTGCAAGTCACTTTCTCTTCTTCACAGCAGCGACCTATGTGTAGAGAAATCAAACTTTATATAGAAAGCGGAAAAACAGATTATAGATATACGAATACATAAAATGGAATGTAGAATAGAGAAGCGGAGGAATTTGTAGTGCGAGTATTAGTTAGTGGTGGTGGCACAGGAGGACATATATATCCAGCTCTTGCTTTAATTAGAGAAATAAAAAAATTACATCCTGAAGCAAGATTTTTATACATTGGTACAGAAAATGGATTAGAAAGTACAATTGTTCCAAAGGCAGGAATACCATTTCAATCAATTGTCATTAGTGGATTTAAACGAAAAATATCTCTTGATAATGTGAAAACAGTGATGCGTTTTCTAACAGGTGTACAAGATAGTAAAAGGTATATTCGCCGTTTCAATCCGGATGTTGTAATTGGTACAGGTGGCTATGTATGTGGTCCAGTCGTATATGCGGCAGCGAAACTAGGAATTCCAACAATTGTACACGAACAAAATAGTGTACCTGGTGTAACGAATAAATTTTTAAGTCGATATGTCGATAAGGTAGCTGTTTGTTTTGAAGCGGCATCTGAACATTTTCCAAAGTCGAAAGTTGTCATGACAGGAAATCCACGTGCATCAGAAGTGATGAACCAAAACGGCATGATAGGGAAGCGCTCTGTTGGATTATCTCTTCCTAAAAAGTCTGTGCTTATTTTTGGTGGAAGCCGCGGGGCAAGGCCGATTAATGATGCATTTGTGGCAGCAATTGAACAATTTGGTAATAAAAACTATGAAGTATTGTATATAACAGGTGAAGTGCATTATGATAAAGTCATAGAGGCTGTGAAACAAAAAGGGAATCCGAATAATGTAATTATTAAACCATTTATTCATAATATGCCAGAGGTACTTACTGGTGTGGATCTTGTTGTTTCACGTGCTGGTGCTACAACATTAGCGGAATTGACAGCGCTAGGAAAGCCAAGTATTTTAATTCCAAGTCCTTATGTGACAAATAATCATCAAGAGAAAAACGCGAGATCAGTTGTCGATAAAGGGGCGGCAAAAATGCTTCTTGAAAAAGATTTAACTGCTGAAACTCTTCTTCATGATATTGATGAAATTCTATTAAATACACAAACATTACAAAATATGAAACTAGCTGCTACGCAATTAGGAATGCCTGATGCAGCAAATAAATTATTTGAAGTGATGAAACAACTTGTACAAAATAACGTTAGGTGAATGCCCTGCATACTACTGTAATACGGAGATTTCATATGGGGGAGATCATCATGAAACGATTAGCAAAGGAACTTGTCGAAGCAAAAGTTGGTAAAGTGCTAGAAAATGAAGCGTTAGCTCGTTATACAACTATGAAAATAGGTGGGCCGGCTGACATTCTAATTTTGCCAAGTAGTGTTGTTGGTGTGGAAAAGACTTTAGATTTAGTAAAGAAACATAACACAAAGTGGACAGCGATTGGACGTGGTTCTAATCTTCTCGTATCTGATAAGGGAATTGAAGGTGTTGTAATTCGTTTAGGAGAAGGATTAGATCACCTAGAAGTAGAAGGAACTACTGTACGAGTAGGAGGAGGATATCCTCTTATTAAGTTGTCAACATTACTTAGTCGCCAAGGTTTAGCTGGATTAGAGTTTGCTAGTGGTATTCCAGGAAGTGTCGGTGGAGCAGTATATATGAATGCTGGTGCACACAAATCAGATATGTCAGAAATTTTGATGAGCGCGCGTGTTATGTTTGACGATGGTACAATGAAGTGGCTAACAAAAGAAGAGATGGAATTTTCTTATCGCACTTCTGTTTTGCAAACAAAACGTCCGGGCATTGTAGTAGAAGCGGAATTGCAACTGAAAGCAGGAAATCGTGAAGAAATAGTTGGTATAATGCAAAAGAATAAGGAGTATCGTCGTGAAACTCAGCCGTGGAATCACCACTGTGCGGGGAGTATATTTAGAAATCCACTACCCAATTTCGCTGGGAATCTAGTTGAAAAGGCAGATCTACGTGGTTATCAAATCGGCGGTGCAAAAATTTCTGAAATGCATGGGAATTTTATTGTTAATACAGGATCTGCATCAGCAAAAGATGTGCTGGATTTAATTGCATTTGTCAAAAAAACAATTAAAGAAAAATTTGGTGTAGATATGCATACGGAAGTAGAAATCATTGGAAGATAGCTGTTATTTGTTCCGCTCGTTATCATTTATGGTATAATAAGAAGATAAGAACGGCATGCGTAACATGCCGTTCTTTATGTTACATAGGGGGATCGTACATGAAAAATAGTAAAGTGATTAAACTACAAGATCGTGTACCAAAACTA